>Ga0208644_1002751_pt1 | contig 13894 bp, 7 predicted proteins | sample VirMetDEL_Nov_18_FD_184517 | JGI IMG/M metagenome (GOLD analysis project Ga0208644, IMG submission 184517) | Aqueous microbial communities from the Delaware River and Bay under freshwater to marine salinity gradient to study organic matter... | ecosystem: Environmental > Aquatic > Marine >... | reverse complement strand
ATAGGTGAAATCATTGTGCGCTCACCAATTCCATAGTGGAAATACACTTCTGTAAAAGGGTTAGCTTTGTTAAACTTATTGGGAACGATACGAATCACCTGTTTCCCAACACTCGGTTTCCAAAACAAGCTAGTGCTGTTTTGATTTCCTCCTTTGTTTGTTTGCTGCAAGGAGTTCAGCTTACTACGAATAGCGTTTAAATCCATAATGTAACTAATTTAAAAATAAAACTTTTTGGTAAATATAAGAACCCTATCTCAGGATCCCAAATTAAAGCTCAAGAATCTGATGGATCTTTGTCTTTAATTGTTTCAATTCATTGTGCTGGGTAAGTAAAATAGTGTTACGATAGTGTTGCCAGTTAACTTTATATCGTACATCAACTACCCCACCATTCAGCAATTTTATAAGCTCGTTAAGAGCATTTATAGTGTATAATGTATTTGATTCTTTTTTTCTATGAACTAAAATAGTATTGGGTAAAATCTCCTCTACGCTTGACGGCTCTACGTTGTAAGTACAAACGTACTCATCACTACTTTTTATATATAAAACAAATATTTTTTTATAGAGTATATCGTAGCTAGACTTTACCTCTACCAGCGTTCTCTCCAAATCTCCCAAAGAAGTAAAGGTACAAAATAGCTTATTTTTCATGTGCTAGGTTTGGATATAAATATTACACTTTCTCTAAAGCGTTATAGTTATATCCCACCTCTACTTTAGTATTAAAGTTATATCCCTTAAAAATATCTATTATTAATTCAACTACATCTCGTTCACCTTTATCTACATCTAATAAAAATGAATCGTAAGTGTAGTGTATAATCCTAGTTTTACTGTTTTTAAGTATACGGATTATCTTCTCTAGAATAAGTACATTATAATACGTTTCTGTATTTTGAAGTATGTAATTAAACAACTTCTGTTTTTTCATATCTGTTTTAAAAACGTATCCAGACTTGCAAACGTATTCTTCCTTACTACTTATATCATCTATATATTTTTCTACTCGTTTAAAGAATTCTAAGTCCTTATATTCCTTAAATACTCCTCCATATAATTGTTTGAACGTAAGCTCCTTAGCTTTCTTATAATCTACTCCGTACATATCAGCAAATGCTTGGTGTATGTCTTCATGCTTAAACTCATAATCTACAAGTTGAGCAGCCAAAGTAGGATGATAAGCGCTAATATCAATCTCTAACAAAAAGTCATTATCGGGAATAAACGCTTCTCTACAACCCGATTTTTTATCTAAAGCAGCATAATTAATTCCCCCAAATGAGTTTGAAGGTCTCGTAGTAGTTGTTTTTAAATTAAATTGTGAGTAAGTCCAATCTCGTTCTTGCTCAAAATACTGTTCAAATAATTTAGGGTCTACTTTAAGTCCCTCCGATTCAATCCAATAAAACACATTTGTAGCTCTGTTGTTATAGAACTCAAAGTGTGGTGGTTTTTCCATAGTAAACACGTGTTTAACAGCGTTGTATATCGTTTCACAACGTTCATAATGCTTTACAATTGGAATTATGCTACCTATATTGGCTATTTGGGGGTATTTCCTATAGAAAAAATCATGACATGGGAATTGGTCTGGTATATCTGTAGGGGAGATGAAGTGTATGTCACTAAGCTGTTTTAAGGGTGCTATATGTAAAAATTCCTTTCTATCTCTCACGAATATTTCCTCAAATTCTCCTATTAAATTTAATACTTCATCTAATTCACAACTTGTTGCTTCACTATGGTTTATATTGATGATAAAGCCTTTTCTATAATTAATTTCCCTAATATAGAATCCTACTATTCCCCTTAAGTGGGGGTGTATGTTATCATTAGAAAAAAGAGGTTCAATGAATACTTTCTTGAACTTCTTTCCCCTAAATTCTTGTAACTGCTTGCTATTTTCTATAAGCCAAAACACATTATAAGGTACGATTTTTTTCTAGTAACTCCAACATCAGATCTAAACTTTTTAAAACTTCTTCGGAAGTAATAGTTTCTATTTCATACCAATCCTCCATTGAATTTATTTCTCTAAAGGGGTACCAATTCCAGGAACCATCCATTTTGTGAGTATTAAAATATCCAGTATTAAAATCTTCACTATATACTCTAATACATTTTTTACTAAATTCACAAAAAGGTTTAGAAAATGAAGAAACTAAAATAGTAGGAATATCTAAAGCCCAGGCTACCCATGATAATCCAGAACCAATTCCAACATGGAATTCGGCTCCTTTAATAACAGACATAACTTCATCTAAAGGTTTTTCATGGAAGTGGTAATCTGCTTGGGGAGAAGTATTCATAAATCCCCCTATACCAAAAGTTCTATGTTTATCTACTATTACTACTTTGTATCCTTTGCTTTGGAGATACTTTACTACTTGCTCCCATCCTGTAGGGTGATTCCAATACTTAGCTTGGCATGTAGATTGAACTGATAAAGTTACATATTTTTCCTTTATAGGGGAAGGGGGTAACTCCTTTATTTTAGGAATAAGTTCTTTAAATTCTAATCCTAGAATATCACTTGCTGTTTTTTGCAATGGTTGAGAATGAAAATTGTTAGGATGAACTGTTGATCTAACATCATGGTTATCATAATACCAACCAATTCCATAAGAAGCATATAAGTTAGGGGCAGGTGAACCAGGAGAAATAAACTGAATTTCAGGATACTGGGATTCAAACCAGTTGTTGTGGAAGGTAGAACATACTATTTCACAATTGTGTTTTTTTCTAAATTCCTCTACATAAGGGAACCATGCTAAAGTATCCCCAATTGATTTACTATCAAAATGAATAAAAATTCTTTTATTAGAACCATTAAAAACATGTTCGTGAATTTTATTATTATTTTCCCAAACTTCAATTCTCCATTTTATATAGGATTTGTAATTAGGAGAAGTCCACATATTATTTTTAATAGTAGCTTCATGAACTAGTTTATCAGTTTCGTGATTAAAAAACTTAACTTGGTATTCCTGAGGGGTGGAACCTTTGATTTCACATTTAGCTCCTTCTACAAAACTAATATGAATTTTATTATCTGATATGAATTTAGCTTTATATTCTAGGTTATTATAAATCATAACTTAAATTTAGTTTTTATTAATTGTTTAGTAGCTTCTAAATCATTATTTATATAGGAAACTAAAGGGTTATCATCATACTGAGTTAAGTAGGTGGGTAAATTTCTCATTAAAATATGAAGTTTGTATGATAAGGCTTCCTTTACTACTAGAGGGTTTAATTCTAGTACCGAACTAAAATAGAACAAATCAGATGCTTGTAAAAATTTATCAACATCATTTCTTTCACCCCATATAATACAGTTATTAGGTTTGTTATCTACTAAAGGACCCCAATAATCCTTAAAATTCATAGCTTGATTTCCTATAAAGTGAAATTTGATAGGTAAGTCTTGAAGTTGTTCTGCTACTTTAAATACTTCACCTTGATTTTTACCTTGAGTAAATAAACCTACGTTTATTACATGAAAATAATTTTTATCAAAACCTAATTCCTGTTGATATTTTTCCTTTTCAGGTTTTAAATCCTCAATTGGGTATTCCCAAACATCACAAGGAACATCTACAACTTGTTCAAATTTTTGTTTACTCCACTCAGATACTAAAACAAACTTATCTGGGATAAAGTTTAATTCTGAAGGGTTAGTATATGAGGAGTGGGTTGTAGTTAATATAAAATAGTTTCTGTTAGGTTTAGTAAAAATAGAAGTTGCTAAATTATTATCCATAAAACTTTCAGGGGTTTCCTCTATATGAATAATATCAGGGTTCCACCTTTCAATATAATCTAAAAGTTGAGTTTTATCAGTTCCTAAAGTAGCAAATTTATCAGGAGATATAAGTTGTTTTATTTTATTTTTTTGAACAACAAATTCCCAACTTAGATCTTGATATTCTATTAAGTGAATATCAAAATCATTTTTAAAATGCTCAATTTTTTTTAGGAGATATTGTGGTAATCCCCCTGTTGAAAGGTGGGGAGTAATATACAATAATTTTTTCATAACAATTAATATAACAATTTAAATTTAAAAAATCAAGTTTAAGTTACTCCATTTAGGTTGCCTATATCACTAAATAAAACTCTATTAAATCTATTATTAGTATTGTAAGCTACTCCATTAATATTACCTATAGTAGTTGTAGTTTCAGTAACTAAAGTTAATTCAACTCCTGAGGCGTGATCTGAGAAAGAGATACCTTCATAGTTTTCAAGATCAGAAAGACTTATTGCATTGAGATAATCGTTATTATAATCAATAATAGCAAAAATAAAAGCATCAGGTTCACTTTTTAAATAATTTAAAACATTAGCTGTATTAAGATCAAAAGTATTAGTACCTGTAGCCCATTGTTTACCACTAGTATCTGTATAGGGTTTGCTATAATCTAAGCTAGTAAAAAATTCTCCTGTTGTAGCATTAGAACTTCCATCACCTCCAAAAGCTGAAGAGCTTACTATAATTACTTTTGAGTCGGCATTTACATAACCATTTATGTCAAGGGAAGCTGTTGTTAGATTTGCTAAATTTGAAACTCCACTAAGATCAAAATAATAAAATGTTCTATTAAAAGCATGGACTCGAGTACCTCTACCACTAAGTGATGTGTATTTTATTGATACAGATGAATCACTTGGAGTATTATTAAAAACACTACCTCCAGTTTGTCTAGCAGTAGAGAAAGTTTCAGAACCAGCACCTCCTATTAGAGCCCATTTTGTAGGATTGACGACGGTAGTAGGCATTTTTTAAAACTGTTTTTTAGGTAAAAAATAAGTATCATTATTAAAATAATGATTTTGAGGAGGATTTACCGATATAGAATCGTAAGTTACATCCGGGATATTATAAAAATTAGTAGGTGATGGTTCGTTATTCCACCAAGTAGCTATTCCTCCTTTTTTTACTAAAGCTGATAATGAGGAACTAAAATACTGCATGTTATTATCTCCATAGGTATCATAAAATATACCATTAAAAGTACCTAAAGTATCTTTTATATCGTACCAATTTCCTTCTACAATAGTAACATTTGGTTTATCTTTAGCCCATTGTTTTGCTTTAGGAATTACTTGAGGATGGTTTTCTATTATTGTATGTGAGTTTATATTATGCGATTGAATATATCCTGCAGATATCCCCATACCAAACCCTATTTCTAGTATATCTCCACCATTAGAACAAACATAAGCAGCAGAAGCGGACATTAGGTTGTCTTCCCAATCCATCATTACTTCGAGTTTTTGATTATTTTCTTCGTAGTAAATTTTGTCTTGATCAAATATTAAAGTTTTATTTATGTAACTCATTATGCTAATTGTATATAATCGTTTGAAGGATCAAACCATACTTTACTAGTATCTAAAGAATATCCTACCATTCTAACAACATATCCTGAGGTAGAAGGTACTCCTCCAATTAAAGCTCCATTAGCACCAGCTCTTAAGTATAGTCTGTTTCCGAATCCTGCCCCAGAAGGGGTTCCTGAAAGGGATGCTACACCCCTAACTATCATTCCATCTGTAGTAGAATTTGTTCCTTTTGCTATTGCTAATAAACCTGAAGAAGAAATTGGTGTGTTAGCATTAGTAAGGACCCAACCAGATCCTGTTAAAAAGTAACATAATCCTTGTGTTGTAGTAGTGTTACCTATAAATAATATATCAGCATCAGTGTTGGGGTTATCCTCAAAATGTCTTGTACCTTCAAATGAACCTGTAAATGAACCTGTAATAGCTGCTGTATTGCCATTTACTGTAATAGCTTCATCATTAAAGGTGCCTATTTTTACAGTATCATCTGAAAATACTTCAAGTATAGGTAAACCCGAAACATCTGATACTGCGAAAAGTGAGCCTGAAAGTGAGTCAGTTATAGAAAATAGTTGACCTTCTGATCCTACAACTTCAAGTAAAGTAGAGCCACTTCCTGAAACTAATAGTTTAGAGCCATCAAATGTTAAGTTTGATTCACCATTAATACTATCTGTACCTGTAGATGTAATAACTCTATTATCAACACCATTAGTATAGGTAGCAACAGCTCCACCTCCTCCAGCAGCTGCTAATGAAGCAGAAACACTACCCCAATCATTTATATAAACGTCACTTCCAGTTATAGCTCCACTAGCACTTATAATAGATCCTGTAATATTTGTAACTTTTAAATCCCCTAAGATTATAGCATTACCTGAACCTGGGTTAGTGGTAACTCCTATTTTAAGGGAATCTCCTCTAAGATAATTAGAAGCATTTATATAATCCCCAGCTTCAATAAACCCTGTAAAAGCAGAAATATTTTTAGTGGTTCTAAGGGAGCCTGTAACTATTGCAGTATAATCATTAGTATCTGTTGAATCTTTTAAAAGTCTAAGTACTTCAACAGGATCATTACTTAAATTACTAGTTTTTGTATCACTAACTTCAAAACGTATATGTCCTCCTACCCCTTCGGTACTTACAGCATCTACTTCACTGGTTATTTTTCCTACTGAACCTGAAGTATCTATTTTATCATAGCTTCCACTAGTTATTACAAAATTAATAGTACCTGCAGCATCTCCAGGATCACCTCCTTTAGTAACTGTTCTAGCATTTCTAATTAAAAATACAAAACCCTCTGCTGAATCTTCAACATCAACAATATCTAATGTTGCTAAAGGATTATTTGTTCCTATACCAACTTTAGGTATTATTGAATTTGAAATAAAAAATTGTACTTTATCATCACTAGTTCCTAAAGAAGCTGAAGGAGTTCTGAATTGGAGGTGTTTACCTGATATAGGATCTAGTTCTAAGATAACAGAAGCACTTTTTTCTATAAAAGTATTAAGATCTGAACCTGTTACTTTAAAAGAAGCACTAGATATCCCTGAGGGCATAAATATTGTAGATCCGCTATACGTAAATTGTATAGATTGATTTGAAATATTACTAGCGTTAAATTGACTCATTATTTATTTTTTAAAGTATCTAATTCTGCTTTTAATTTTTGAATTTCTCCTTCTAATTGTTGGATTTTAGCTATAGTTAGAGATAATAAAGCTCTATCATTTATATCTGAAGGGACAAAGTCACCTTCAATTATTTCCTTAGTATAAGTTTGAGTTTCCTCATCAAATTTATAATTAGGACCCCATGATGTAAATTTTGGATCTATTTTAGCAGTATCTTCAGCAATAAAACCTAAATCAATCCTTTTACTAGATTTATGTTGGAATTGGACTGGAGTTATAAGAGAAAATTTATCTAAAATTTCTGAGGGGAGGGGGATTATGTTAGATTTTAATTTTTTCTTAGAATATTTTGTTCCATACCTAGCACCATAGGGGTATGAATTGCTATATTCTATTCCAACTACATTAGTTATGTCTAACGGAGGAGGATCATGATAAATTTCTCTTTCAACCGCCAAACTTCCTTGAACATCAAATGAAGCATCGTCAGAAGTATTATGTGCTTCCGATCCTCCAAAAACACCTCCACCTCTTCTTAATGTAAAAGAAGTTAGTGAAGTTACAACACTTCCTAATCCATCCCATAATGCATAATATTGGTTTAATCCACCACCACTCACTTGGTCAGGTGGAGTAGTACCTGAAGTACCATGTGTACCAGACGTACCACTAATACCTGAAGTACCCGTAGTTCCTGAAGTACCTGTTGTACCTGAAGTACCTGTAGTTCCTGAAGTACCTGTTGTACCGCTAGTACCTGTAGTACCTGAGGTTCCTGTAGTACCTGAAGTACCTGTAGTTCCTGAAGTACCTGTTGTACCGCTAGTACCTGAAGTACCCGTAGTTCCTGAAGTACCTGAGGTACCTGTTGTTCCTGAAGTACCGCTTGTACCTGTTGTACCGCTAGTACCTGAAGTACCTGTAGTTCCTGAAGTACCAGAGGTACCAGTTGTTCCTGATGTACCTGAAGTACCTGTTGTACCTGATGTACCTGAGGTACCTGTTGTTCCTGATGTGCCTGAAGTACCAGTTGTTCCTGAAGTGCCTGAAGTACCAGTTGTTCCTGAAGTGCCTGAAGTACCAGTTGTACCTGAAGTACCAGAAGTACCAGTTGTTCCTGATGTACCTGAAGTACCTGTTGTACCGCTTGTACCTGAAGTACCAGTTGTACCTGAGGTACCACTTGTGCCAGTTGTACCTGAAGTACCAGAGGTACCTGTTGTACCTGAAGTACCTGTTGTTCCTGAAGTACCTGAAGTACCTGTTGTACCTGATGTACCTGAAGTACCTGTGGTTCCTGAAGTGCCAGAGGTACCAGTTGTACCTGACGTACCTGAAGTACCTGTTGTACCAGATGTACCTGAAGTACCTGTTGTACCAGATGTACCTGAAGTACCAGTTGTTCCTGACGTACCTGAAGTACCTGTTGTACCTGATGTACCTGAGGTACCAGTTGTTCCTGACGTACCTGAAGTACCTGTTGTACCTGATGTACCTGAGGTACCTGTTGTTCCTGATGTGCCTGAAGTACCAGTTGTTCCTGAAGTACCTGAAGTACCTGTTGTACCTGATGTACCTGAGGTACCTGTTGTTCCTGATGTGCCTGAAGTACCAGTTGTTCCTGAAGTACCTGAAGTACCTGTGGTTCCTGAAGTGCCAGAGGTACCAGTTGTTCCTGAAGTACCACTAGTACCTGTTGTACCGCTGGTACCTGAAGTACCTGTTGTACCGCTTGTACCACTAGTACCTGTTGTACCTGATGTACCTGAAGTACCAGTTGTTCCTGAAGTACCACTAGTACCTGTTGTTCCTGAAGTACCAGAGGTACCAGTTGTTCCTGAAGTACCAGAGGTACCAGTTGTTCCTGAAGTACCAGAGGTACCAGTTGTTCCTGACGTACCTGAAGTACCTGTTGTACCTGATGTACCTGAAGTACCAGTTGTTCCTGATGTACCGCTAGTACCTGTTGTACCAGATGTACCTGAAGTACCTGTGGTTCCTGAAGTGCCAGAAGTGCCAGTTGTACCTGAAGTACCAGAGGTACCTGTTGTACCGGATGTACCTGAAGTACCTGTTGTACCTGATGTACCTGAAGTACCTGTGGTTCCTGAAGTACCACTAGTACCTGTTGTACCTGAAGTACCTGAAGTACCTGTTGTACCAGATGTACCGCTAGTACCTGTTGTACCAGATGTACCTGAGGTACCTGTTGTACCTGATGTACCTGAAGTACCAGTTGTACCTGACGTACCTGAAGTACCTGTGGTTCCTGAAGTGCCAGAAGTGCCAGTTGTACCTGACGTACCTGAAGTACCAGTTGTACCTGAAGTACCACTTGTACCTGTTGTACCGCTGGTACCTGAAGTACCAGTTGTACCAGATGTACCTGAAGTACCTGTGGTTCCTGAAGTACCAGAGGTACCAGTTGTTCCTGAAGTACCTGAAGTACCTGTTGTACCAGATGTACCTGAAGTACCTGTGGTTCCTGAAGTGCCAGAGGTACCAGTTGTACCTGACGTACCTGAAGTACCTGTAGTTCCTGAAGTACCTGAAGTACCTGTAGTACCTGAAGTACCTGAAGTACCAGTTGTACCTGACGTACCTGAAGTACCTGTAGTTCCTGATGTACCTGAAGTACCTGTTGTACCTGATGTACCTGAAGTACCTGTAGTTCCTGATGTACCTGAAGTACCTGTAGTTCCTGAAGTACCAGAGGTACCTGTTGTACCTGATGTACCTGAAGTACCTGTGGTTCCTGAAGTGCCAGAGGTACCAGTTGTACCTGACGTACCTGAAGTACCTGTAGTTCCTGAAGTACCTGAAGTACCTGTTGTACCGCTAGTACCTGAGGTACCTGTAGTTCCTGAAGTACCTGAAGTACCAGTTGTACCACTTGTACCTGAAGTACCTGTGGTCCCTGAAGTGCCAGAAGTGCCAGTTGTACCTGACGTACCTGAAGTACCAGTTGTACCTGAAGTACCTGAAGTACCTGTTGTGCCTGAAGTGCCTGAAGTACCTGTTGTACCTGAAGTGCCTGAAGTACCTGTTGTACCTGAAGTGCCTGAAGTACCTGTTGTTCCTGATGTACCTGAAGTACCTGTTGTACCAGATGTACCTGAAGTACCAGTTGTACCTGAAGTACCTGAAGTACCTGTTGTGCCTGAAGTGCCTGAAGTACCTGTTGTACCTGAAGTGCCTGAAGTACCTGTTGTACCTGAAGTGCCTGAAGTACCTGTTGTACCTGAAGTACCAGAGGTACCTGTTGTACCGGATGTACCTGAAGTACCTGTTGTACCAGATGTACCTGAAGTACCTGTGGTTCCTGAAGTACCACTAGTACCTGTTGTACCTGAAGTACCTGAAGTACCTGTTGTACCTGAAGTACCTGAAGTACCTGTTGTGCCTGAAGTGCCTGAAGTACCTGTTGTACCTGAAGTGCCTGAAGTACCTGTTGTTCCTGATGTACCTGAAGTACCTGTTGTACCAGATGTACCTGAAGTACCTGTAGTACCACTTGTACCTGAAGTACCTGTTGTGCCTGAAGTGCCTGAAGTACCTGTTGTTCCTGATGTACCTGAAGTACCTGTGGTTCCTGAAGTGCCAGAGGTACCAGTTGTACCTGACGTACCTGAAGTACCTGTTGTACCTGAAGTACCTGAAGTACCTGTGGTTCCTGAAGTGCCTGAAGTACCAGTTGTTCCTGAAGTACCAGAAGTACCAGTTGTTCCTGATGTACCTGAAGTACCTGTTGTACCGCTTGTACCTGAAGTACCAGTTGTACCTGAGGTACCACTTGTGCCAGTTGTTCCTGAAGTACCAGAGGTACCAGTTGTTCCTGACGTACCTGAAGTACCTGTTGTACCTGATGTACCTGAAGTACCTGTGGTTCCTGAAGTGCCAGAGGTACCAGTTGTACCTGACGTACCTGAAGTACCTGTTGTACCAGATGTACCTGAAGTACCTGTTGTACCAGATGTACCTGAAGTACCTGTTGTACCGCTTGTACCACTAGTACCTGTTGTACCTGAAGTACCTGAAGTACCTGTTGTTCCTGAAGTACCTGAAGTACCTGTTGTACCGCTTGTACCACTAGTACCTGTTGTACCTGATGTACCTGAAGTACCTGTGGTTCCTGAAGTGCCAGAGGTACCAGTTGTACCTGACGTACCTGAAGTACCTGTAGTTCCTGAAGTACCAGAAGTACCAGTTGTTCCTGAAGTACCTGAAGTACCTGTTGTACCAGATGTACCGCTAGTACCAGTTGTTCCTGATGTACCGCTAGTACCTGTTGTACCAGATGTACCTGAAGTACCTGTTGTTCCTGATGTACCTGAGGTACCTGTAGTTCCTGAAGTACCCGAAGTACCAGTTGTACCTGAAGTACCACTTGTACCTGTTGTACCGCTGGTACCTGAAGTACCTGTGGTTCCTGAAGTGCCAGAAGTGCCAGTTGTACCTGACGTACCTGAAGTACCTGTGGTTCCTGAAGTGCCAGAAGTGCCAGTTGTACCTGACGTACCTGAAGTACCAGTTGTACCTGAAGTACCACTTGTACCTGTTGTACCGCTGGTACCTGAAGTACCAGTTGTACCAGATGTACCTGAAGTACCTGTGGTTCCTGAAGTACCAGAGGTACCAGTTGTTCCTGATGTACCGCTAGTACCTGTTGTACCAGATGTACCTGAAGTACCTGTTGTTCCTGATGTACCTGAGGTACCTGTTGTTCCTGATGTACCTGAGGTACCTGTTGTTCCTGATGTACCTGAGGTACCTGTTGTTCCTGATGTACCTGAGGTACCTGTTGTACCGCTAGTGCCTGAGGTGCCTGTTGTACCGCTAGTACCTGAGGTGCCTGTAGTCCCTGAAGTGCCTGAAGTACCAGTTGTGCCTGATGTACCTGAAGTACCTGTGGTTCCTGAAGTACCACTTGTACCTGTTGTACCTGAAGTGCCTGAAGTACCAGTTGTACCTGAAGTACCTGAGGTACCTGTTGTACCGCTAGTGCCTGAAGTACCTGTTGTACCACTAGTGCCTGAGGTACCTGTAGTCCCTGAAGTGCCTGAAGTACCAGTTGTACCAGAAGTACCAGTTGTACCTGAAGTACCGCTAGTTCCTGAAGCAACACCTAATGTAGTAACTACATATGAATAATGTTCTGTACCTTCAGTATAGAATGTAATTGTTCTATTTTGATTATCATCATTATTAACGTATATGTCTATAACAATTCTATCAGTTATAAATAATGCTGCGTTTGTGGCAATTGCATTAAGTTTGATTTCTACAGGGGTTGTATTATTAGTATCCCATCCAATTTGGACAGGGTCTGCTGTAAATAACAGTGTTTTACTTCCACCAGATGAGTTTACTTTAGATACAGTGAAATATGCAGATACATTATTATTTTCAGCATTTTTAGTAAAGTACAAATAACTATGCCAAATACCATTTGGAATTACTGTAACTCCTGGATAATTAAGTACCGTAACAAAAGATGAGTTAACTAAAACACCTTGTTGATTTGCCGTAAGATTTACTGTGTCGGTATATTCACTAGCAGTTGTTGTTAATCTTCCCAACTCAACATTACCTGAAATATCACTAGATACTGAAGCGTTGAAGAATAAATTAACTCCACCTGATAATGCATCTTGTCCGCTAGTACCTGATGTACCTGAGGTAGATGATCCTATTATGTAACCTTCAAATTCAGCATTAATAGTTCCAGTTATGCTCGATGAGTCTAGTTGAGTAACTGTTAATGAATCATAATTAGAACCTTCAATAACAGAAGTAACTTTTACGTATTGAAATTCGTCTCGTGTACTTAACTTTAAAAAATAGGGGATTGTTAGATTGTCTAAAATATCCTTAACACTATTACCATCTGAGCCGGTATGGTTTATTCTTATATTTTCAACATTACCCCAATTTTGGGAAATGGTAAAATAACCATCGTTAGCAGGACTTATAGGAGTTGGAGAAAATGATCCACTATATCTAGTTTTAAATAGTGAAAATGTTATTCCACTGCTTCCAGAAGTGCCTGATGTACCTGAAGTACCAGTTGTTCCTGACGTACCTGAAGTACCTGTTGTACCTGAAGTGCCACTTGTACCTGTAGTTCCTGAAGTACCTGTTGTACCTGATGTTCCTGTAGTACCTGAAGTGCCTGAAGTGCCGTTAGTGCCTGATGTACTTTGTGGTGTATTGTCTATACACACAGGTTGATTTGTAAGCGTGGAGCCTATTGCAGTTCTAGAAGTAATATTATATATATAAAATTTAGCATCACTAAGCTGAACAGAATCGTATTGGGATGTGACTAGACTTGTAGCTAAATCTGTATGACTAAAAGTAAATATTCCACTGTTAAAAGCTGAGAGATAATTACTTAAACCTGATCCATTACTAGAAGTTGGGTGTACTATTAATGTATTATTACTAGAATATAAACTTCCACTAATAGGACCATTTGGATTTTCTCCATCTGAGTCGTTATTGTGGAGGAATGTTGCTTTAATGTTTATATTATTATCAACAAATGGGGTATTTGAAGAAGAAGCTATAGGAGAAATAGAATTAAAACTGCTAGCAGTTGTAATAATATCAATAGTAGGGCTTTGAGGAGGGATATTTAAAGCTACCCATTCACTAGAAGATTCTAGTAAAAGTATTCCTGAATATGTGTTAGAAGTACTAAATGTAGTGTCTACTATTTTAATAGCGGAATTAGAAGTACCATCTAATAAACTAAAATTAGTAGTAAAAGTGTTACTTTTAGAAATCCCAAACTTCCCATTTCCTGAGGGATCTTCGTCAACAAATATGTATTTGTTAGCATAAGGTAAAATAGATCCTGAGTAAGGGATACAAACTGATGTTCCTGAAGTACC
>Ga0208644_1002745_pt1 | contig 13904 bp, 14 predicted proteins | sample VirMetDEL_Nov_18_FD_184517 | JGI IMG/M metagenome (GOLD analysis project Ga0208644, IMG submission 184517) | Aqueous microbial communities from the Delaware River and Bay under freshwater to marine salinity gradient to study organic matter... | ecosystem: Environmental > Aquatic > Marine >... | reverse complement strand
ATAATTCCCACGATATAGAACTAAGAGCTGTGTCAATGGAGGAATTGAAACTAAAATTATTTGGCCAAGTTTGATACATTTTTTTTATACCTTATACCTGATATCTTGAAGGCGCATTAATGGTGTTGACAGTAACATCAAACATTTGGTGCATCTCCAGTTGATGTAAGAGAACCAGCACTGATTGTGAGGTCGCCACCCGTTCCGGCATTTAGAGCAAAGTTAGCTGCAGCTTCACCAGCATCTAAGTGTAAGTACATGAGTGGAGAGGAGCCAGTCGGTGTTGAACCATCGGATCCGAGATCAACTGCAGCGCCAGCAGCGGAATAAAATTTTCTACGATTTGCTTCTACACTAAAATCAATATAAGAATTATCCATCCAAAACTCAGCCATTGAGCCATAGAAAGGAAACTGTGTAATCTCAGCAGGTCTACCAATCTCGAACGAACCTGTAAAATCAAGTGTATCATTAACAAAGTTGCTGGTTCTAATGTCACTAGAGTCATTGATGTATATATGTCTTGCACCTGTAGCGAGATTTCCTGAGCACAACATATGATTCCAACCACTATTCAATACACTTGTAAACCCAGAGTTTGTTTCTATGAACAAAATATTCGTACCACCTACATTTCTGCCAACGAGAGTCATCCTGTTCGACTGTGCCGTTGGACTTCTTTGTAGTAAAAATTTATTTGATGAATTAGCTCGTATAGTAAAGACAACATTAGTGGCTTCATCTGCATCGCCCGCCATTTTAAACCATAATGAGAAAGCCCATTGTTTGCCATCTGACATTCCACTCAACCCAGGAGCAGCTCTACTTAAATTAGTGCTTCCATCAAAGTTTGCATTATCAATTGTAAAACTTGGGCCAGCGCCACCACCAGCAGAAATAACCGCTGCTGTCTGGGTGGTAATGATAGAAGATGTGGGTCCTGGACTGAGTCCGATTTTCATAATATTACTTTCTTAGTACTCTTAGTACAACCCTATTACTGAATTAGCAGTACTCGATGTTCTCATTTTACGAACACGAATGGGTAGAATTGTACCAGCGGGAACAGCTGTAAATGTTACTGTGTTTCCTGAAACCATATCAGATAGTTCGACTACTAAATTACCGGTCACACCAACATATACAGCTCTCGTAGTGTGATCTGTATTTGCAGATTCGTTTGCTGAAATAGCAAATGCTCTGGTTGCTGGATCTTCTGGATTTGTGTAGTAATATTGAAAGGTATCATTTTGATTTGGCATAATATATCTCCTTACACCGCCGCTTTCGCAAATTGAACCATCGCATCGAAAGATTTTTTATCCTTCATTGCTTCGGCTTCCATACGCTTTCTGTTTGTAGAATTAAGTTGGCTCATAGCATTATTAAGAGACTCGGCAGTCACCTTATCAATTTTTACTGTCTTGCCATCTTTCAGTCTGAGATTACCAGCCTTAAATGCTTCATCGACAAGTTCAACTTCTTCTTTAATCTTAGAAGAACCTTGCATCACTGGAGCTTTTTCACCAGCAGACTTACCTACACCCTTGTATGAGTCACCACCGTGACCACCCATCTTCATGAATTGGTTATAAGTCTTTAGAATCGGCTCGCCTTTTTCCTCAGCACCGTCGTGATCTTCACCGGTCTTGCCTGTTTTACCCTTTGAACGATCGCCAGTGTGCTGTGCATCAGGTGCAATGGGATGTTTTTTCTTATCAATCTTGTGTAATTTGAGAAACTTTTCCTCGTCCGGAGAGCGAGGTTTATATCCTTTTACTTCTTCTTCGTCGTCCACTTTAGGCTTGTAATCAGCGGCTGGTGATTCCTCGAAGAGTTGTTTAAATTTCTTCATCTGGCTCTTCCTCTGGCATTTGTTCTGAGTCGATTTCATCTTCTACATCAAGTTCTGCCTCAGGCTCGTCAAACATTGCTTGACCAGCAGTAATCTTCTGCAGATTAATTGCGTCCATTGCTCTACCCATAAGTTCATTATTGATAGCATCTTTAAACTGTGATGATTCACCGTTCTGAAGAGCAATAATTGCATCTTTAATATTATCAGTCATTTCGATCTCCTATTTCACTATTATTTATAAAAAAATCATCCTAATGCTATCGCAAAGGCTAAAGCATCATCTGCAGATGCTTTTGTAGCAATATATGAGTTAGTATTTGCAAGCGCCGCTTTAGCTTGTACATCTGCTGTCGTATAACTTGAAGAGTCTAATTTTGTGGCAATATAACTGTTTGTATTTGATAGAGCAGCTTTGGATTGTACATCAGCTGTGGTATAACTCGATGAATCCAGTTTAGTGGCAATATAACTATTTGTATTCGACAGCCGAAGTAGTGCGGTGGCTTCTGTAGTTTTGGTTGCGATATATGAATTTGTGTTTGAGAGAGCTGACTGGAATACAGCATTTGTTATACCCCAGCCACGAGTCCATTCACGTGAAGCAATCTGTTCGGTGTCAATAAATGTACCGGTTGAATTTGCAGAAATAGAGGTGCCACCAAGATTTAATGTTGCTCCAGATAGATACAAATCTCTCCAACGACGAGTAGAAGAACCAAGGTCATAGGTATTTGCAGATGCTGGTATAATGTGTTGTGTCTGTAAAGTCGAACTAATATTATTACCAATCGCAGCACTTTGTACTTGAACTACAGTTGAGTTACCAGAGGCTGTAACTGTAGCACCAACAAAATCAATTTCAGTTACGGTTGTTCCAACACTAGAACCTTCTTCCTTTATTGTAATACCACTGCTACCACCACCAGCAGCAGTGCTAGCATACCAAACACCAGTATTAGAATTGTATGTAAGAACTTCGCCGTCACTTGGTGTTTTAACGCTGTTGTAGTCAACATCATCTAACCTATGTAACCAAACTTCACCTGATCCTGAAGATCCGCCTCCACCAGATGTTGCGAGTCTTGTTACTTGTTGCCGTATTTGATCTCTAAAACTTTGATAGTTATCTTCAATGGATTTACGAATTGATTCCGTATCGACTTCAGTTCCATCCCGACCGGGATTACCCTGTGGTCCCATCGGACCAGTGGCGCCTGGATCACCCTTATCACCTTTATCTCCCTTTGGTCCCTGAATACCCTGTGGGCCAATGGGTCCTGGCTCGCCTTGCTCGCCAATTAAGCCACGTTCACCCTGTGGTCCTTGTGGTCCAAGAAATCCTCGTTCACCTTGTAGACCCTGTTCACCTTGGTCACCTTTGTCACCTTGAGGACCGACTGCACCAACTGGACCTTGCTCACCGATTAAACCTTTTTCACCCTGCGGACCAGTATCGCCCTTCTCACCTTTTATCCCTGGAATACCTTGTCCACCACGTGGACCAATTACTTTACCGACTGTAAAGACTTCACCGTCTTCTCTCAACAGATGCAGTTTATCGTCTTCAATGTATGCTTTTTCAAATGTATGACCGGGTAGTCCTTGAGGACCTACTGGTCCTCTTGCTTCTACTACAATTCTACGTTCGGGTCCAATATCACCCTTTTCACCTTTGGGTCCAGCGGGTCCAACAGGACCGGGAGGTCCCTCGACTAATACTGGTTGCTGAAATTCTTCCTGAATTTCGGCAATTTTTTTATCTGCATACCGGATTGCCGCAGAAAGGATTTTTGCATCTCTGATCTCGTTAGACATAAATTAGTCCTCAGTCAAGACATCATCTAAAACTTTTGTCATCTTTTCTACAAGTTTCTTTTCTTCTTCACTCATCTCTTCTGGAGGTTGGAATATTTCTTCTTCAATTTCATCTTGAATAATCTCTTCCATGGGCTCTTCATCTTCTGTATCCTCACCACCACCTTCTTGACCAATTTGTTTTTCAATATCTTCAATCTCATCTTCAGTCAAACGCAGAACATTTGTGCGCACCCATTGTTCCGAAAAGTATTTTCCAACATAGTTATCTATATCACCCAAAAGTCGAAGTCTTTCAGTCATAATCTCGGTGTCTTTCAATTCAGTGAAGTGATTATCTTCCATGAAGTCATAATAGATACTTTGCTTCATTTCTTGCCATTCTTTACGAGTAGTAACACCCGTAAGAGCAAGATGAATCTCTAATAATTCATCAAACAGCATTGAAAATCTAGTTCTCAATCGCTTGATGAACTTATTGAATTTTAATTCGTCTCGAGTAATCTCAGATGCACGACCAAGTTGGAACTGATTTTCTTGCTCCATACGGGCAGTAGGTACATTAAGTGACTTGTAAAGTTTACGGCGAAAATAATCCACATCTTCCATCTCACCAAGATTCTGACCGCCGGGAAGAGTTGTGATTTCAGTTCCTCGACCACCTTCTCGACGTGGTAACCAAAAATCTTCCAGCATGGTCATAAATTTACGATCATCACGAACTTCACCAGTCTGTGCATCATATGTGAGTTTGTTTTTATGCTTGACCATCATATCACGAAGATATTGCTCCGCCTTCATCTTTGGAAGGTTACCAACATCAATATAAAAGATGCGTCGCTCAGGAGCACGCGCGAGTCTATAAATCACAACTGCGTCTTCTAACATACGAAGCTGATTGAGTGGTTTTATAGCTTTATGCAAGTGCGAATAGATCAGATTGTTTCTATTGTCAAGAATTCCGGAGTTGACATAGCAGATAGAGTCTTTGGCAATCTTAACACCCTGTGATTGATTCTGTGTTGTAATGCCCTTTGGGTTATAAAAATAGTACTCATTTGATCCGCGATATACAGTAACACCTGTTCTCTTATCTTTTTCTTTGATCGGCTCTTTTATCTTACGGATCTTGCGAGGGTCGATATACCTCAAGTCCTTAATGCCGGCTCTTGGATTCTTTTCATCAATCACGATGTTATAATATAATCTACCGTCTATGTACCATTTTCTAAAGATATCATATGCAGTATTCTGAAAGTCAAGTAACTTAAAAACGTGTTCGTAGCTCTCACGAATCTTTTTCTTAATTGCATTTGGATATTCTAGTTTATCCAACACAATTTCACAGGGCCCTGAGTTCTCATCCACTACAATCGCTTCATTTACAATATCTTGAATTGCATAATCACACTCTGGTTGGATAGACATCTCACGATATTTTGAAACAAGATCACCTTCAGACTTTGCTTTGCCCTCCATATCGACGTAGGTTCCATATGCACCACCTGGTGCAATCTCAATGGATCCGTCTTCAATAGTAGGCGATACAATCGATGGAAGAGTCTCTTGTTCAGCTTCGGTTTTTTTACGAGCGATAGTAAAACCAAATAGTTCTGCCATTATATTGATCCTATGCTATATGTTTTATTTCTATTATTTATAATGGTAAAAAACATAAAAAAGGGGGGACAAGCCCCCCTTTGTAGATATTATAACAGAATATTAGTTGATGAGGCCACCGAATGAGCTTGCAACATCTACTGTGAAGAAGTCGTAAGTCCAGGTTACAGTGTACTCTTCAATAGCGTCTGCAGCATCCCAAGAGAGTTCAATTGGTGAAATCACTGTTGGGAATAAGCCGACAAACTTGTACTCACGAATGACGTTACCCTGTTTGCCGTAATGAATAACCTGCCCCTGTGACTTATAAGCTTCTGGATTTGCACCAGTAAGTCGTAGGTTACCCTGTGTGCTATTGATATTTTGTGCCCATTCCTCCAATCCAGCGCGGATAGAGAAATCTTCGTCGTTGATGACAGCAACAGTCCAGTCTTCATAAGTTCTGTTACCAGCAAATTTTACAGGACGGCCAAAGTAGTTTACGGTGATTGGTGTAAGGGTTGTGCCGGGGATCTGAGCCGCCTTTGCCATAAACCTTACTTTATCATCAGCCGCACTGTTGAAGGGGTTTGTAATGTTTACTTCGAAGAGTGAGGGGCGGGCGCCCCCAAACTCCATTTGTCCCTGAAATTCTTGTACAGAAAAAGCCATTTTTGTGTTCTCCTAATTCTCTTATTATTTATATTGCCCGATTAGAATTTACCAACAACTTCTTCAAAATCAACTCCAGTTCGGACTGCGATGAAGTTAAGTTGAATGAAGTTAATGGAGCGTGCAGGCTTGATATAAATGTCACCGATAAACTCGTTTCTATCAATGACTTCACCTGTATTATTTGTTTCGTCACATACCACTCGGAAATCAAAGATACCCCGACGGCCCTGTACATCTCTTAGGAATGGCTCAACCAAGTTACGGAACTGAGCCCGTGTAAATGCATCGTTAAACTCGAAGAGAGTAAACTTAGCAGCGGTTGAGATTGCTTTCTCCAAGACAATGAAGAGCCGACGAACATTGATACGATCGAAGGCACTTGGCTTTGCCAAAAGTGTCTTATCGCCGAATAGTACCGTTCCCTGCCCTGGGAATGTTACTACCGGATTGATACCAGACTTATAGAGTTCGTCTCTATCTGCCTTGCGTGGATTGTATGAGAGTTTTGCGACGTTCTTGATATTACCACGATTGAAACCTGCTGGTGAGAACCATGGATCCCGTGTTGTATCAGTCCGAACCATGAGACCGGCAGTATCACCGTTCATTGGTACAAATCGGAACACGTCGTTATACTTGTCGTACTGATATTTCCAAGAACTATCAAGTGTTGCATAAGATGTCGATGGTAGAGTATTTCTAAACGCAACGATATCATCTTTCTCTTTGCCAGCATATGTGCTGTTATTGACACAGTCAGCTTGTTCTGGTGAAAGTACCGCGATACAATCAAGTCTTGTTTCGCAGATATTATTGATAAGATGTGTCGCTACAGTCTGGTTTGCATCAGCACCCAATAGGAAAGAAACATCAACATCTTCAGCTGATTCAAACAGATCATAAGCATTGATAAGCTCTGCATTTGATGGATCACCACCGTTATCACCACCAGCCATAGAGGTCGTTTGAGGCAGTGTGGATGATGCAGTAAATGTATCCGTTGCCAATGGTGTTCCAGTAATACCAAGTTGTGGATCATGACCAGCCCACCAGATCCATTGAGACCGAGTGTTAATTACGTTCTTATAGTATGCGGCAGTACCGTCATCAAAGAGAGAGTCAGATGCTTTTGAGACTGAACCAAATCGCTCAATAACTTGACCCTTGATTCCTGTGATCTCTCCATCCTCATCAATAACTGCGATGTGCATCTCATCGTTAGCACCACCAAGTCTGGCAGCATATGTAGATGTTCCCGGTGAGGCATCGAAGAAGTTGAAGTATTCCCAACGGCGAGTAATATCACCTGCAGTAGTTGTGAGTGATGCAGCGCCAAGATCCTCAGTAGTTGGACCTTTCTTCAGAGTAATAGATGTACCGTTCGCTGCAATCGAGTCAACTTGAACATTGATTGAAACCGATGAGTTAGCGTGAACGAGGAAGTCACCAGCAGTAACTACGTCGCCAACGTTTGCGCTAGTGGTTACAGTCTGACTACCTGCAGTAAAACTGAATGTTGAACTTAAGACTGTATTTGACCATGCAGCGTTTGACTGGCAGATTGAAACTTTTAGTGAGTTACCTAATGAACCAGGATATTTTGCAACCCAAGATGTTGCAGAACCGCCTGTACCGGTCGAATAGTTATTTTCATAATCGTCATCGTTTAGGATACGAACTGCTGTATTCCCACTTGATGTTGCATTGTTTGCTTCATTCTTCACGCGAGATACGTATAAGGCATTACCGTATGCAAGAAAGTTTGAAGCAGTGAACCACTCGGGGTGGTTATTTGAGTTTGGCTTCCAGAATTGCCGCGCTAGTGTATCTTCAGAATCAACAAGTACTCTTACTCCAGCAGGACCCCAATCAAAACGTCCGGCAATAGCACCGATCGTCGTGGAGACTGCTGGAATAACGGTAGTTAAATCAATTTCCGTTACATTAACGCCTGGTGATACTTGAAAAGGCATTGTGTCATCTCCTATCTACTAAGCTAATAGCATTTTTAGTTCATTATTATTTATAAAAATAGGATTATCACCAAGAATACCACTTATTGCTAGTATCGTTGTGCCAAATTTCACCGGTTGGATTATTTATTATTAGCTCGCTTTCATCACTACCATCGTCATAAAAACCGAATGGCAAAACATCATCGGATAGAAGTTTATCACGCTCTTCTAATAATTTTTTACGAAAATCCGTATCGGTCAATTCCTTAAAGAACTGCTGGTTAGAAGCCCACGAGAAAAGCACTACACACATCATCAAATCATCATGAGCGCCCTGTTCGGCTTCATAAGAATTACCTCTTTGAATAAAGGTTGACATTTCGTTAATTAAATCAAAGTCATTTAAAATAATTTTGTGCTTTTCAATCATCGTCTTTGCTGTGGCACAGCCTATACGCTTTACTGGTTTTGTAGTTCGTACGCCTTTCTGACTATTTGATGAAAATCCACCGCCTATTACCTGACCACCACGGCCCTGCATTGTTGTATAGATAATGTTTTCATATTCTAAGTCATTGGCGAGAATATCAGCAATTTGCTGCCCATTATCATTTATCTCCACAAGAGTAAATGCATCACCGTATGATTTTACTACGTTGTAGATTACTTCAGGATATACGATTGGCGCTATGGTATTATTTTTATATGCCGCAACTACTTTATAGGGTATTTCTGTCACATCAACAATAATAAAGGCAGATGAGTCAATACCAACACCTCTGCTCGTATCAGCAACACAAAAGTATGCTCTGCCTTGTACTGGCTCTTCGTATACGTTTAAACTACCCTCATAGTATGTAGACACAGGTGTTTTAAATGTCATTGCACGAAGGACACTAGGAGCAATGAGTGTATTTGATGATCCTATAAATTCCGCTTCAAATTCTTGACGGAACTGATCTTCACTGGTATTTGCAATTGTTTTATCTCGCCACTTTTCATCTCTTCCAGGTACGTCCCACCAGTTTACAGAAAAGTTTACATACTCGTTTCGGTTCTCTACTGAATTAGTCCAGATCTTGTAGAAAAGATCAAAGCCATTTGGTGTCGATGTGATGACCACCTTGGTATTCGTACCAGAAATAATTGTGGGGTAAACTGAGGTGAAGAAATCATCTTGAATATTACGAGGAACGAAAGCAAATTCGTCAAGATATAGAAAGTTAATCGAGTAACCACGAATAGCACTAGAAGCTGTAGATGAAGCAATGATCTTGCTGCCGTTTTCAAGTTCGATACTCGTTTTGTTCCATGTCATCACACCCTGCTGTAACCACTTCGGCAAGTTTTCGTATGCACGCTGAACACGAGACAAAATCTCGCGAGCAGTTGTCAGTTTATTTGCAAGAATGGCTACGGTGTAGTCATCGTTAAACAAGATATGCCAAAGGATAACCGCAGCAGATGTTGTGGTCTTGCCAGCCTGCCTACAAGTTTTAATAACTGAAAATCTATTTTCGGCAATGAGTTCAGCCATAGATTCTTGGAATTCATACATATCAAAGTTAATGAGTCCCTCATCAAGACTGATAATCTTCACATAGTTTTTAATAAAGTAATTGATGTCCTGCGCGCACTTTATGACTTCTTGTACCTGCTCTGCTGTCCACTCTAACTGAACATATGCCCGCTTTAATAATGGATTTGCTAAATAATTTTCAGACATTTCTATTGACTTTTCTAGCAAGCATATTATAATAGGCCTTGAGCCGATTTATTCAATATCTGTTTGTTTCTTAATAAGTTTCTGTAATTCTGATGTACTCCCAATAAAGAGTGCATTTGTTACGTTCTTTGGATGTGATGATTCGTCTTTCAATAGTTTCACTTTTCTTTGTAATTCAAGTAAATCTTTATTAGCATCTACAATTGTTTTCATCAGAGTTGATAGAACTTCATATGCTCTTGGTGACTCAGACGTGGATGCTATAGAGGAAAGATCATCTATTGAAGCTTGAGCAGAGTCAATAATACTTCGGAGATTCTCTCTTGCATATTTGTAGTCCGCTTCAATATCATCATCTCCAGAATGTTTTTCTAAAACACTTGGGACCTGACCATCTTGCATCACTTCAATAATTGGTTTTGTTGATTCAGAAATATCAAATAGATCTTCCATGTTCTTTTCCATGGTTGTTTTCATTTTTCTCTCATTATTTTTTTCACAAATTCTATAGCTTTTTTACCATCTGGATGTTTTGGATTGATGCTGACGGGAGTTCCATTCATCAAATCACTCATATTTGCAGCTTTGCCAATCTTATCTAATACTTGATGTAATTTATCCCTTCTATCATAACCGTCAATCTCGTAGCCTTTTTTGCCACGAATTTCTACCCAGCTTCGTTCACGACTATCTTTTATTTTCAAAACATCTATGTTTTTATCACGTACAAATTGTAACATATAGGCTTCATTAATAAAATTGCGATACGTTTTCATGCTATGTCTCTGTTATATCAAATGGATCTATGGTAATATCAGTAGTGAAGCCGTAGTCTGTATTTGCTGAAATCTGATTCAATGCGACGGATAGAGCACTGTTGCCCGATGGAACGAATAGGGGTGCACCATTTGCAAACTGCGATGGAGTAATAGTCATTCGCTCTATTGTTGGCTGTTCGGTTGTTGTCGTGTCGACAAAATTGGTAATTGCACGCTTGATCAAACCGCTGTTTGCTACAGGACCGTAGATATAACCCTTCAGACTGAACGTAAGGTTATAAATTAAAGCTCTACGAGTATCAAAATCACCCTCATAGGTATCTTCAATAGATACATCCTGTAGCACGACCGGTGTATCTGCAACAATCTTCATTTCAGGAATCAAATTTACTTGTGTTGTGAACTCTGGTCTGAAATACGGTAAAATTTGCTCAAGTATCTGAGCTCCGTCGTCTGCATTTTTTACAAAAATAGAAAGTAAAAATGTGATGTCATACGGCACTGGTATGAACTGTGTGTCTACTCTATTAAAATCAGTAGTTTTCAGCCTGACATTTTTAATTGTTGATGATAGTTTTCTCTGCGGTGAGTATATCATACTCTGAATCTCAAAACCCATTCGCGGCAGAGTGATTGCCACATCTTGATCGAGATTTGGATCTTGCACGAGCCTGACCAACCACTTTTCTTTCGGACCGTAAGCAAGAGGAACTAATAAGCTTTGAATACGATTACCGCTTGAGTCAAGTCTTTGAACGATGATGTCATTGAACAGATTACCAAATGCAATGACATATTTTCGTATAGTTCCGTGATAGTATTGCTGTCCAAACATTAGTATCTATCCACTTCACTGAAAGGATTGCTCTCGCTAAAGTCGATCACCGCGCTTGGGCTAAACACAGGATCGTTGCTTTGGAAATACTCATTATTTGCTGTAGGTTGAGCATCTTCCAGTCTGTACTCCTGCATGATAGAACCACCGTCTTCAGATTGCAGTACACCTGCTCCATAACCACCATCATCATCCAAACTAATCTCGAATGTTAAGATATCAGTACTGAGATTATCTTCAATTGCATCAATATCAGAGATACCGGTGTCGATTCTTTCATTGCTGTATGTAAACAATTCACAGCGAAGATCGTAAGTTTGAAGTCTTCCCATCTGATAGAAAACCGCTTCGTGCTCTACAAACTTGATCTCAAATAACTTGTCAACCATAGGAAACCAAATGAGATCTCCTTCAGTGGGTCGGTTATTTGTAATTGCATATCCCTCGTCTGTACCGGTTTCAAGAGTAATGCCGTATATCTCTGTGTTTGCTGATGTTGACAAGAACTGTCGAGAAGGAGTGTTCGTGTTTGCTTCTTCCTGTAGATAACTATATCCCACCTCTGTTGTAAGTCTTTCGGATCGAGCCTGATCGAATCTTTTTCTTGCAACGGTAAAAGTCACCGAGTCTCTAATCTCTAAGTTAAATCGAGATAAGAAATCACCCTCACCCTCGAAGCCTTCTACGTTCTTGATATACATCTCGATGTCAACTGCATCATCATATGTAGCGAGAGTGTCCTCGCCGAAGAGAGGATCTCTTCTTGCTGCTGCTTTTGGAATATACTTTACATTGTGCCCGTAGATCTTAATTGCTTCAATACTAAGATCTTCTACTAGGTCTTGCTCTCGAGCATATCCAAAATTATTAAAATACACATTTGTAGGCATAACTATCCAATCATATCTTGAACAGGTAGACTGTAACTAACAATCATCTCCTCTTCAAGTTTTGCAAGCTCAGCTTCAGCATCATCATATATCTTTGCACCATTGAATGTTAAGCCTCCTGGTAACTGCATACCCTCAAACTTTGTCAGGTTTGAGCCCCACTGCCTCTTAATAAGAGCGGTTGCATATCGTGATAGCCATCTATCTCCCCATACATCAGAGTAAGTATTTGCATCGGTAATCTGATATGCGTCGATGATGATATACTCTCCAGTAGCAACATCATTATTCCAGTCCATGTCGATATGTAACTTATTCACGTGTCTGTTATATCTCAATGGTTTTTTACCCACGAATAATTCTTCAAGATAAGCAACGTGGGTCATAGCAGTAACATATGGTACATATGAAGATGCTGATAGATCAAATAAATCGTTTAAGTGTATTTGATATCGTATGTTAAATAAGTTGGATGACTGCACTGCTTGTCCAACATCTAAGATACGGTTGATACCAATCACAGAGTCCGAGAGTGTTATATATCCATTGGTTTTATCGGAAGCGGTAACGACATGCTTAATGAGTACACGCTCGGTACCATCGAAGTGATAGTCTTGATAGTACTTAAGAGCTTCGTCAATTCTGTCTTCAACCTGCTCATCATCTACATTAATGTCAATCACGGGATCGCCCAGGCGGCGAAGACAATAATTTTTAAATTCCGTTCTAGTGGATGGAACCGCCATTTGAGTCTCCAATCATTTTTTACTATTTATAATGAAAGGAGTTTATATTATCTTCCGTAAATCGGTGGTAGTGTACCATTACCACCTATGTCTGCCATTGCTAGATATAGATATGTAATTCCGCTTTGATTTACGTTTCCATGCGATGCGCGTAACTTAAAGCCGTCGGCTAAAATATCACCGCAAGTCAAAGAATCAGCCGCTTCAGCTTGACTAAGGTTTGGGTGTAACCGACGAGTAGTTGCATTAATTGGATCGCGAGAAGTATCTGTTATCGTCCACGGATTAACAGCATTAAATGGTTTAACCATGACCCATTTTGGCGAAAATCCTACTGAAACATAAGGACCATCAGCATTACCATTTCCAATGTAGCTGCCTACTTTACACACACCGGGAACTGATCGGAATGCTATAGCCACCATTGTGTCGCCAAGATCGTTTGTATCGGTATCCGACCCTAAATTAATAACGGAAGCGGTTGGGTTGCTGTCATTCCAGAATGTCGAACCTGCTGTAGACGCAGCGGTTGTGTTAAGCGTTAAATAATGAGTGCCGCCATTAACTACCGTTTCTAAGACACGCCATGCTCGGTTATCGTTGGTATTCTTAACTATGACTAATTCCGGCGCACCGCTCAGACCATGCCCAATAGTTCCGTTTGCTCCGGTGCCTGTCCAAGTGATTAAACTCCAAGCACCAGTTGAGGAAGCACTGACAGTCGATGATATTGTTCCGTCTGAATTAGCGACTCCTGCACCGCGCATCTTCCAGTTCCACGACACGTAATCTTCTGTGTTAGTATTAACAGCAGCTAAATTACCAACTGTAAAACCATCAGTGTCAAAGGTAGACAACGATTCGACATTTGTTACTTCGGCATCAGCTGAATCAGACGACATATATTTGGTTACGCCTCGCACAACATCAGTCAAAATATGACTGTCCGCTGCATCCCTATTCTTGATCCATGTAAAATCTGGTTGAAATCCAACGCCTGTGACTGCTTTACCACCAGAACCAATT
>Ga0208644_1002743_pt1 | contig 13912 bp, 23 predicted proteins | sample VirMetDEL_Nov_18_FD_184517 | JGI IMG/M metagenome (GOLD analysis project Ga0208644, IMG submission 184517) | Aqueous microbial communities from the Delaware River and Bay under freshwater to marine salinity gradient to study organic matter... | ecosystem: Environmental > Aquatic > Marine >... | reverse complement strand
TCCAAGACAGATTAGACACAAAGGCTACAAATACATATGTAAATTCTACCTTCACTTCTAACAACTATATTGACGGGAGATTCACATCCAATAACTTTGTTAAAGCTGTCTTCACATCTAACAATTACGTAGACAATCAGCTAAACACAAGGATTGGAATCAGAGCAACTAATACATATGTCCAATCGACATTTACTTCAAACTCTTTTGCTGTTGATACTTTCTCTTCAAATGCATACATGAGAGATCATGTGGCAACAGAGGTTGCTGCTATTGTAAACTCTGCTCCTGCAGCATTAGATACTCTTAATGAGCTTGCAGCAGCATTGGGCGATGATCCAAATTTTGCCACCACTGTTTCTAATCAAATTGGAATAAGAGCTACTAACACTTACGTCAATTCTACATTTACATCGAATAGTTATGTTGATGATCAATTAAATGCTCGAATTGGTATTCGAGCGACCAATACATATGTAAACTCTACCTTCACTTCTAACAACTATGTGGATGGTAGGTTTACATCTAACAATTATGTTAAAGCTGTTTTTTCTTCTAATAACTACAATCAAGCCACATACGGATCAAACAATTATAACGCTGCAACCTATCCGTCGATATCAGGTACTCCTGCTAATGATCGAATTGCTGTGTGGACTGGAGCCAGCACACTGGAAGGAGATACTTCTTTAAAGTGGGACGGCTCTCAACTTCTGTTAAATGCATCGACAACTGAAAGCCGAAATATAGAAGTAGGAAAAAACCGGACAGGAAATGGCTACGCTTTCATCGACTTCATCGGTGACGCTACATATACCGACTATGGTTTGAGAATGCTTAGAGGTAACGGTGGTCCCAATACAAATTCTACTATTTCTCATAGAGGAACTGGCAGCTTAATTATAACCGCCAATGATGCAGGTAATATTGAGCTTCATACAAGCAGTTCACCTAGAGCCATAGTTGCAGCTAACGGTAATGTCGGTATTGGTACAACTTCGCCTTCAAAAGAGCTTGAAGTAAATGGTACTATTACTGATGATGTAAGTGATGTAAGAACACCTCGTCAATCAAATCTGACCGGAGCTTCAGACCACAATCTTACCAATGAAGGTGTTTACATGGTAGATGCTGCCTCGACATTTTCTCAAATAATTATCGGTACAGGTGCAACCCTAACTGCTGGCACCATTATGACAATTTATAATAACAGATCAACATCAGTAACTATCTCTAGAGGATCAATCCCTAACATGAGAAACGCTGCAGATGGTGACTACACTAACTATGCTACACTCACATTAGGTAGAAACTCTGTGACAACAGTTACAATGTTTAATAATGCCTTGATTGTCCTTACTGGTACGAGTATTACCTAATGGCACAGATTCTTCTTGCTGCTACTAACTTTTTTAAGTTTATACATACTTCTAGAGATCATGGTGTATCTGATTGGATTTGTGTAGAAGATGGTACTGCTACATACAGCATTCCCTATGACGGAACGACAATCATAGAAACTGATCCAGACGGGTCGAACTCTGTCACTAAAGTAAGCAGTGCCTCTTCTGGTTCCAGAGGAACATTTGCAATTACAAAATATAAGTTATATTTTGCAGATAGAGCAGTCAATCTTTTCTCAGAGGGTGAACATCACAGACTAATTCCTATTACAAATAAAGGAACTAAGTTTGGAAACTATGCATCTCGAAATGCTCCTAGTACTATTCATATTTACAATCCCGGAACTAGTGCTGTAACTATTTCTGTTTATGATAATGTCACAGGAGGAATAGGAGGAACTGCAACCTCTACAATCAATTTGGATTCTGGTAGAATAACTACTTACTCAACAACCACACTTTCTGCTTGGGTTCTTTTTGAGAGCACTGGTGACATTGTTATGTCCGCAACACAAACTGGTACAGACCGCAGTGTATTAAATCCGGCAGATACAAATGCATTCATTCGACGGGCGACTACTGCATGGCGTGATATGACCAACTCCACACCTTCAACCATTGGTAGTCCAGCATACACTGCTTCTGATACTGATTTAGTAGTCGGTGCAGTCATTGGTGATGGAGCGGGTGGAGATTATGAACTTTCTCTTGGTATTAACAATCTTGCAAACAGATACTCTTTTGGTAATGCCATTGGCGACTATTTTGTTCTTTCACCCTATGCAAGTACAACAGTCGATGTAAAATATTGGAATGGATCGTCATGGGCCACTCATGCTACTCATAGTTTAAACGGATCTCTTGCTAGTCCAGCAGTACATCAAGAAGGGACTTTATCTGGTGCTGGCACCAATCTTCAAAGCGGTGCTACAAATTGGTTGTGGGAAGCTGACAATCCAATTTTCTTGGCTATCAACGATACTACTTCAGATGAAGAAACTATGCTAGGTTGGATGGACGGTCGAAAGTCTTCACAGGGCATTCGGAACGGGGTGATTTCTGGATGGACAGCACCTACAATCACGGCCATAGTTTCTGCTTGGGGTGCTGGTGGCGCTGGTGGTAACGTAAACTCTTCTGGTGACGGAGAAGATGCTGGTCCCGGAGGCAACGGTGGCTTTGTAGAATTCAGAATAGAAGGTCTTAAAGGAACAGAAACTATCTATGCCTATCCCGGTGGAGGCGGATCAGGATTCACCGACGAAGATGATGGTGATGCTGGCGGTGGTGGCGCTGCAACCTTAGTATACATTACGGATGGTGTTAACACTGATTATCTCTGTGTCGTAGGTGGCGGCGGTGGAGGAGGCGGTGTAGGTTCCGACCCCGATAACTTCGATGCTACTGCTGGTGGTGAAGGCGGTGCCGCTGGGGGCAATGGTGCAGATGCTGAAAATGTTGGTCTTGGAGCTGTAGGCGGTGGAGGCGGTACTCAGTCTGCTGGTGGCAACGGTCCCGGCGGTGCTGATAATGGCACTGGTCCGGGTGTGGGTGAATATGCTGGAGAGGGCGGTGACGGTGGCGGCGGTGAGAACGAGGCCTCACTCAGAGGCGCTGCTGGTGCTGGTGGCGTTGTAGGTCATTCCTTTGGTGGTGCTGGCGGTAGCGGTGGCCTTGAAGGCGGTAATGCAGGAACTGACCAAGAAGGCGGCGGCGGTGGCGGCGGTGGTGGTTACTACGGCGGCGGCGGTGGAGAAGGCGATGACTCCAATAACGATGCTGGTGCTGGTGGTGGCGGTGGATCCACTAACCTAAACACTTCACCGTCAGGGTTCACATATCTCACAATTACACAAATCTCTACTTCTGCTGGTACTGCCTCTCCAACAGTACAGCATGATGGTGCTGCCTCTACTCAGACAGCAGGGTCCACAAATGAGTTTTCCGTGTCCGTTGGCGGTCAAGGTGGAGATGGTGGTCAGGTTGATGGTGCTGCTGGATCCAGTGGGTCTAATGGTAGAGTTGCTGTTGGTGTTGAAGGTGGCACCGCTACAATAAATACTACATCTACTTCTGGAGCTTCTTCTTTGGCTTCAAACCTTTAAAGTGAAAAAATGAGATTTAGAACAGAAAAGTCAAAAGAGCATAATGCTTGGTTTGTTATTCAAAATTCTGACAACATGGTAGTGGTTGGCTTTGAACAGGCTAAATATGCTAATAGAACCAAGAACTTCCTAAATAGTGGTGGAGCCTTCGACGGCGATTTACCATCTTTCTTTTGTTCGGAAGTAGAAATATTAGACGAGGATCTTCATGTCGGTAAACAAAAATCTTAGTAAGTTAGCTTTAAATGTAAATGCTAATGGTGATGTTACTGAAGCGGGTCTTTCTGCTACGTATACATCGAATGCTTATGCAGGAGGGACTTTTGCTACTAACACCTTTGTTAGAGATACGTTTACTTCCAACAATTACGTAGATACTCAGCTTGGTAACAGAGATACTGCTATAGGCTTAAGAGCCACTAATACGTTTGTAAAATCTACGTTCACGTCTAATAACTATTCTCAGAACTTCTTTGCAAATGCTAGTAACATTACATCAGGAACATTGCCTTCAGGTAGATTGTCCGGAACATACTCGATCAGCATTTCTGGTTCTGCAGATAGACTTGATGGTAAGGACTCTACAGACTTTACATCTAACACGTATATAAATTCTAGAAACTTATCTTCGAATAACTACATTCAAGGAAGATTTACTTCTAACAATTTTGCTAAGAGTACCTTTACTTCCAACAATTATGTAGATGGAAGATTTGTAGCCAACAACTTTATTGTTGGTAGATACACTTCCAATAACTTTGTTAAAACAACCTTTACATCGAATAATTACGTAGATGGTAAATTTGTTTCTAACAACTTCTTCCAAGATCAGTCAACACCGGGAACTCCTTCGTATTCTGCTTACACGGGTCAGACTTTAGCGGTTGCAATTGGTAGTGCAAACAATACTGCTTATCCTGCAAGAAGATATGGTACAAGTAGTTCTACTTATAATACATTTTCTGGTGATAATACTGGTGGACCAACTGAAAAAGTTGCCGATGCCGGAAACGATGCATCTAGTTTGTTTATTAACATATTATCAGGAAATGATGATTTCGAAAATGCAGGACTTACTTTTTCTTCATCCAACAACAGCTTTACTGTAGCGGATGGCTATTCAGTTTCTATCACTATTGGATGGGGAGTAAACGAGCCTAATCATGATGGGTGGAGAATTACTTTTTCTGGAGCTTGGTCCGGTACTCAGGATATTCTGTTTAACGCTGCTGGTAATTATGACAAAGATTTTCAGATTAATCCTATTACATATACCGCTAAAGGTCCGGGACTGTATAAATTTGAATCATTTGCAAATCTAGATGCTGGCACCACTTCTGGCTATGATCTTGAATGTGCATATATCGATGTTAATGCTGTTTATTATAATGTGAGTATTAGTTAATGACTACACTTTTTAGGAAAAATAATGATTAGATTGATAAAGAGGATATTGTTCCTCCCTTTCATATTAGTACCTTCTTTGACTCAGGCCGAAGAAATTCTGCCTGAGTTTTTTTTACAGGACTTTTACAACACAACAATTCTTTATGTAGGTATGGATAGTGGTTGTGGTGTGGTAGACCAAGAGATCTACAAATTTATTGTAAGAGGTTCTATTGATTATCTGATGGAAGAGCAAGACTGGACTATTGATGAGTCTAAAGATTTTCTCAAAGCAGCAGCATTGCAGATCCATCAAGCAACAACAGCATACATTGCTCAGTATGGATGTGATATGTTTAACTTTATAGTTATTGAAAACAAAGATGACTATAGAATAATTGATGATGCTTATGAGATATACACTGTAGGGGAAGTTGTTGACAACGAACAGATTTCTTTATAAATAGAAATGTCTTCGTTGAGGACTCGACAAAAGCTATGCAGGACAGGGGTGCAAATCCCCTCACCTCCACCACAAGCATATTAAGGTATGTTTATGATGGGGGTGAATTTAGGATCGACTGGTAGTAAGTAGCTTGTCTGAGAGGGCAAAAAAATAGTTGCTAATAACTATGACAAACCTTCCGTAGCTCTTGCAGCATAACGGGGTGGGCATCTGAGTCGGCCTAGAAACAGAAGGGTTTACTACCCAGTCTCAGCTTTAAAAACACTAGATGTTTTTAGAAAGGAGGTAAGAGATTGCCTCCTTTTTTTCTAAGTGGATAAAATTTAGTCACCAGATCCTTTGTTTATATAAATAGTAGATTAACTTTCTAGGAGGTAATTATGAAAAAATTACTAGTTTCTTTTCTTGCTGTCTTTGCAACGTCCGGAGTTGCATTTGCACAAGAAGCTTCTCAACCATCTGTTTTTGCTGATTCTTACGTAGGTATTGAGTCTGATCTGGATGGTGCTGTCGATCTTACTGTTGGTACTGGTGTAACTGCTTTTAACCAAGAGTCTTATGCAGAATTTACTTATTCTGATGGTGTAACAAATTCTTATTCCGTAGCTGCTGGTGCTGTTATGGATCTGAGTGTTGTAGAACTTGACACAAACATTGCTTATTCTTGGGATAACGACACTACAAATATTGTAGGTTGGGGCGAGACAAACACTTGGGGCGATGTAACCATTAACCCAACAATCACAGCAAAGCCGGGTATCATTGGTGGCGAGTATGCTTCCGTAGGTGGTACTGTTGCTGTAAACAACTTCTTTGATTACGGTATCGAAGGTGGCGAAATTGCTTTAGGGTACAAGCATGAGCTTGGTGCTGGTGCTCACGTTGACCTTAGCTACGGTTGGGATGTAGGTTCTGATTGGGTAGTTGGCGAAGGTGCTATGAAGCTTGGTGTAGGATTTAAGTTCTAAAATGAAAAACTTTGTTATTTTGGGCCTTGGGGCATTGTTTTTATCGAGTTGCACAGTCACTTCCAAGAGTGGGGGTGACTATGCATCTTTCAGTGTTTTAACGGAAAATGTTGCCAGAGGTGACATTTGCAAAACATTCTCGATAAGAGAAGAACACGAACTTTTACATCAATTAGAAGATGACGAACAAGAAGTCATCCTGATTGATGAACATCTTGTTAAAAAGTATGGCAAAAATGCTGTTACAGATTGCTATGCAAAAATCATTGCTTTTCATAACAGACAAGCAGTAAAGATGATCAGAGAGATCCGAGAAAAATACTAATATGAATAAATATAGGGAGTTACGGCTCCCTATTTTTTGATCAAGAGGATGAAATGCCTAATATTAGAATAGACGGATTAGATATCAAATATAAGTTTAAGCCAGCAGGTTCTGTAAATTCAAGAACAGGGGTTCCTCATTACGGAGTTTCGGCTACTGCAGAAAAAAGACCTTTTGCATCTATCATAATTCATCACACAGCAGGAGGGGATTTAAGCAGCAATTTAAAAACTGCTTTTAATTATTTGAGAACAGATAGTGAGGGTGGAGGTTTTTATGCTGGTTATCATTTCTTAGTTGGTAAAGATGGTGCTATTTGGCAAACTGCACCAGAAGAAGTCAGAACAAATCATTCTAGAGCAGAAAGACTAGCAGATGGACAAGCAGCTCAAAGAAGATCTCCGTTCAATAACAGAGCCGCCATAGGTGTTGGTTTTGTTGGTAGTGGTTTTTATAACCCACAAGGAATACAACGGGAGAATGGCCTTAAGCTGATTGCTGGCTTGATGAAAAGATATGGTATTGATGAAAATATGATAAAGCCTCATCATGAAACCGACAATAAGTCTCACAATGAGGGCGATTGGATTAAAGCTGCTATCAGGAGTGGTGAGCTTGACCAGTATCGAAAAAAATCTGGTTCTTCGGGTAGTAGTGGTGCCGCAGCTTTTGGTGGTGCTGTTTTTCTTGTTGGAATCATTCTTGGCGGTATCTACGGATGGAGAAGGTTTATTAAGCCGAGGCTCGAAAGAGCAAAGGCAGAAAAACTGTTGAGGGATCGCCATAACCGTGTTACGGTAACAAAGTTTAGAGCAGCAAATAAAGCAAGAATTGAAGCGGCAAAATATAATCCTGTACTAGCCGATCAACTTCAAAAAGAATTGTATGTTTTGCTGAAATAGTAACTTTGACAAGGAATAAATATGGCTAAGTTGGATGTTAGTAGAAGCAAGCACAAAACTCATCAAAGAACTTCTATTGGTAACACAACGAATTCTAGACCAAAAAATAAACACAAAAGAAGAGCTTGGAAAGCTTACAGAGGACAAGGAAAATAATGGCTAAAGAAAAAACTTTATCGTCTTTCAAAAAGACTAGCTCTAGTGCAATCAAAACATCACCTGCACCAAAGTCTGTAGAACCACCTAAAAACGAATACAAAGAAGCTTTGATGGCTATCGTAGAAGCCAGTGATAAGCTGGAAGCAGATTCTTTAAACAGAAACAATCGTATTGCTTTAAAGAATGAAATTGCAAAGGCAAAATCTATCCTGTGATAAATTTAGATGATTTGGAAAAGACTGTAAAGTCTATCAAACTGACTTCTGGAGAGGAGTTAGTTGGTTTCGTTCATGAAATCGGGGAATCTTATGTAGAGGTCCAGAGTCCTTTTCTTGTGTCAAGGGCTTCTGGAACCTCTTTTATGCTGTTACCGTGGATGGTTACAGCAAAAACAAATCAAGTATATGCAATCAATATTCTGAATGTTTCTGCTGTTGCAGAGTCTACTGCAGACTTTCTTGAGGCTTATATCAAGGTTGTAAAAAAATCTTCATCCGAAGATGAAGATGATTGGGAAGTAGCAGAGATAGAAGAAATAGATGAGGAGGATGACTTTTATTCGTTCAATCCTCCTCCAGACGAATCAATTCATTAAATTACTTTATATAAGGCTTCCCATGCATCTGTCTACGGGCCATGAATCCTTTTAAATTAGACATAGAGGTGTAGTCTGGCTTTGTGGTTGTTGGTGGTACAGAAGGGCGAGTTTGTGGAGTAGGTGGTACTTGCTCTCTTAAAGCACTTAACCCAAACTCCATTAATTTTTTTCTGTTCATTTTATTTTTTCCTTTAGGCTCTTGTTGAACTTCTGTTATCGATAGGTCTTACATTCGAATCGAATCTTTGTGGTGCTCTTGTAATTCTTTCATTCGGATTACCAACAGATCCCGGTGCAGCTACTTTAGTTGTTTTTAGGTTTACTGTAGGTACAGTTGTCTGAGGTTGATTATCACGTCTTCCTCTTCTTTTACTAAGAAGACCTAACAGTCCTGCTGCACCAATAAGACCAGCAGCACCGACACCAATTAGCCCCATGTTTTTATCCATAAAACCCTTAGCCGCAGTTCCTACTTCACCAACTTTTCTCACAACAGGATTGATAGTTTTACTCATAAGTTCCTGATTTGGTGTAGCAAAATCATATTCGTTCAAAACTTCTTCTTTTAATTGACTATATGTTTTCATTTTACAGATAATCCCTATACAGTCTCTCGTAATCGTCGTCACCAAGCTTTCTACGGATGGCTGAGAGGTTAATATTTTCATCTTCGATAGCATCTAAAAGAATAGTACGAGCCATAGTTTCATCACCTGCATCTAAAGCTTCACCAATCTCAGCAGAAATTCTTCTGTTTCTAAGAACTTTCATAATTCGTGGTGTAAGTCTTCTAGCTGCTTCGATGCTCCCAGCAGTGATTGCAATGGCCCCTATCACAATACCCATATTAGCCTTAAGCCATTTTTTATGCTCTTCACTTAACGGAAGACTATCAATAGCTTTATTGTAAATTCTTTTTAGTATTTCGTAAATGGTGAAGACAGCAGCAGCACCACCAGCAATTTTACCAGCTAAAAAAGAAAGTGGAATCCCAAGAACTTGAGCAATTTTCCACAAAATATTACGTTTACCAGACCCACCACCAGACCCACCACCAGATCCGTCACCACCTCCGGGTGTTTGAGGAGGCTTACCCATAACACCAGCAACACCACCTAAATTCTTATAAAGATAGTCTAAACCCATTCTGATATTGGGATTAATGTTCTTGCCAGTCAGGGGAACTCTTCCTCTGCCGACAGAAGCTCCACTCAAGCCTCCAATTCTGACGGCACCACCGCCTCCAGCGCCTCTCATAGCTTGAAATTCTCTCAAAACACTCTTAGATTCAGAAATCTCTTCACCGATTTTTCGGCTAAGAGTTTGTGGAACAGGCTCTCTAAAAGTAGGATCGATAATGTCTGGATCTCTAGGAAGTCTGCCCCTCTCTCTAATTCTAGCCAGAGCTTCTTGAGCTTCTTGTCTTCGTGTTAAATTGTCTAGAGCAATTTTATCTTTGAATATTTTAACGAGTCTAGGATCTGGTTTGATTTCCTTTTTATCAAAACCAAAAAATTCGTTTAGTTCTTGTCCAGACATGTTTCTTTCCTCGTAAAAATCTTCGTCATCAGGGGTGTCAAATCTAACAGAGCCTACAAATTCAGACGGAACGGCGATGTAATCATCTTTGATGTTGTCGTTAAAAAACTTACCAGCAGAAGGTGCATTAACAAAGTCTCTGTAGACATCTTCTGGAACACCTACGTAAGTGTATTGCTTACCTTTTCCGACAAACTGTACATTCATTTTTTCTGTTTTCGGATTGTAAGTTACCTTACGGATGGCAGAAGAATCAAGTCTAGGCATTTATCACTTTCTCCCTCAAAATATTAATACCTTCTCTGATAAGCTCTTCTTTTTTGATTGGAAGACCTTTGTGTTTAGTAGAGGCGAAGTCTTCCAGATCCTTTTCAGACATAGAACCAGCAATCTCTTTGACCTTTGCAGAAACGTCTTTAACCTCACCTCTTTTGTAGGCTAAAGCTAAGGCCATAAGTTTTTGTTGTTGCTGAGATACTGCTGGCATTAGATAAATCTCGACTTTTTCTTTCTTTTACCGCCCTCAGAAGGAAGCTCAGATGTGCCTGTTGCAACATATCTTGCTGCACGGCCACCAAGACCAATACCCTTTCTAGCACCATAAACAGCACCTTTGACGCCGCCCAAAGCACCGCCAGCAGCAGCACCAAGACTAGCACCAAGATAAGCACCGTCTCTAAGACCTAAAGCTTGAGCACCAAGACCCATAAGACCGCCAATACTAGCACCACCTAAAGCACCACCAAGAAGACCTGTACCAAGACCTAAGCCTGTACCCTGAGTGTATCCAAGGTAACGACCAACATTAAGGCCAATTCGGCCAGTAGTCGTTTCTGGTGTATCCATTTGTTGCGGTGCAACTCTTACATCAGAACCGAGTGTAGTTGAAAATGGATTGAGAGTATCACGAACAGTATTCTTTCTTTTCTTCTTTCTTTTCGTAGCTTCAGTAATAACCTGATTACATGCTTCACACATCTGCTTACTCCTTCTTTAATATTTTAAAATAAAAACTTATCGAGTTGGTCGTCTTGGTTGCATAAATCTACTCATGTCTGCTCGATTCGTTCCTAAATTCGGTCCTAAAATTCTTTTAGCTGTCTGTCCCTTCATCATACCTTGGGCCGCTCTCATACTTCTAACTTTATCTGCAGCGGCGAGAACTCCTCCGGCGATTCTGGCAGGTGCCATAGCATTGATGGCCGTTACTGGTCCTAATACCAATCCGGGTCCAACAAATTCTCTTAAGGTTTTAAAACCTTCCACCATTAAAGACTCAGTGAGATTACGTGACATTGTACATTCTCCTTTTAAATAAATTCTGACTGTATTTATCTGTTTGACTCTCTACATTCTTATCTGTATAATGGATTGTGTTGAGAAAGAATTAAACATTTAAGGGAGAAACAAAATTTGAACAGACAAGCATTATACATGGATGTTATTGCAGACAAAAAAGAAGTGACATCTACAGGAACAACAAGATCTGGTTTATCTGCAGAGGAAATAGGTAGACTTGGGGAAATTAATGAGTGGGCTTTTGATGAAGGGTTGATGCCGGAAGGATATGGTGATATAAAAAATTTAGAAAAAGATGATGCTAAACGTATCATCAGACTATTTTGGGAAGATAGATTATGACAGGCTTACAGAAGCCATTGACGTATGAAGATCTGAATGAAGTTCTTTTGCAGACGTATTCTGATTTAAAAGAAGAGATTTTGTCGGGTAATCATGATACAGGAACTATTGATTCTATGACAGTATCAATGATAACTTTGGCTTTTATGGGTGTCCGGTTAAACAAGAGAGTTGAGAAGTCTGATAAGGCTTCTAAGGAGTTCTCTTACTATCTAAACAAGATAAGCAAAGAGATGAAGGGTGACTAAACTTAATCTTCTGTATAAGTTTTACATGACGTTTAGATTTATACCTTGGTTTAGGAAGAAAGCCTACAAAGTAGAGTATCGTATCTGGTACTTAAAGAATTACCCCATAAAAAGGAAGAAGTGGGAATGGAGTTAAAAAAGATTGAACTTGATTTTGAGGCTGCAGACTCTATCACTAGTGAGTGTTTGAAGCAGCATATCCTTATGTTAGAAGAAAGACAGGTAAAACAGAACGCTCATCCTGATGATCTTAAAGAAGATAGAGAAGTTCTTATTCCTGCTATGAAGTTGGTGGCAGAGTATTTTGGCTATTGAGATCGACAAAAGCCTTCTTGATAAGGTCACAAGAGTAGAAGTGATCGACAAGCAAGGAAGGTCTTATGGTAAGTACAAAGTCAAGAAGGTTGAGATACAGTTGCAAGACGACGACCGTACTCTTAAGCTATTCGTTTGGGACTAGATTACCTCGAATAACTTTCTACCGAATGATCTAACAACGTCTCCATCTTGAGAAATCATAATTCTTTGCATGTCTCTCAGTTTGTCGTCTGTAAGGTGTCTTCTTCTCATACCTTGTGCTAAGAAGATATGTACTTCGATTGGATCATCACCTTCAACTTCTCGAACAGCAACCATTCTGTTTCTGCCTTCATGATTCATGACTTCGGCAGGTTGATCACCTTCTTCATCGACCTTAACGACTAGAAACGGAGCACCGATAGCTTCACCGCTTCTAAGTTCATTAGCAATAGAAGAAGCAGACCTACCAAAGAAGTTTCTTCTTTCAGCAAGTTCTAAGAAAACAGAAGGTTTCATAAGAGTTCTGACACCGAGATAATCTACATTTTGATTATCAGGGACAGCACCCATTCCTCTGACATTATCGATAACGACTTCTTTAAGAGCTTTGATGCCACCGAGAATAAGTTTTTTAGACATTCTTATCTATCCTTAAACAAGTAATATTCATGCATTCCATCAGAGTCTACGTCCACTTGATACGAGTAATTGTTTTTGGAGGCAAATCTTCTTACCATAGTCGAGTAAAGTCTGGATCTTGATTCGTCTACTGACCTAAAATTTAGTGCAGCTATTTGGCCTTTGTATTTTTCGTCAAATTCTTCCATCTGATCTATTACTGTAGAGAAGATTCTGAAAGCATCACCTTCTTTTGTAATATAATCGGAGTCATCTACCTGAAAATATACTTCAACATCATAACCAAGATTCCGATTAGGTGAAAAGGGTTCACCCAAAAACTGTATATAGATTTCTCTACCGTCTTCAGTTCTACCCGTTGATACTACGTTTAACAAACCAAACCCACCACTTAGACCTTCAGTTTTATATTTTTCGACCATTCTCATTCGATAAGGTCTATTGAAGAGTTCTTTTAAGACTCTAGCGCCTTCATTCATCAGAGCAGCTTTTTTGATGTAAGGAATACTTCTTGTTCTAAAGTCTTTACTACGTCTGCCGTATGGATCTACCGGATTTCTTTTCATCTTTTATCTCAGTCTAAGAGTAATGAGTCCGAGTCCTCTGTTTGGATCTGGAGACTGTGCAGGATTTCTAAGAGGATTCTGATCAGCTAGAGGATTTGTCATAGCTTCTTTTAATGCTTTGTAACCCATTTCCATAAGTTTTTTAGACATGTTTAGAGTCCTACCTTTTTCATACCTTTGTATATGTTCTTTAAAGCAATGTCAGATGTTTTCTGAGAGGCTTTACGACTTAAAACGTAACCACCGATACCAGCAAGCAAAGGTGCAACTACATTTTGACTTTGAGGGAAAGCCGCTTTTTGAAGTTTACCAGCGGCTGTTGCTGCAGCGGCTGCACCTAAAATAGGAAGACCATATTTTATTGTTGAACTTAAAGGTTGTGCAATTAATCCAAATCCTGCTGGTGGTTTACGAAAAAGTCTGTCACCATCGATGATTTCAAAATCTGGTCCTTCTTCTGGCGCTCTTCTTTGAGACTCTGCCAAAGCTTTGTAGCCCATTTCCATTAATTCTCTAGACATTTCTTTTAGTCCTGAATCTTGTTGGTGATATAGTCTCTGAGTTTATTGAGAGAGGAAGCAGAGACGGCCAGTTTATTTGTCCACCAAGTATCGATAGACTTATCCATCTCGCCTTGTCTAAGCTCTTCAAGAATGTCTTGAGCATC
>Ga0208644_1002742_pt1 | contig 13920 bp, 17 predicted proteins | sample VirMetDEL_Nov_18_FD_184517 | JGI IMG/M metagenome (GOLD analysis project Ga0208644, IMG submission 184517) | Aqueous microbial communities from the Delaware River and Bay under freshwater to marine salinity gradient to study organic matter... | ecosystem: Environmental > Aquatic > Marine >... | reverse complement strand
TATCCCAATCTGGTTTGGATTTAATCAACCCCCTCACAAAATCTCTACTTCGTGCCCCATAACCACTCCTCGTTGCGATGGGACAACTAATTACACATAACTTTACACTTTCCATAATTCAACTTTGTTTCTTGGTTTCCAATTATCAAACGCACCCTCCATATATTCGATGAATCTCTCACCCATAAATCTTGCACTCATTCCACTCTCTTCAGAGTTAATCCACTCTGAACCTTCGATACCACATTCTGTTCTTCTTTCGGATGGTGTATCATACCATTGCCTCAATGCTTTTGCAGCATCTTCAAATGAACATCTGTCATCAAAAATGTATGGTGTAGGAGGTGAACCTTGCAGAGAACGATTGGATGGCCATATTGGATTTACCCAACTACCCCAACTGAGATTCTGTGGTAAGTCCCTCTTATTGTGGAGTGACCCCAAATCAATATATTGTTCTGCGGTAATGTACTTACCATCGATTGTAAAGTTACATTGGTCTTGCAATCCGCCTGTGACATTCACCACGATTGGTGTTCCTGCTTTTACTGATTCACAAGTAGCCAAACCGAACCCTTCATTAGATGCCATATTGATTGTAACATCTGATAGGTTGTATAATACATTTAACTCATCTGTTGTCAGTTGTGAGTTGGTAAACTTCACATCATAATCAGGACAAATATTGTTTACTACCTCAGGCAAGTCTGTACCATTTTGGTCTACAGGTTGAGTATGCATCAACAACACAACCTTCTTAGCTTCTTCGGTGGTTAGTGTATCACAAAACTCTTTGTATGCTAATATGACATCTCCAGGATTCTTCCTACGAATGTTTCTGTTGTTATAGAGTACTATAAACTCTTTATTAGATACACCAAACTTAGCTTTCATTTCGGTTACCTTACCATACTCTTCTGAGTCTTTGGTGATTGGTTTGAACTTTTCAGATACACCATGTGGTACATAACCCATCTGCCAATCTTCATAATCCATACCAAACCTCTTCAACACTCTTTTGTTGATACCATAGGTTTGTTTTGAGATAGACATCAACAAATCACAACTACCATAGAATGGTGCGTTCCATTGTGGGTCTGGCAAATCATCCCAAATGTTATAGTAGAAGATTGGGATGTGTCTACGAATCTCATCTTCCATTGAGTATAACCATCCCCAAAATCTTGGGTCGGTGAAGTGTAAGATTGCATCTGGATTCTCAGCAATCATTATCTGTCGAATCATATCTTGATTACCATAACCTGATGTAGGAATGATTCTAACATTTGCGTTATCAATACCCGCCTCTTCGTTTATGGAATCTGATACATCGAAGAACTTACCCTCATCAGGGTGTTTCATCGCTGCCCCGACTTGGAGCCAATCATATTTATGTGCTGTATGTAATACGATTTCCTTTGACATTGTTGCGATACCACTATGTAATCGCAAATCATCGGACAACAATACAATCTTTTTTCTTTTACTCATTTCAAAACTTATTTAATATAAATATCCGAATAAAATTAATCAATTCAAATATACAACTTTTTTTCCGAATCTTACTAACAATCTCTCAAAGTGTTTTTGTTCTGATTCTTTTATGCCACCAAAGTAAAAAATCTTATCTGAATGTTTTACAACACAATCATACTGATGAAGTATTTGTGTTGGGTGATATGGTTTATCGTAGTAATCATCACTCATACCACTATATAGATTTCTTGTGGTATGTGCTGGATTATACTCTGTGTATCTGAGTCCGAACTCTAATGCGTACTTCCTAACCCATTTCTCACAACCATCTTTATTACCCCTCGTTATTATATTAACATCAACACCCAGATTCTCTCTGATGTTGAATATGAAGTCTCTTATATTCCTAACATTGTCATACCTCTGAGAGCCTATGATTGCTATATTCATCTTCTTTAAGTTTGTTCTGTACCTTGTTCCAATATCTTTCTGTACCACTCTTTTCAGACCACTTCGGCCCACCATTCCATGCTCTTGCGATTTCTTCATATACTCCCTCCTTATGATGATAATTACTAACTATATAAAATATTTCAATTGACTTACCCCGATTCCACCTGTCTGATAGGTTGTATCTAACATTTGATTTGTTTAATGCGAGAATCCGATTACACTCTCTCAACATTATAGGTCTAATTTGCAGACACCCAACTGCCTTCTCACTGTGATTGTATGCCGAATCATTACCAGCACTCTCAACCATAATCATAGCGTTTACTAATGGAGTCAAATCCAAAGAGTCCACCACATTTGGAGGTGTAACATCAACTACAATATCTTTTGTTTTTATTTCAACAATTGGTTCAACCTCTGAATGTTGTACACTATTGTATCCCAATATGAATGGGATTATCATAATTAATTTTTTCATAATACAAATATACAAATAATTTATGAAATATACAAATAACAAAAAAGGGGAGATGACCTCTCCCCTAAATAAAAACTACACTTCAATGTGTAATTATTGACTATCGTTCCATTTCTGATTGATTCACGAAGACGACTTCATGACGTGGCGGGTAGAGGAGAGGATTCAAACCCTCGTTCCTATCGTAGGTAAAAAATATCTCCTTCTTGACCAAAGAACCGATTACACCTTTCAGTTCATCATACGTTATTTCAACACCCTCATAACCTCTTTCCGGGTGCTTACTGTTACACCAAACCCATAACTCGTGGAAGGTCATACATGAATAATCTTCGATACCTATCCAAGTCCAAAGATTTTCACCCGCTACTTCGACAACTTTTTTCTCAAGATTGGTAAGGTCTTCACGTAGTAGAAGCTCTTTAATTGATTTAAGCGTTTCTGTTTTCATATCTCTTTTATTTACAGGCTTTAAGGGTTAGTCCAAAAAGGTTTACTATCAGTAGGAATATCGTTGTCATTGTGATTGTGAACATCTCTTTATCTCTTTATTACATAGTAAAGATAAAGAATATTTTGTTAATATACAATTTTTAAATGTTAAACTTTCTACACTCTATGACGATTTTCTTTTGGACACTTATCAAAGTCATTTTTGAATGGACAGTACTTACAATTCTTATTGTTCTTACCAGCCATAGCAGGGAACTCTGAATCTGTTTTATAACTACCATCCTCATTGAATGCGTTTCGGATGAAGTCTTCAAAATTTTTGGTTATCTTATTCAGAGTAGGTTTACCATTAGATGGTACAAACTCCTGCACTCTCTTCTGTGCATACATCATACCCTCCATCAACTTCCTCTTTACGATGAAGTACTTTACATCAATCTTATCCAATGGATATCCGAATTGTTCAGATAGGAACTTTTTGTACAACACCAACTGAGCAGTCTTTGTTTTGTCAGCCTTCTGATATTTGTTCCAACCATTGGTTGAGGTTTTGATGTCCCATATAACCAATTTGTTTTGATATGTATCCTCAAACACCAAGTCTAAGAATCCCATCATATTGACATTATGTGATTCTATAGCTTTGGCGTAAATCGGTAACTCAATAGCAACCAACTTTAGTTGACGGGTGTTGAAATAATCAATTCTATTTTTGGTAATAAAGTTGAGAATCTCAACCCCATCTTCTAAGAACTCTTCCATTTCAGATGGTGTACTGAAATCTCCACCAGTCTGTTGCCTCATCTTTGTGTATTCTGCAACCATCCCATCATATAACATCTTACCCAAATCTATTTGGGATGCTTCTTTAGGTGATTTATTGTACAGAACATCTAACCAAGTTTGAAGAGTTTCGTGCATTGCAGTACCAAACACCAAATGTAGTGATGGGTCGAATGAACGATGGCCATCCATATAGTTCAACTTCCATTGTTTAGGGCAGTTGGCGTACATTGTGTATTGGGAGTAAGATACTTTTGAGTCGCCAGGTTGTGGTTCTCTCAATCCAAGTGTAAAGATGTTATTTATTTTATTGCGTTTGATTGTCATAGTAATTTATTTTGACGCCAGCTTCTTTGAACATCTCCAATGAACGATTGCCCGATTCTTCCCACTTCTTTCCAACCGCACCACCAACACTTTCACAATAAATTGATTTGATACCTGCATTGATGATTCCTCTACAACAATCAGCGCATGGAATCCCACAAGTCAAATACATCGTACACCCTTTAGTTGATACACCAATACGAGCTGCATTGTAGATTGCGTTCCGTTCGGCATGTTCAAACCAATAATACTTCTCAGGTCGTTCTTGCCGTTCTTTGATGTCATCTACGATTCCTCTTGGGAATGAGTTGTATCCTGATGATACAATTTCGTTATCGACACCCACAATGAGAGCTCCTATTTGAGTTCTCTCATCTTTTGATTTCAGTTTGATTTGGTGTACAATATTTCTAAAGTACTCATTCCAATTCATCACTTAGCCCACTTACCTCTCTGTACAATCTGAGCGATTACTCCGTAAACACTCATATCCTCATAGGTGTCTTGAATACTCTCACCAACCTCATCTGGCTGACCCAACACTACCAATTGTTTTAGTCGTTGGATTTTGTCATTAAGTCTGAACCAAATACCCGTAAGTGAAATCTTAATATCATCGGTGGTTTTCAAATCAGTACCTACCGAAATATTATCAGGCCCATAGTTCCTTTGTTTCTTACAAAAGGTTACATACATCTCATCCATTATGGTTTTGAACTCATCTGTTGTTTGAGGATACACCCTTTCACAATAATCAACTGCGGACTCTTCAGTAGGGACAACCCTCTCACCCTTATGTACTACTTTTGTCTTTGATTCTTTAATATTATCCATTGAGTTGTTGTTTTGGTTTATCGTGAATGTTTACTCTGAAGTATTTCTCTAATGCGGTCAATCTATCGTCTGCATCAACCAACATTCTCAACGCTTCCTCTGCGTTGTTGTAGAAGTCAGAAGTAGAGTGGTCACCAATACCAACTGATTTATCCATCAACAACTCCAAACTCAATAATGCTTTTGCTTTATCAGACTCTGCTGATAGTCTTAACATTTCCGTTACTTTACTCATTTCAATAACTTTTTAGCTTCTTTTTCTGTTAAACCATATTTCATTAAAATCTTAATTGTATCCTCTTTGGGTAACAATTCTAAGTAGTCAATGACTTCTCTTTGAGATACACCATACCACGATGATAAGTAACCCAAAAGCTCTTTGTTGTACTTACCCTCTTTCTTACCCTTCACATACTTATCAAAGCTTTTCTTCTTTGGTAAGAAGTCCAAATACAGATTATAAACATCTTTTGGTGATAGGATGCCAATGGTGTATTTCTGAAGAACATTGACAATTGGTAGTAAATCTAAATTCATACTTAAAAATCGATTTATCCTATAGACATCAAATGACTTTTTGTCCATATCGGACAATGATTTCCAAGGCACCTTCTTCTCTTTGATACCACTAAGATGTTCAAATATAGTTTTTGCTTTGGTTTTCTTTTCACTCATTAGGGTAACAGTTCCTTTGGTAAGAACCTTTCTGATACCTCACCACAATCTGCGCATCTGATTACAGGAATGGGTAACATTGACTTTTGTCCATTCGGTGATTTTACTGCAGGTACTTCTTTGAACATTGTAACCTCTTCAAAAAAGATACTCTCACAATTTTCACATTCTACAGTGTCCAACTTTGTTGGGTCGATATTCATCTGTGGTGCTTGTTGTTGTTGATTCATTCCAATCACCTTTCCTTTTTCTTTTGCCATCTTTTATCCTTTTATATCCATTAAAATTTGTAGCATCATTGCCATCACATTGATTTCTTTATCAACTACTGATGCGTCTTGGTACTGAGCCTCTGCGATTTTGAGGATGATATTACCTACCTTACCACTAGCATACTCATCTACATTATCATATAAGTATCTGTAGAATGGTGTAAAGTCTCTAACCTTAGAATCTGCAATAATCTGTCTGATGTTTCTAAATGAATCTTTGAGATTATCATTTGATTTCAATACACCCAAAACATCATCCATATAGTTTGCCTGAATGGTAGATGTTTTATCAATCTTTAGTTCACCACCAATGACTTGTCGTTGTGCTGCATTCAACACTCTACGAATGTCAGGGTATCCACTATTCACCAAAACTGCCAAATCCTCCATTTGGTAGTTGACCGCTTCACCATCCAAAATGTCCTTCAACCTCATAGCCACCTCTTTTTTGGATGGTGGTGTAATTCCAAAGGTTTGACATCTACTCTGAATAGGGTCGATGATTTTCTCTACATAGTTACAGGTCAAAATGAACCTTGTAGTTTTAGAGAATGTTTCCATTAGATTACGGAGTGCTGCTTGTGCATTTGGAGTCAGATAATCACTTTCATCCAAAATAATAACCTTCCACTTTCGGAATCCCATTGATGATGCAAACCCTCTGATTTTATCTCTGACCGTATCTACATTATTTTCATCAGATGCATTGATGTACATAACATCACAATCAATTTGATTAGTGATGATTTTAGCAAGAGTGGTTTTACCAGTACCTGCCTGCCCATACAATAACAAATGTGGTACATCTTCATTCTCAATGTATATTTTTACCTTCTCTAAGATATGTTCATTACCAACATACCCTTCCAATGTATCGGGTCTGTATTTTTCAACCCATAAACTGTGTTCGTTATTGTTCATTATCTTCCGACTTCTTTTAAATATGTTTCTTTCATCTTATCCCAACTCATACCAATAGCATCTAAGTAAAATAGATTCTCTGGCTTCAACCTTCCCTCTGAATGTAGCTTGGTGTACCTTTTGATAGCTTTCTTCTTCCACCACTTACTGATATAATCTACACCCTCTTCGAACTTTTGTTTCATCCTTAGTTCGTCTTCAGATATTTCTGACCGAAGAAACTCAGCACCATTCTCATACATCATAGCAAGATATACACCTCTCTTAAACCCATGATGATATTCAGATTGTTTGATACCACACTCTTTGAAAATCATACTGAGGATTCTTTGTTTTACGCCTGAGACAGGCCCCTCAATACCTTCCTTCTGAGTTGTTTGTCGTTCATACTCTTCAGGCTGATTCTCTTTAATCCAATCGTGCCACAGTTCATATATTGAATCATCTGGTTTGATTGATATCTTACCTGCTGATTCGCCCAATGTTTTGAAATGTGGTATTCCATTGTATTGTGAATGTATACCATATAATGATGTAGTACCAACTGCTACAAGAGTTTGTCCATACTTCCGTTTCCAAAACTCTCTTACTTCTGGCACCGTAGTCATCATAGCAACCAATTTACCACCTAAGAAATTATAACCCAATGGTTGGGTACATACGATCGTAGATGCTATTGTTGTATGATTGAGTTTTCCATCTTTGAACTTATTGTCTTTACTCCACCCAATGTAGTTATCTCTAACTGCCATTGATGTTACATCAGACGCAAGTGATATCTGACCTAAGAGTTTACCACTAACCCTGTCCTTAACATTAATCTTAACATTACGACCAGGATTAGCAGTAAAAGACATTGTATGAATCATTTTTCGGATGTGAGTCCACTTTGTGGTATCTTTGGTATCCTCTACGATTTCAACATAAGGTTCTAACTCTTCAATCTCTTTGATAGTTTGTTCCAAATCGTTGATATCAGTAGGACTCCATTGAACATCATACATAGAGGCAATCTGAGATTTATCTCTAATCATTGATGGTTCTTGTAGCTCCACCCACTTCTTATATAATGTCTGTTCTTCAACACTCATTGAAGACAGATAATCCATATTTTCGATTAACGCCTTCTTTTGTGTTTCAAAATCAAACACAGGCTTTTGTGGTTCAGCATCCCAAAAATTCATACTACCCTTATTTTACCTCTACGAGATAATAGCTACTTTTCAAAGAATCGTTCTCAAATTGAATGTGAGATAGTCCTTGTGATGAAATCTTCAAAGTAGCAGCTTTTGAACCTCTGTTTGCATTGAGGATTTCTTTAAGGTACTTTGCTGAGAATGAGATGGGTTGGATATCACCCTCACATTTACAATCAACATTGATAGAAATTCTATTGGTGTTGATAGTGGAGTAACCCAATACTACCTCACCCTTACCTCCAACACAACTGAATGTGAATGTATCTGACTCATTCAATGCACTCTTTGATTTGATGAACTTAGATGTAAACTCATCATCCAATGTGATTTCTGCATCAAATGGTGGTACTTGCTTCAAATCAGGAACTACAGGAATAACCGAAAGGTCAGCCAACATATAGTTTACCGATGTTCCATTATCTGAAAACTTGACATAAGAGTCAGTTGATTCTACATTTACACTTGATTCCAATACACCCAAAAGAGCTTTGAGTTGTGATGTGGTGTAGATACCGAACTCACCATTTGGGAAATCACCCTCTTCGGAAGTAACACTCCCAAGCAAAGTCTTATCGTCAGAGATAAAACTCACTTTCATTTGGGAATCCGTTGATTCGATTTTTACTGATTCTACCTCACCACCAAGATTATATCGATTGATGAAGTTCTCAATACTACTTTTCTTCATAGTTTTAAATTATTAATATTTAGTTGTGTTACAAATATACGAATTTATTTTGGATTACACAACACTAAAACCCAAAAAACTTTGATGCTTTTGCTAAGTTAGGATTTGGTTTCTCCCATGACATTGCGTCATAGAAGTCAGTTATTTTATTGTCTAACTCTTTCTCCCAAATCAAATCATAGTTAATGTATTGTTTTACCAAATCCAATACTTCAGGTGGGTCGTTGTACCCGGTCAGTCCAACCGAACTCAAACCTAATGGATTACTCTTTAGATACACCCACTTAATCTTATCACCATCTTTCATTGGTTCATATTTGTATGGTACATCATAATATTTGAGTAACTGATTGTATGTGATTGCTGCTTTTACATGAGCCGGCGTTCCTTTTACAAACTCACCCAATGCTTGTTTTTTGAACACATACTTACTCATATCTTTGACTGCTGAGTTCTTTGCGATATCCACAAAGTGTTGTTCTGTCATAGTGTCTTTGTAGTTCAAAATCTTATCATCAATGTTCTCTTTGGGTTCGTCCTTTAGAATGTCCATCAATACCGTTGACATTACTTCTTTGAAATAAGTTGGGAATGAACTTCGTTTTACATCCAATCCTTTGACATCTAACTTATCACAATTTACGGTGTTGTCGTTAATAATCCATTGTGCGTATCTTTTCTTTGATACCCAAAATCCACCTTTGGCAATTGTTTCTTGTTTGATATCAAATCGATGTGAATCTACATTGAACATCTTTTTTGCCATTGTGTCATACACCAAATTGATATGGTCTTGTACCTCTTTAGCTACGGATAGGATTGCAGGAATCATCTGTTCATCCGAATTAACATCAATGTTTGGATTCCTAGCTTTTACCAATGGTGCTGCTTCGTAGAATACTGAGTCAGTATCTGTATACACATTATAGTCTGCTTCCTCACCAATGTTCTTAATATAATATTGGTTAGCAATCATCTCAGTAGTTTTTATTACAGTTTGACCTGTAAGTGTAACTGCTTCTGCATTGTCAACATCATAGAATCTGAAAGCAGGTAGTCCTAATACACCATAGAGTGAATTCAACATAATCTTCTGTACTAATTGGCGTTGAGAATAAAACTTATAAAGTTCGTCATCTCCCTCCTTACCATACTTCTTCATTAAGTCTTTGTACTCAACCCTCTTATCAAACCATACATTCAGAATCTCAGGTATCACCCCAACCTTTTCTTGTGTATAGATTACACCATTTGATGCGACTGAGAAGTTCATCTTAGTGATGAAGTCCATAAACTTATCTCTGTCCATCGGTGGGTATTGTTTACCATTTGTATCAGTAATAAGATACTCATTGAGTTTACCTTTCATATGGGATTCTGCATTATAACCCTGAACCTTACCCAATTTTGTTTCTGGTGAAATGTTGATGGTCATAATAATTGATGGATACAGAGATGTTAAGTCCAAATCATAGACCCATTTATAAAGACCTGGTTTGGGTTGTTTCACATATGCGCCTGTAAACTTATCCTCTCCATCCGAACCATCTTCTTTCCTATTCCTTCTCAAAGGTCTATCAGGCGCAACCCTACCACTCCTTCTTAGGAATGTCAAAATAGCACCCTCTAACCATTTTGATGAGAACAGAAAGTCTTCATAGAATACATGACCAGCGTGACAGATTGCTCTAGCCAAATCAATGAACTGAAGTTTCTTATCCATCTCAACTACCAACTCCACATCCACCAAGTTGTACTCAATGAACTTTTCTAAATCATCTCTGAACAATTGGTCTAAGTTACCATCGTACTCAACCTTACCCCTACCCAATTCCAACTGAGCGATCGTGTCTAATCGGTAGTTTGGATATTCTGTATATGTAAAGTTTTTGAACAATGCAATATAGTCCAATGCGGATACACCTGCAATGATGTATCTACTACGATACTGATTCCAATGTACTTTTTTGATAGGTGATAACCTATTAGCAACTGAAGTTCCAAACAATCTTTTCAGTCTGTTATACAGATAAGTAACATCAAAGAAATCAATGTTCCACCCAGTTATGATAGTGGGGCATATCTCCTCCCACTTATTTACAAACGATGTCAACATCCCCTCTTCGTTTTTAAACGATCGGACTTGTGCTCCTTTGATGGTTTTGTTTATCTCGTCACCATCATTTACAACATAAACAAAGTAGTCATTTGTTGCTGAGTCGTGGAATGCAATTGATGTAATCTCATTTGTAGCTTCATTGGTATCTGGCAGACCTGAGTTCATCTCAACCTCAATATCAAAAGTCATAATCACATGTCCCTTTGACATTTCATCTGAGTCACCATACTCATCAATCAGAAAACGAGTTACCTCATTCACATCTGATTCGTACAACTTCAGATTGTCTTCCTTTTTCCAATAGTTAATCTTCTTTAACCTCTCACCATAGATTGATTCATACGAACCATTTCCATCTCTTACATATGCGTAGTTGCGATACTTCTTTGTAAAGTATCCTTTCTCATCATCCCAACAATGAATGATACCACCATCTTTCTGCCAATATACATTTTGATACATTTACTAAATATACGATTTATTCTTCAAATATCCTACAATTCTTAACGAAATTATTTTCGATATCCCATTTCTTTAATTGACTTTCCCATAGTAGTGATTGTGCTATATCTGTTACATCTGGTCTTTCGATTTCACCATCTAACAACTTAACTACCATTTCTTTAAACTCATCATTAGTATTATATAGTAGTGGATAATCTTCACTTACCATTTCAGGATAACAAAAATCATTTGGTAGTAAATATGGAACACCACGAGATAAACCATCAGTAGCACTCATGCTCCAAGCTGAATAACCTTGAAAACATCCCACTCCAAAATGTGCTTTTGATAACTGATTTAGATATACTTCTCTATCAGCGTGTCCAATATATTTAGTATATGGTTTACGCATTTCTTTTAGAGTAGTGTAAACTTTGAAATCTTGTCTTTCTTCCCATAGTTTATCCATAGTTTCAAAGAACCATTTAGAACCAGTATAAACACCTTCTCTATGATTGAACACAATTGTTTTCTCATCATATCCATTTGATGGAGTAGCTGAATCACAACCCAAATACCAAGGTTGAATAATCTTATCTAATTTTTCAACAATATGTGGTTGGAAATCTTTAGCTGCATTTTCAAGAATAACACCTTTCTGATAGTTTGAGTTTACACCACATACTTTCATTTGTAAGATACCTCTAAGATTGTTCCAAAATGAATTCTCAGTTCTTGCTCCGTTATTAGGGATTTCACTCCAATGGCAATATCCAATAATCGGTTGTAATTTGTTATAGATTCTGGTGATAACATAATTGTTAGTCCACTCAGGAAGATGTGACCAAATCAAATTAAATTTTGATTCTTCTTTTTCTATAAGTTTATCAAAGAACCTATACGGATAATCCACCCTCATTTTAGGTGGAAATGGTTCAATGATATCCATCTTCCTTAAACTAACATTTGGATAATCGAATCCATTGATAATACCAGGGTGGTTATGGTGTCCGCCAGGATATGGTAGAATCCATTCCCATTCTTTTCCTATTTGTGTATTGTCTAAAAAGGACTTGAACACCAATAGGAATGAATCCCTATTGATGTCCTTTACTTGTCCAAAGTTAGTATAGTTTGGTATTACTAATACTCTCATATAATTGATAATTTATCTGAATTTACTATTACTTTATCTTTTTCAAGCTTTAAACCACCAAACAATTTACCAAAAATTTATCTCATTAGATTCTTCTGGTGGATATGCATCGTGTCTAATAACATCCGTATTATAATCTCTTGCTGATTTGGGATAAGGTTTGATTTCGTGCTTCAACCTTTTCATTAAATCTTTCTTTTCTTTCTTATTCTGAGGTAGTAATTGGATGTATCTATGTTTTGGTGGTTCTTCTCTTCTCCAAAACTCTTTGTATCCATCTTTACCTATTTCTCTTTTTAAGTGTTCTAAATTACCACTACCCCAATTGTTGAATACAGTTCTACTATGAATCCATTGATATGGGTCTTTTGTAAGTGAGATACCCCAATTAGGCATTAGAGCAATATCAGTATTCAAACCTTGATATATCCAATTGGTTGCCTGATAGATACCTCCTAAGTGTTCTTGTCCATTGTCTGCGTATGATAGTAGAACTTTGATGTTCTTATCGTTTTCCTTAATCCACTTAAATGTCTTAGACAATGCGTTTGATTCGATATTAGAACCATACCCATCATCAACATACAAACGAGTCAACTCCAATATGTTATCTTTACTCAGACCCTCACATACTGATGTGGATGCTTTTGCTCCGACTGGGAATCCGTAAATAGCACATCCGATAAGTTGTTGTTGATTACCGAATACATCTGCTTCATCACCTTTGTAGTAAATACCTAATGCGTATCTACACATAGTCCAAGCGTGAGTATAGTGTTTCTTTATGATAATATCTTTAGCGATAGACTTTGCTATTCGTGAAACACTCACTCTACTTACATCACAATATTCTTTACCCTCTACTTTCATTTTTTTACAAAACCTTTTAGAACCATTTCGGTTGACCAATAATCTTTAACTGATATGTGTTGTTTTTTATTACTAATTCCTAAAACCCATTTTTTAGGAATCCAATGAGTTTCACCATCTTTTAACTCAAACAAATATGCTTTTTCAGTTTCAGATTTAATCTTTGGTTTTACAAATCTAACACCATGTGGCCCTCTATGTTGTCTCATTTTATAATTGGTTCTAATTTATGTATTTCCATTTCAATGTCATCATTTCCTTTTGGATATGGGAATGTTGGGTGTTTTAAACTCTTCAGCAACTTTCTACGTTCACCCCCCTTTAGAAGAATGTAAACATATCGATGTTTACGAGGTTCTTTACGAATCCAAAAAGGTTTATTTACTTGTTCTTGTATTTTCTTAGGGTCATTTGTTTTGTATTGTGGGAATATAGTTTTACCATGTATCCATCTCCCATCTTCCTCAAACTTAAAACTCCAACTATCATTGAATCTGAGTTTATTGCCCTGATAAATCCAATTCGTTGCTTGGTAGATTGTTCCTGCGTGCCCCTCCTTTGGGTCTGAATATGATATTAGTGCTTTTACCTTTGGAACATTTGTTCTTAACCAATCAAATGTTTGTGACAAAAACCAACTTTCAATATTTGAACCATACCCATCGAAAACAAACAATCTGACTAACTCCAACACTTCAGTTCTATCTAAAGTTTCTGATATGGATTGTCCTGTTAACCTCCCGATCGGGTCACCATAACATGCAATACCTAT
>Ga0208644_1002741_pt1 | contig 13927 bp, 17 predicted proteins | sample VirMetDEL_Nov_18_FD_184517 | JGI IMG/M metagenome (GOLD analysis project Ga0208644, IMG submission 184517) | Aqueous microbial communities from the Delaware River and Bay under freshwater to marine salinity gradient to study organic matter... | ecosystem: Environmental > Aquatic > Marine >... | reverse complement strand
GTTCCAAAGCTTACGACTTAGCCGGAGTCAATAATCACGGCTTACTTTTTCTTGGGGAACTTGCCTGGTGCTACGCGCATGACGTGAGGATGGTCAAACACCTTCAGGAATACGAAACGCCAGCAATTGTGCACCACGAACCAAAGAATTTAAGACAACACGATATTCATGGCGGAATTGTCCCATTCATACGACTCAGCGGACCAGAAGCTCTTTGGACAGCAGATTATTTGGGCTACTCAGAAATTCATGTTTGCGGTGTCGATTTCTACACGGGCAACCGTCGATACTGGCATCAGTGGGATTTAGACAAGAAACCAACCAGAGTCCAAGAGGATCAGCAAGGTAAGTGGATTGAGGCGAGAGACTTAATGAAGAATCCAGGAAGAGTGATTGTTTATAACGAAAGACTTCAAAGGATATTCCAATGAAGATTGAAATCGTCAGAGGAACCGTTGCGAACGGTGGACCTGTTCGGGTTGGGCAGGTGATTAGCGTTGACCCAAAAGAAGCAAATCAACTGATTGGCATGGGCAAGGCTGTTGTTTACGAAAACAGAGCCAAAGGCTTAGACGAAGCAGAAGCGCCACCAGTGACCACTCGAACTACTAAAACCGCTCGAAAGCCTAAAAAATGAGCGTTGAAACTGCTGCTGATCGAACAGCCATGCTCGCAGATTACGGCACAACCGTGACGAAGGCGGACGCAACCACCTTCACAGGCATTTTTGACAATGACTTTCTTGCAGTGGATTTGGACGAAAGCGAAGTCGAAAGCACAGAGCCAACTTTGCTGGCAAGAACCGCTGACGTTTCCAGCCTAGCGCATGGTGACACTCTGACGATCAGCGCAGTCAACTACACGGTTCGAGGAATCCAACCCGATGGAACCGGAATGACGCAAATCATGTTGAGTGTGTAATGGCGCATAAACGAGCGCAAATCAAAGCAAGAATCCAAACGGTTCTGACCGGACTAGCGACAACAGAAAACAATGTCTTTCTCTCAAGAACTTATCCAATCGCAACCAGTGATTTGCCTGGACTGCTGATTTACGCAAATTCTGAAAGCATTCAACGACTAGAGATTGGGATTCAAAACCGTCAGCAACGAACACTTGATTTGTCTATTGAAGCCATTGCCAAAGGCAACACCGCAGAAAGCACACTGGACTCAATCACGGTTGAAGTTGAAGAAGCAATGGCGAACGACCAAACGCTGAACGGGTTAGCGATAGATTCTCGCATCACTGACACGCAGATCCGGCAAGCGTCTGCTGAAAGTGAATTTTTCATAGCCACGCTACGGTATGAAGTGCTTTACCGTACAACTGAAAACGATGTCGAATAATAAGGAGACAAAATGGCAATTCCAGATCGTTACTTACGGTTAAGAAGTTCTCAGCCGTACATCACCACTGAATCAACAGCCGGAAGTTATGTCGCAGTTTCTGCTTCTGATGGATTCACCACAACCGAACCTTTGGCGCTAAGTCAGACGTTCAACACCAGCGACATTTCCGAAGTCGGCACTAGACTTCTTCAGAACAGAAGTTTCGTAAACTATGCCGAGCGAGCGACTTTTGACATTCCTTTTTTGGTCAAGCCTTCAGCTTCAGCCGGAACTGAACCAGCAGAAGATACACTCTTGACCAAGACCTTTGGGACTAAGACGGTTTCCGGTGGAACGTCAGTCACATACAGCTTCAGCCGAGTTAGCGACACCTTCCAAGTGGCGCAACTCGTAGACACCTACAAACTCTATGTGAGCAACGGAACCGTTGTCGAAGGATTTAGCGTAGACATTACCAGAGATGGCGTTTTCACCATGAACGCAAACTGTCGCGCCTCTCGAATCCGCTACTCTGGACCAGTGAACGCAACAGGCACAGACGTCTCTGTTACCGATTCCTCGCCTGCAACCGTCACCTTAGATCCTGCCTCAAACGCAGTCGCAGCCGATTATTTCTTTGCTGGACAACTGGTTGATATTTACGATTCAAGCGATTCACAGGTGAACACTGGCGGTGCTGCAACGATTAGTTCACCAAGCACCACAACCGCAACGGTTGGGGTTCAGGCTGCCAGTGGTGACTCTTTCACAGTATCCGCGACTGACTACTTAGTGCCTCACTTACCAGCCGCTACGCTTTCGACTTATGAGCCAATCGCCACTTCAGCCGCTCAAGTTTACTTAGCCGCTCAGAACACCGCAGCCGCAAGCTTGATTGCCAGTGCTAATGAGTTTCTAGCCACTGGTTTCAGCATGAGTGTCAGCAAAAACCTCGGTGATCCTTCGATTGCAGAAATGACAGGTGACAAGTATCCGTCAGCCAATTATGTCAGCAATGACATCACCGTCACTGGAAGCTTTGATTTCGTAATGAGGCCAGCACAAGCCTACCGATTCGAGCAGTTTGCCCGATTGGAGCAAATCGCCATTGGCGTTCAGGTTGGCGACACCGCAGGTTCAATTGTTCAGATTATCATTCCATCTGCTCGCGTTTCGATTAGTGGGACAGAGCAAGACGGAGCCGCAGCCGCAAGCGTAGACTTTGCCTTGACGCAAGGTTCTTCTGCAACAGACGCAGCCGCTTTCTCACTCATTTATAAGTAATAATTCATGCCTTCAATTTTTGATGTCCAGCGAGCAAACGAAGTCACGATTGATTTCAATGACGCAGACCTGGACCTAGAAGCAACCTTTCAATGCGTTTTACCTCACCAAAAGCTTTTGACTGAGGCTCTGAACGCAGCAACCAAGACGCAAAAAGGCAAGCAGACAATTGATTCATTAATGTTCGCTCGTAAGCTTTTTGTGCCTTGTGTGACCTCCTGGTCATTCGATGAAGATTGTAGTGTTGAGAACAAAAGTCTTTTTGTTGGAGAAGACGCTGCGCTCAACAAGATGGCAACGCATGTTAGCTTGAAACTGATGCGTTTGGCTCAGGCGAAAGTCGATGACGAAGAGGGAAATTAAAGAGTTACCTAGATTTAGTCTTAGAACGAGCGATTTATCTAGGTGACTCAGCCGAGCATGGCATTCAAGAGGGTGACCGATACCAAGCCGTTTGGTGTTGCAAATCAGCGGACAATGTCTGGCAGGAAGACGAAGAACCGCCTTGTCAGGTTTGCCCGAACAATTTGACGCTGACCGAGCGCAACCTGGCAGCGGTTCAGGCTTTCAGAGACTTGGACACAACCGGACGAGACTTGGGTTTTGACATTGGTTTTCTTCGAGAAGAAGCCATTGACGCTTATCTGAGAAGAGCCGAAATCAACACGGTTGAAGTCTATTCGGCTTTAGTGACAATCGACCGAGAAGTCACTAGCCACAGAAAGCAAGAGAACGAGAGGAAGCGCGACCTTCAGAAGAAAAAGTCTAGCACCGCTCGACCTACCCCAAGACCACGAAGAAAGCGATAAATGGCAAACACAGCCTCTACCATTGAAATTGAATTAGAGATTCGGCAAGCCATCAATCGTTTGGGAAAGCTTGAAGGCGAACTCAAAAAGTCTTCAAGTGCAATGGACCGAGTGGCAAACTCAACCAGAAAAATGGAATCGGCTTTCAAGTCTGCGAAGAATGCCGCTTCTGCTTTGGTTGCTGCCATCAGCGTTCAACAGATTGCACAAGCCGCTGACACTTTTACGAATTTCGCCAATCAAATCCGCATTGCAACCAACTCAGCCGCAGAAGCCGCAGCGGTTCAAAAAGAGTTGTACCGAGTGGCGCAGACCACTGGAACAGCTATCAAGGACACTACAGAACTTTACTCTCTGCTTCGCATTGCCGCTGACCAGCTAGGATCATCCCAAGCTGAAACCATCCGCATCACCGAAATCGTCACCAAGTCTTTAGCCGCAGCCGGAAAAAGCAGCACTGAAGCTTCCGGTGCATTGCTTCAGTTAGCGCAAGCCTTAAACTCGCCAATCGTTCAGGCCGAGGAATTCAACTCGTTAATTGACGGAATGCCCAACTTGCTCAAGCAAGTCGAGAAGCAGCTTGGACTTACGGCTGGAAGCCTTATCAAATTCGTAAAGGAAGGCAACCTTTCAAATCAAGAATTTAAAGACGCAATCCTAGGCTCTGCTGAAGCCATTAACGAACAGTTTGGCGCGGCACAAGACACGATTGCGACTTCATTTACTCGACTAAATAACTCATTCATTTTGCTGGTTGGCAACTTCGAGAAAAGCACCGGATTTTTCAACAGTATTGCCTCTGTCATTTCGACGCTTGCTGAAAACATGGACGAATTGGCGCGAGTGCTAAAAGCGGTTGCTGTTGGGTTTGCTGTTGCGTTTGCTCCCAAGGTGATTCGTGCGATTTATGACACCGCAGCCGCAATGAAGGCGTTGGGAGCCGCTTCAAAAGCCAATGTCATTGCAGCGCTGGCAGCTTTGGGGTTTTACATCGCGGATATTACTGGCGGATTGGATCTATTAATTGAGAAGTTGGGTTTAACCAAAGACCAAGCGGATGAAACTTCAGGAGCGATTGTTGATTTGACGAAAGGTGGAGGTGCTGGAGGTGCTGCGCCTTCTGGTTCACAATACGCCTTTCCTACGATTGGACCTGAGCGAGTAACCGAAGCAATCGGATTTCTTCCAAACTACATTGAGCAAATAAACAGTCTTGAGGAAATTAAAGAGTTAGAAGGTGTAATCTTAGAAACTAAAGCTGAACAAGCCAAAGCAATTGCTAAAGCAGTTAATTCAAACACAGAAACAGTTGAGATTATTGGCGCACAGAATGTTCCGCTCAAAGAAGCTGTAGGATACATTAACCTTGAGAACAAACTTCTTGATTCAATCATTCAGAAAAGAAGAATTGAACTCCAGCAGAACAAAGAAAATCTCACCTATTTAGAACAAGCCACCAACTACCTCAAAGAGCAGTTTGGTCTGACTGACCGCACCGCAGGAGCGATTGTTTCCGGTGTTTCTGGCGCAGGGCCAAACGCGAGCCGAGCCGCAAATATTGCTCAATCAAAATCGGTTGAGGAAGCCGCTGCAAAACTAATCTTGAGCAACGAAAAGGTTGCTGCTGCCATCGACAAAAGCTTTGAAATTCTCTTCGACACAATCGACCCACTGATTGACATTCTGGGCGATTTATTAAGTGCCATCAATCGGCTGATTGGAGCCTTGGCGGAAGGCGTAGGCAATGCGATTGAAAACTTTGCGGATTCGCTAGGGATTGGGCCTGACAGTTATTATGGAGGTGGCGGATTCATTCGAGACATAGAAACGATGGGGGGAGGTTCACAAGGCGGAGCCTATCAACCAACTGCTTCGGAAGCCTTGCAGATTGCTGCCATTGAAGACTTACGCGACATTGTAGACGGACAGGATGAAACGCTGAACAATCTGCTCGACGCAGCGAGAGAAAGCGGCAACCTGACAGGTGTAGTCGAGTTGTTTAAACAGTCTATCAACAACTTGATTCCAGCACTGACCAAAGATCCAGACCTGCAAACCTACGAGCAAATACTTCAGCGAGCATATGACAATATGAAGTATATGCCTGGAGTCGATACTCTGGAGGAATATGTCCAGTATTACCAAGAATTTATTGACGCAACAACTAGCGAGCTTCCGAGAGCAGAGGCTTATGTTGCGGTTGGTACGGCTGAACTGATTATTCAGGAATTGGCAGAAAGAATCAGCGGAACTGCAACCAGTGTCTCAGACTTTGAAGGCATCAGCGATTTAGTGACGAAGACTGCACAAGAGCAGATTGACTCTATTCACTTCCAGAATCTAACCGCTGAAGAGCAGATTCATTTCCGCAACGAAGAAACCGTTGCGATGTTGAATGCACAAAAGATTTTCATTCAATTGATTGATGACGAAGAAAGAAGAGCGGAATTACTAACAAAAATTCAGGCTGCTGAATCCAAGCAGCTTGAACTCTACAACCTGCAACTCTCTGAACTTCAAAAACTCAACGAGGAACGCGAACGAGAAGCTGCTTTGTTGCTTCAACAGCAAGGCCAAGCACAGGTGGACAAACTGCTCAGTGATTTAGAAAAAACCTTCGACAATATCATTGAACTCGTCCAAGACCTACGCGACCAAGCCGAAAGCCTGGTATTCTCTCAATATTCAACCGCCTCTGCTTCAGACCGTTTCACTTCTGCAACTACTCAATACCAAGAACTGCTTGCGGCAGCACTTGACCCAGAAGCCACAGAAGAAAACGTCAAAGAATTTCAAGCTTTTGTTGACACCTACCTTCAAAGTGCACAAGACGTTTTCAAATCTTCGAGCCGCTACCAAAACATTTTCAATTCAGTCCTGGCAGACATTGAACAGGTTGCGGACTTCGTTCAACTCACCATGCCACAAAATGAGATTGAAGCGGTTCGCAAGCAACTGGTGGATGTAGCAGAAGAGTTTGGACTGAGCATGGAAGAAGTGGTCGAAGGCTTGGACAGGCTGGTGCTGGCGTTGACGTTCCGCGCCTTGGTTGTGGACGTTCCAATTGAAACCGTCATTGACGAAGCAAACAGTGACCTAGTTGTTGAAGCAGTGGTCACGGCAATTGAAGACCAGAACCTTTCCGATACGGAAATCGTTTCAATCGTAACTGCTGTTCAATCTCATTTATCAGACACGGATATTGAAGCGATTGTTACCGCAGTTGCCGCAAGCAATTCAGATACAAATATTGAAGCCGTAGTCAGTGCAACCGCTTCAAACGTCCCAATCATTCAAGCACTGGTTGACGCAATTGCTGCCAACATTCCTGTCATCAGCGTTGACGTTGATGTGAATCTGGACCCAATAAATGAAGCTATTGCTGATCTAGGCGCAACGCTACAAGGCGCAGTCAATAATTTTATTGTTGATGTGAACCAATCCAGTGCAGCGATTCAAGGCGAAACGCTTTCCACACTAGCAGCCTTTGGACAAGGTGGGGATGTCCTAACCTCTGGGCTTTATTCAGCAATTCAAGGCGTGACAACAAGCAGCACAGATCAAATTTATTCCCAAAATTTGGGCGAACATATCTTTGCAGACACAACATTATCAGCAGACAGACAAATTGACGCTCAAAGCCTTGCAGCTTCTTATCTTGATAGAGGCATTAGAGAACCTTCGTATTTTATTTTTTATGATTCCTTGCATTATGACGGTACAAAGACAAGTGTCCTAAATGGGTTTGACTATAAGGCTGACGCCAGCAGCTTCTATCAGCGAATGCTTGAACTTCCTGACTATTACACAAACATCCAAAAAATCGGCTTTAGACGAGGTGGACTTGTAAACCCACTCGACACGATTCCAGCCATGCTCTCACCTGGCGAATATATCCTATCTCCAGAAACCGTCAGACGTTATGGCGTCAGCAACCTCAACCGCTTGAACTCTGGCGACACCGCAGCGCTGAACGCAACGAGTGACCCAGAAGTAAAACGCTTACTGGCTGAATTGATTGTGGCAGTGCGCGAGAATGACACCGAGGTAAATGTTTACACGGACATGAAAGGCCAGACAAAAGCAGGCATTGAAGAGTTCAGAAGTGAATTGCGAGAAAGAACGAGAAGACAAGGCGAGCAGTATGTTCCAGCGAGGTATATCTGATGAGCCAGTTACTCGCAACGATTACGGTTGATGGTACGGATTACCGAGGTTCGCTTCGTGGCTTTGCTGGTCAAAATTTTTACCAGCCTTTTGTCAAGAGAATGCCAAGTTTGGAACTTGGACAGGTTGAGGACAGTGGAAAGATTGGCGTGAAGTTCGGGAACATTACTTTGACAAATGACTATTTGAACGCAAGCCATCCATTCGCCTTGCAGAGATACGAAGATTTAGTCGTTGCACCGAGTCTTTATCCAACCACTTTAAAATGGGGTGAAGCCGGAAGTGACTTGTTTTCAGGGAACATTTTTCTTCAATCTGTGAGCGAAACAGAAATCACGTTTGCTCTAACAGATGACGAATACACACTAGGCGCTAGACCGTTTACTCTTACCGAGAATTTTGTTTTTTTGGAATCAGTAACAGTGCCTGGAGGTGGCGCACCTGTTTCGATTACCGCATTAAATCATCAGTTTGTGAGCGGAACCGTTGTCATCTTTGAAAAGATGGACACCTATGGACAGTTGTTAGAATATTCAGGCGTCAGCGCAGACAATTATTATTACGTTGTCAGAACCAGCTCAAACACGTTCACATTGCAGGATAAAAACTTTGTTCCTGTGACCAGTGGCGTTGGTACTGCTGGAACCTTTACGAGTGACGGAGACACACATCGTGTAGGAGTTCCACTTCGAGTGCCATTCTCTTGGGGCATCGTCAAGAACGTCACGCCAGTGATTAAGAAAAAAGATGACGAAGTTGCCAATCCAGATTTGCAAACCAATAACAGCAGCTATCCAATCGAAATCCGCGAGGATGGCGTTTTGATTTACTCAACGGACAACACTTCGAGCGAGTTCTGGAACGGTTCAAGCGGTTCAGGTGTAGCACCAACCTCAACTGTGATTAAGCTGAACGCTGCCACCACTGGAGGTGTGCTTTCGATTTCTGGAATCAGCACAAGAGGTTCGACCTTGCTCGGTGCTTATCAGTATGTTGCCACACAACTTGGGCTAACCTTGGACACCAGCCTAGCATGAGCGGAACCAATTACAACGCAGACACAACAATCAGCACCGACACCATTGTTGAATCACCTGCTGAGATTCGATCAGCCGTAACTCTGACAATTGATGCAACCGGAACCTTAACAGTTCGCTCGTTGGTAGTTGCAGACACAACGTCAGAAATTGAACTTTACAAACCATAGATGCCGCAAGCTACGACCAGAGACGAGCCGCTTTTGGATTTTGCCGCAAACATTGCAGAATCGGCAAACATGCTTTTGCAGATTACTGGAAGCACCTTGCGTGTCATTAACCGTATTCAAACCGGAGCAGCCAGTTCAACTGTGCGAACTCCCGAATTGTTGGCTTTGCAGATTTCGCCAGCTTATCCAATCAAGAAAGTTTATAGCGAATACGAGTTCAATCAGCCTTACCCAGATTCAAATACGCTTCTGACAGAATTAAAAGTCGTTGAAGTCAAGAATCTAGGCTATGGAGAGGAACAAAAATATGACGCTCTAAGTACAGTTGAAGAAAAGGTAATTGAATTCTTGCGAGCAATTCTTATCAGCGAATCTGCGCCTATCTGCACGGCTCGAATTTTTGGAATTAAAGACAATTACCTTTTAGGTTATCGCATCATCTGCATTGACGAAAAGCAATCAATTAAGGCCACAATCACCATTACGTCAATTATTTACAGCTTTGATTCTGAAGAGACAACCATAAGCGGACCAACAGAAATCAGCTTTGTAAGGTTTGAGTGAAAATCATTTACACAAATTCAATTACAGGCGTCAGCAGTTCAGCGACTCAATTATCAAGCGATTACGCCATTGCAAAAGTTGAGAATAATTATCCGAAGCAGCCGTATATTGCGGACTCAGCCACGGCAACAATCACTGTGACTTGTGCAGGCGCGGAAGCCATTTTCTTCAGCTACTTGGCAGAATCGGTGACCGTAACATTCAAAGATTCTGGTGCTTCAACGCTTTCGACAGAAAACTACACGAACAGCTACACACTCAGCGAGCAATACCTGCTCAACGAGAAAACCCATTGGAATGATTCGGTTTTTGTTGCTTGTCCAGCAACAACGAACACCGTTGAGATCGCTTTAACCAATTCGACAGACGTCAAAGGCAGTCTGGACGGTTGGGTGACTGCCAGTAATGGGAATCTAGGCAGATTACAGGCGAGTGCTGCAAACATTTATTTTGAAGATTACCCACAAATCAAACTTGGAACCTTTGTCAGCGATGGGGTTTTTACCGAGCAGCTCAACCGGATTACTGGAGACGGCACAGGCTCAGAAGATTTGCAGTTAACCGGAAATGGTGGCTCAAACTTTACGGTTTCTTCAATGAAGTTGCCGCTCATCGTCAACACGATTCGAGCCGGAAAAGTGCTGGAAACCTACAACCCGAACGTAGGCATGTCGATTAGCCGCGATTCGTTTGGAATCAGGCAAGAGCGAGACAGTGGGATGGTTTACCGATTGGGTGAGATTCGCAGAAGGTTCAGCGGTTCAGTGCAAGTCTTAGAATCCGAGAGAGACACTGCAACCAAGGTTTTTGCTGGCCTAAGAATGCAACCAGTGGCTGCGCAGATTCTAGGCTACCAAACAAACACCGCAGTATTTGGTTCTTTCTTTGAGCCAGCTTCGATTGCGTATTCTTATCCTGGCTCCCAACTTTATGATTACAACTTTGAATTTGTTGAGCTTATCTAAATGAGTTTATTAAAAACAAACGAAATCCAGAATTACAACGGCAGTTCACTGACGCTAACCGCCAGCACGGTTTCTACTTCTGCACAACTGAACACGGGCGGAAACATTTCTGTTACTGGTTCTTTAAATGTCTCTGATGATTCAACGACAAGAACCAATTTAGGATTGGGAACGATTGCCACGCAAGATTCGAGTAATGTCAATTTAACAGGTGGCACGATTGGCAGTGGTGTGGTGTTTCCTACTGGACATATATTACGAAATTTTTATTCGATAGGTGATGGGTCAGGAGATGATACGGTAACATCAACAAGTTTTGTTGTATATTCTGGTGTAGAATTAGAAATTACTGGAACTAATGACACGAATGATTTTTTAGTTATTATTTACACGGTAACGGTTGGTTCTGTAGGAACTGCCTACGAAGATTATTATGCTGGATTGGTATATTCGACAGATAATTTCAGTTCATCGACTCAACTAGGGCCAAGTATCTATTACGGTCGCACGATTTCGATGAATGCTACGTTTGATAAATTAGACACTCTGACATTTTGCACCCGTGTCAGCCATCCAACGACGTCGACTTACAAAATTCGGATTAGACACGCACTTGCAGCCGGAACGCAGACCAATCTTTTTAATTCCACTGGGCCAAAGCCAATGCTTACTGCTTTTGAGGTAAAAGGATGAGAAGAGATACTTTTGCAACAGCTTTATTAAATTTAGTCGGAACCAATGCTTTAGGTGGCCCAGTAAATGGCCCGATTGAACGATGGCAGTTTGTGGATAGCAGTAATTTACCCACTCAGTCAGAAATTCAGACTGAAATAAACCGTTTAACTGCCGTAGAGCCTTTACGTCAACTCCGCATTAAACGCAACCAAAAGCTAGCCCAAAGCGATTGGATGGCAGTGTCCGACAGAGTTATGACCCAAGCACAAATCGACTACCGACAAGCACTACGGGATCTACCAGAGACAGCAAATCCACAACTAGACGAAAACGGCAATCTAGCCAACGTAACGTGGCCCACACCTCCTAACGACTAACCGAGGCCGAGTACCATGCCAGCAGAAGCCACCGGAATAATTGACGTTGTCCAAGAACTTGGAACATCAGCTTCTGCTCTGATTTTCTTTGCTTGGCTAATTATTTTTATTCTCAAGCAGCACGATAAAGAAAAGCAGCAATTACGAGCAGATGCTGAAAAAAAGGACTCCATGATGATGGAAGAACGAAAGCTTTATTTAGCAGCGGACGCAAAGAATGACGAAGAACTCAGGCAATACATGAAGACTTCAAACTCTGAGTTAATGTCAATTATGAGTGCAACGAATGTTGCGATAAAAGATATGACGATTGCAGTCAATAATTTGGGGGATGTTATAAACAGAGAATTAAGGAGATGAGACCTCTTCTGACAGGCTTGGCTTTGCTGCTTTCAACGTCAGCTTTTGCTTTGCCTGTCGAGTATAAAACCTTGCACTTAGTCAGTTGGGCTTATCAGTGTTCTCTTCGACTTGCTCCCACCTATCAAATGCAAGGCATGGCTTCAAATCTCGCCATGCAATCGGCAATCAAGTTATGCAGTTGTGTGATTGATCACTATCGCGAGAATCACCGATACGTTGACCTTCAACTGATGCCTTTGCCACAAAGAGAAGCGTTTGGTGAAATGTATAGCCAAGAATGTATTGATTATCCTGAACGAGAAACCTAATGGAATTTATTGACCACTCTGAGCATTTTTCGAGGGACGAGCTGAAGTGCAAATTCACAGGTGAGTGCAAGGTTTCCAGTGCATTTCTGACGAAGCTAGAGACATTGCGGCAGCATTACGGCAAACCCATCAGATTAACGTCAGCTTATCGCTCGCCAGAGCATCCGGTTGAAAAGGCTAAATGGAAAGACGGAAAGCCAAAATCAACAGGTTATCATGTATTAGGCCGAGCTGTAGACATTGCTTGCTGGAATGCAGATGGGGCAAGGTTGCTAGAAATTGGAATTCAAATGGGCTTGTTTGGTGGCTATGGCTTTTCTTTTACTGGTTCAAGCCGCTTCCTTCATGTCGATGACCGTGAAGACGGTTTAATGATCTGGAGTTACTAATGGAAGGATTTTTGGAGATTTTCAATCAGGCGGTTGATTCTGGCGGATTAGAATTGATTTTAGCGGCAACCGGAATGGGCGCGGCTGTTCCAGGCGTTTTATTGTATAAAAAAATTAGAAAAGCGAAAAAACTGAAGGAGCAACTGCTTGGCTAGTGGCGGTTTTCAAAGATTGCCACTTACCGGAGGTGTCACGATTCCTCTGAAGGTGGCTCCCCAAGCTGGACTCGAACCAGCGACCCAATGATTAACAGTCACCTTAGTTCTTTCGGCTATAGGCTAGACGAATACTGGGCTTGCGGCTTTCGGTTTTTTTCTTTGAAACAGTGTTTTGTGGCGAGTTTCCTAGTTTATTGACGAGATCGACTTGCTGTAAATGGTCACTATTTAAATAAGACATGGTTGTTTGAATGCTTTCATGTCTTAGTAGCATTTGAACATGCACCGGATTCGCAGACTCACCGGAAAGTAGTTCAGTCGCAACCGTAGAACGAAACGAATGCAACGGTTTCGCGTTCTCAATCCCTACCTTCTGCAAAGCCTTCCTCATGGATTTGGTCAAATCCCCAAGCGAACTATAAAGAGGCTTACCTCTGCCGTTGTCCAAAACAAACTTCTCGCCTTGAATATCCTGTGCCTGAATAAATTCTTTTAAATCTTCAGCGATTGGAATGATTGCGTCTTTCCTGCCTTTTACCTTCCAATCTCGCGTTGAGCGAAGTTCGATTCGGTCTGGGTAAACGTTGTCCCAACGCAAGGCCAGCAGCTCACCACCACGCATTCCTGTATAGCGCAAAAACCACCAGGCTCGAAGCAGCACCAAGAACCGTCTTCGTTTGGTTTCGCTCCAGCCTTGTTCTAGGTGTTGCCGCAAATCTTCGAGTTGTTGAGCAGAAAATACAGCAGGCAGCGGCTTGGACGAGCGAACGCTTTTGACTTTGATTGCAGCCGGAAGAAAGCCTTGCTCCCAAGACCAGTTGAGGATTGCGCGAACTGCTCGAAGATATGAATTACAACTGTGATCATTCAGTCCTGCTTTTCTTAAAGCCAAGACGAACTTGTCAGTCAGTTGTGAAGTGTGAAGCCGAATCCGATAATCACCAACTACTTTTTGGTAGCGACTAAGCTGTTGCCGATACTTGCCAACCGTCCGCTCGTCACGGTTCGCCTGAACATGCGCCAGGAATAAATCCAACAGTTCTGAAAAGAACAAACCTTGTTCATCAGTAAGCCTCTCGACTTCTCGACTCAGCTTTTCTTTCAGCTTCAGAAATCGCTCAACGAGCAGAGCGTTCAACTGTTCAGGCTCTAAGCCTTCAGCATCCACAAAACGAATCAGAACTCTGCGATAACGCTTCTTAGCAATCCATAGTTGACCAACATAGGCTTTTTGCCGTTGGTCATGGACAATTTCGTTCTTGTGACTCATGTCTTCCGAATCACCAAAGCCACGCGACCAATCAGACCAAAATCATTGCCATCATCTGGT
>Ga0208644_1002740_pt1 | contig 13936 bp, 19 predicted proteins | sample VirMetDEL_Nov_18_FD_184517 | JGI IMG/M metagenome (GOLD analysis project Ga0208644, IMG submission 184517) | Aqueous microbial communities from the Delaware River and Bay under freshwater to marine salinity gradient to study organic matter... | ecosystem: Environmental > Aquatic > Marine >... | reverse complement strand
TATGGCTATCTTAGAGACTATTGCCGCCGCCAACGCGGCCTACTCGGTGATAAAAACTTGCATCTCTAACGGCAAAGAGACTGCAGACCTTATGTCTAATGTTGGTAAATTCCTCACAGCAGAGGAAGACCTCAAGGAAGCCGTCCAGAAAAAGAAGAATAGCCCCCTTACAGCCATCACAGGTGGCTCTGAAGGCGACTGGGAAGAGTTCCAGCAGCTCGAAAAGATCAGAGAACAGCGCAAAGAACTCGAATCTTATATCCGTTTGTATGGAAGACCTGGCCAATGGGATAGGTGGATACAGTGGCAAGCCGAAGCTAGGAAGCAAAGAGCCGCTGCAAGACGCGCTGCAGAGCAAAAACGCGAAGAACAGATGGAAACATTAGCGACTGCGGCGGGTATAGGCATGGCTGTGCTTGTCGTTGCGTTAGGAATTTACTATCTGGGCGTATGGCTGGAGAAGTGGTGATGTGGGTGTTACTATGGTTACATATCCTGAACGGAGAGCTAGAGTACTTCCACATCGATTCGTTTAAGACTGAAGCAGCCTGCAATGCCCAAAAAGCAAACGCGCAAGTCCTCATCAAAAACAAAAACTCCGCCGTTGCCTGCCTACAAGTTAGTGCAGAATGAACATGGTAAGTGGGCTGCATATAATAACACAGGACAACTTCTTATCGTGTGTAGCCATAGACGAATAGCAGAACGCTACGCTAGTAATATTCTCTCTTATGGTAGTAAGGCGGCTCGTCATCCAGTTCGTCAGTCGGAAGACGGATAAACCCACCCTGACGGAACCTCAGTAGTGCCATAACCGTGCTATCAACCAAGTCATCGTTAGACATGAACGGAAACCCAGCGATCTCCTCAACCAGCTCGTCTGCCCAGCGGGTGGCTGGCACCCACGCCATGCCCGATGCGATGATATCCGCCACAGAATTAAGCCTTGCGAGCTTGTCACCTGTCCCACGGTGGGGTGTATACTCCTGTACGGGTAGCCCCATACGCCGCATTTCCTGATATATAGCCGTCCCGGCGGACTTTTTCTCCACAATGAACGCATCTGGCTCCCATTTGCGGTACTCGTCCATACACATCGCCTTCAATTCGGGAAATTCTAGGCGTTCTTTGATAGAATCCAGCAAAATCAGGTGGTGAGCGTTCTCATTCTCGTTAAAATACACGCCCCACGTGGTAAGTGCGGTGAAATCGGCACGATTATGCTTCTCTGCGGCTGCGTCGAGGGACATAATCACGTATTCTACGGGCGGAGGGTTGTCATGGGGCCATATTCCCCACCATTCTCGCTTGATTATGGATGCTTCTTCGGCTGTAGGCTGCTGTTGGTACTGCGCATTCCACTGAAACGCAGGCATAGAGGCTTTTGTACGCTCTAGAGCAGCCAAATCAAAGAACTCAGGCCACAAGGGCTTCTTTATTGGCTTCCCATTCTCGTCATCTGCGTCGAGAATCGCAGGGAACTCCACGATCTCGTACTGGTCAGCCAGCTCGTTCTTGACCATGTCGTTAGTTACACGCCCTGTCAGGTCGTCCATGTGCCATCTGGTCTGCACGATAGCCACACGCCCACCGGGCATCAGTCGAGTACGCGCTCCGAATGTGAACCATTCATATGCTTTGTCAAAAACTGAAAAGTTGCCGTTGATGATATCTTGCTCGGAGTGTGGGTCATCCACAAGAAGCAAATCAGCACCACGCCCAGCCAGTGCAGAGCCGACACCACATGCGAAGTATTCACCCCCAAAGTTCGTATTCCATCTACCAGCCGATTTACTGTCCACCGCGAGTGATACATCTGGAAATATCTCCTTATAGTCATCCACGTCTATCAGGTTACGTACCTTCCGTCCGAAGTCTACCGCGAGGTCTGTGGTGTGGGACACCATCATCACCTTCTTTGTCGGGTTTCTCCCAAGGAACCACGCTGGGTAGAATATAGACACGAGCTGCGATTTGCCGTGACGTGGGGGTATGTTGACGCACACACGGTCTGCTGACCCGTCCTCTAGCGCCATCAACTTGTTTGCTAGTATCCGGTGGTGCCTACCCACCTTGTAGTCAGGCTGCATCCGCTTACAGAACTCTATCAGGTCATCATGCGCAGACTTGTTAGCATTTCTCGTGGAGAGTTCTCCGACAATCTTGTCGATCTCGTCCAGCTCTTCAGGGCTAAATGAGTTCAAGTTGTCCAGCATGTGCTGGATGTCAGCCTCTGAGAAATCCATGTCCTTAGCAAGGACAGCCAAGTCACTCATCGTCTAACCCTAGCTCCTTGTCTACGTCGATGATCTTGTCTTCTACGATGATAGCCTCTTCAATGTCAGGCTCTGGATTTACAAGCCTTGTCAGCTTCTCCCGCAGTCTATCCTTCAGGTCGTCCGTCGTCTGGTGTGTTATTGTCACCTCTGACTTCTCTGCGAACAAACCTACGTCACTGATCTTACCCAGCAGCTCCAACGCCCGTATGCGTATGCGCGGATCAGGGTTCTCAGTCTCTTCGATCAGCTTATTAGTGACAAGGTGTCGCACCTGTGTCGCTGACTTGACCACGGAGTGTCCGAAGTCCTTGAGTATTCTGTCCGTCATCAGCAGTGTTGCAGGAGTCAAGTTAGCCACCCGTTTCGGTGTAGCTGCTTTAGATGTTTTGTCAGGGTTCTCTGCATAAGATACGGCAAGTGCAGCCGCAACATCTTTGTCCTCTGCGTTCGCTTCTATCTCCAAGCCCTTCTCATGTAGATATCTCGCGGTCTCTGCAGCGGCACCAGCCTTTACGGCAAGGTCTTTGATCTTTGGAGCGGGGCGCATCTTGACCCCTTTCTCCGGTTCTATGTGTATTGCCATGTTACCCACCTTGTTTGTTTTATTATAAAAAATTTTCCGCATATATCAATCTGGGACTCCTATGCTAATTTTTGAATATGAAGGGGGGTGGGGGTACTTAGCGCGCCGAAAAGGGGTGGGGGGTAGCTAAGTTGTTGATTTTGTTAGGTTATATTGTTCGCAATTTGACGGAAACGAAAATTTTTGTGCAAATCTTTATTATATAGAAATGCGTGGCGTGTCGCGTTACAGGGGGGATGGGGGTAGGTGGGGTCACGCTACGCTACGAAAACCCACGGGGCGATAGAAAAGGTAGTGATTCACTACCATTTACTACGCTTTACTGTGACACGATCCGACATATCACTAGAATAGTTCTTGTCAGGCGGCGATGAGCGCCCCTGATTAATGTCAACAGTCTAACAACATTGGAGAACAACATGACTGTATCAGCAAAACTAAATGAGCAAGTTCATATCGCATTGCGTGACTGGACAAAAGAAACTGTTAAGAGCGATCTTAACAAGATTAAGCGCATTGATATCTTCCGCGCTGCGGGATGGACATCATCAATGTTCATCAGTCCAAAATCAGCGGGATCAACCGCAACCGATGAAAGCTGGACGTTCTGCAAGAACGCGATCAATTCGGGTTTCCCGAAAGCTGCGCAAGACCTAATGGCGGTATCCGCTAAGGTTGCAGGCGATAAGACTGTGCAAGGCCAACCGCGCGCTTACTGGATGCGCCAAGCTAATTCGGTAATGGGCAACATCAAGAGTACTCTTGAAAAGGCCGAGCAAATCCAAGCCGAGATTGCATCGGGCAAATCGGGCGCGGATGCGCGGACACGTTCCGCTGAAGCGATGGTACGCGAAGCATTGGAGACCGCTATCAAGCGCATCCAAAAAGCTGAGAACTTCGATGCATCAATGGACATCGACGATCTAATCGCAAACCTCAACGAGCTAATCAAGGTGATTGGCTAACAATAACGAGGGCGGCGCAAGCCGCCCCAACCTTGGAGAACAATGTGCAACATATATCAGATGTTATCTATAAACTAATCATCGGCATGGATATGGAAAACCTAATCAAACGCCGCGACATTATCATCGAAACATGGGGAAAAGAAACATGGAACAACATCATCGCAATCAAGCAGAAACAAAATTCGAACGCCGCCAACGTTACCTCTTTTACTTTGGCGAAGCCCTCGCGGGAATAGCACTCTTTGGTTGGCTATTCATCGCACTCTCTTTTCTAACCTAATCCTTCACCCCGCAGGCTTCGGCTTGCGGGGTTTTTTTGTGTCTTGAGTTTGGTAGTAATTCTACTACCCAATTGATGCCAGTTCTCGAAGCAGCATCGCGCCTCTTGTCGTTCAGCAGTTTCGGCAGCGCACAGAAAGATGTAGTGATTCACTACCGTTTTGAAACCAGTTCTCCAAGCAGCTTCGCGCGTCAGACAGACCACGCACAGCGAGATGTTGTGGTGTGTTGTTGTACCTTACGAAGTTAAATACTTTTTTGGTAGTGAATCACTACAGTCACGAAACCAGTTCTCAAAGCAGCATTGCGGCATAGACCCCAAACACAGCACAACACGTTTTCACGTGATCTTGTTTTATAATGTTCGCAAAGAAGTTCTTAAATGTTCGTTTTTGGCAATTTGTAAGTTACTGTTTTTATTATAATGTTCCTAATGTTCCTAATGTTCGCTTTTTAAAAAGATACCCTACGTACGCGACCCCCCTCTTTTTGCGAATGTTCGCCTCACCACCAAGCGATCTAACCCCCCTCATTCACCTAGAACTTTAGAACAAAAGAACATTGCTTTATAATCAATGACTTACCACCACCACTAAACGAACATTACGAACTTCTTTCCATACACCACGTAAGGTAGTGATTCACTACCAAACTAAACGAACATTAGGAACATTATCCCATACAACACCATATGATACCATACACTACGAAAACTTGACATTTGGTACATTATATGATAGTATGTATATAAGTTGTCAGAAGATCGACAACGACACGGCAATCCTGCCACAACTAAAAAATGTAGTGAATCACTACACTAAACAATGGAGACTAACATGTCACGTAAGACTGCTACCTGCCACGCTTGTGGCGAACAATACAACTACCGCCGTAAACAACTAGGCTACAACTTCTGCCTAGACTGCGGAGACTACAAGGCAAGAGAAGTAAGAGCGGGGTGGACGATTGCACCTATCGCACACAAACAAGGTGCCACACTAATAACCAACCCCAAAGACCTACGCGGTCTGAACAAATACGCAAACTAAACAATGGAGGCGACAATGAACGCTATGAATACTGTAATCAATGGTAGTGAATCACTACACGAAACCGCACCGACACTCGCATCATCCGCGATGCTCGGCGAACTGAATATCTCGAACTGGGTCGGGCGCAAGCTAGACAAACGCGCATCGAAAGATGTTGTCGATCAAAACCACGCGGCGACAGGCGTTGCCAACGTGAACAAGAAACTACTCGCCGACAGCGACAAGCTACGTGCGATCCAACAACTTGTGACAGCAACTCGTGCCATGCATGCGAACATGACAATGCCGTGGTCAAACTCTGGCCTACGCCTGTTACCGACAGCGCAGTACTTCAAGTACAACCAAGCCATGACCGAGATGCAGAATGAATTTTACCGCTTGGTCGAGGACTTTCTCGACAGCTACAACGACGAGGTGATCGACGTGCAGATGAAACTCGGAGACTTGTTCTCACGTGATGACTATCCCACCGTCGAAACCCTACGCCGTAAGTTCGCGTTCACTATTAACTACATGCCACTGCCAGATGCAGGTGACTTCCGCGTCGATATCGGCAACGAGGCACTGACCGAGGTGCAGCAGAAATATCAAGACTTCTACACCAAGCAGTACAACACTGCGATGAATGACGTGTGGACACGTTTGCACAAGGCACTGACCAGTATGTCTGAACGTCTGGACTACACGGACAAAGAAAACAAAAAGATATTCCGCGATACGCTTGTGTCGAACGTGACCGACATGATCGAACTACTGCGGGTATGTAACGTGACGAACAGTTCACAGATGGCAGCAATGGCAGACAGTCTTGAGGAAGCCATGTCGGGTGTGACACCTGACGCTCTGCGTGACGACGACACGTTCCGCGCCGAAACCAAAGCGGCAGTAGATGCCGCGATCAAATCACTACCATCATTAGACATATAAGGAGAACAACTGATGGGTATCTTTACAGATCAAAAGCCGAGCAAAGCGGCAAAGAAAACAACGTCACAACTTGTAGACGATGTACGCGCAGCCATGAGCAACGAACTTGGGTTCACGCTGCAATCCGATCAAGCGGTGGAGCGTCTATGTACGATCTACCTAAATGAAATCAACAAGAAGTAATGTGCATCGGGGTAGTGATTCACTACACATCACTGCCCCATAACAATGGAGAACAAAATGAACAATCAAGCACAAGCAATGTATGCCCTAACCCTAGACCAGTGTGTTGACCTAATCAAAGCAGTGGGCCACCAACGTACCATCCTGATGCAAGGCGACATGGGTACAGGCAAATCATCGACGTTGACCACCTTGTCACAACAACTATCCACGCATCGTGCAGTGTACTTTGACTGTACCACGAAAGACTTGGGTGACATGATGATCCCATCGCTGTCGTCTATCGAAGAAGATGGTTGCGTTCGTATGATACCTAACGAGGAGTTGGGCGTACACCTGACAGACCCAGTGATCCTGATGATCGACGAGTTTGGCAAGGCTAATCCATCGGTCAAGAATGCCATGTTGCGTCTGATGCTAGAACGCAAGATCGGTAGTTATTCACTACACCCAGACAGCATTGTCTTTGCGACAACAAACAAAGGCAGCGAGGGTGTCGGCGACATGTTACCACCACACGCACGGAACCGTATGACTGTAGTGCAGACACGCAAGACAGATCACATGGACTGGATCGAATGGGGTATCAACAACGAGATCGATCACACATTGCTAGGTTGGGTCAAAGACAATCCGCAACTAATGGCATCGTTTGAGGACGTGAAAGACCCAGACGAGAACCCATACATCTTCCATCCGAAGCAGCAGCGAGCAGCGTTTGTTACACCACGTTCTTTACACGCGGCATCGGACATACTCAAACAGCGTGAGGCGTTCGACGATGTGACACTGACCGCAGCGTTGATGGGTACGATTGGTGATCGTGGTGCGATGGACTTGATGTCGTTTGTCAAACTGGCAGATCAACTGCCCTCACTTCAGTCAATCAAAGACACACCGAAAGATGCCAAGGTGCCGACGAGCGCCGCCGCAGTATGTATGGTTGTGTATAGAACTCTGGCTGCGTTGGACAAAGACTGGCTCAACGCTTGGATGGACTACTTGCCACGTCTGGATACCGAGGCACAAGCCTTGTTCGCTAACGGTGTACGCGCACCGAAGTACAGCAAGCAGTCAATGGTGATGACCAACAAGAAGTTCACAGAGTGGGCAATGCAGAACAACCACTTGTATTCAGCAGACAAGAAATAAGGAGAACAACAAATGAAAATAGCTAAGAACAGTGCAGCTACTATGATGAGAAGTAAAAAACGGAGAACGCCTGACAGTGAAAAGTACAGCGAAATCCCAGAAATAATAAACCGTGCAACACGCCGCGCTGCGGCAAGCATGAAGCGTAAGCAAAAGGAGAACAACTAATGTTTGTAACAAATCTAACAGAGGAGCAGCGGCTGTCAAAAGCCGTTGTCGCCATCATGGGTAACCCGAAGTATACCGCACTTGCAGGTGTAATGATGATCGGTGAACGTACTATCACGGACGATCCAACAATACCGACAGCGTGTACCAACGGACGTGACGAGAGCTATGACCGTAAGTTTGTGGCATCACTCAACGATGCAGAACTACGCTTCCTTGTATTGCATGAGGTGTATCACAAACTGTTCAAGCATCTGCATATCTGGCGGCATCTGTATGACGAGAACCCAGACCTAGCCAACAAAGCGAATGACTACGTTATCAACATCAAGATCGCAGACGACAACGAGGATGGGTTCGCAACCATGACAGGCGTACTTGCACAAGGCTGTCTCGACGAGCGGTTCCGTGGCATGGACAGCGCACAGGTATACAACTTGCTGCGTGATGAACAAGATGGTGATTCCCCGGGGAACGGTAGTGATTCACTACCTAATGGTCAGCAGCCATTCGACGAACATGACTGGGATGGTGCGCAAGAACTAACAGCCGACGAGCAGCGTGAACTTGCACGTGAGTTGGACGAGGCTATCCGTCAGGGTGCGTTGGTCGCAGGTAAGTTGGGCAGCGGTGGTGATCGTGACCTAGAAGAATTGCTACAGCCACAGATTGATTGGCGCGAAGCGTTGCGTGAGTTCATCCAAGACACATGCGCAGGGTCAGACTACAGCACGTATCGCAAACCAAATCGCAGATACTTGTCGTCAGGTATCTACATGCCAAGCGGTGTGACCGAGCAGGTCGGCGAGTTGATCGTCGCTATCGACACATCAGGTTCGATTGGCAGTCGTGAGTTGTCGGTGTTCTTGTCTGAGATCAAAGAAATCTGTGACACGGTACATCCCGACGGGATACGTCTACTATACTGGGACACACAGATATGTCGTGACGAAAAGTACAACACTGACGAACTGGATCAGCTAGTAACATCAACCAAACCTGCGGGTGGTGGTGGCACGGACGTGACATGCGTCACCGATTACATTCGGGATCACAACATCAATGCGCAAGCTGCGATTGTCCTAACCGATGGTTACTTGTTCGGCGGTTGGGGTCAGTGGACTATGCCTGTACTCTGGACAATCTTGGACAACGACAGAGCCAAACCAGACTGCGGCAAGACAGTGAATATAAAATCAAGAGACCTATGAGGAGATAACAATGTTTACAGAGAAAGAACTACAAGCTGCATACCTTGCAGGATTTAACGCTAGTGCCGAAGGATATAACGGCGAGTACCCATACGCGGATAATTCCGCATGGCCTGAAGCCGACAGTGCGTGGGTTGCACAACGTGACCGCAACATAAAGAAAATTGTTAGTGAGGCACTAACACCACAACTGTACAAACTAGAGAAGAACGTACCTATGCCAGAGCGGCACATAGAGAAGAAGGGCGATATGCGATTACTCATAGAGCAAATGGATGTGGGTGATAGCTTTGTATGCCCTAAAGCACAACGTGTTGCCGTGCATCAAATCTCTAAAGCAACAGGGATTAAACTAACAACAAGAACAATTAACAGAGAAACGCAAGACATGCGTGTATGGAGAGCAGAATAATGGCACTAACATGGACAAACTTTTCCTCTTTCAAAGAGGTAGTGAATCACTACAAAAGCATCAAACCGCTTGTGTCTAAACACCACACACGTGAGGACGACATCAGACCTATCGGTGACCGTGCGCGTAAATACGAGCGGATCGTCAAGATCAGCAACAACTGCTACGCACTGAGCGATGGGTATCACTACGGTGACGACAAGTTCTATCCGTATCATATTACCGAGACCGAAGTTGACGATCAGGGTAATTGGAAAGTTACCCCTCGTTTAGATCACCTTGGGTCAATGCGTAGATATGCACCGATTGTATGGAGCCGAAACGCCTTGGGTATCGAAAAGGTCGAGATCAGAAACGTGACAGGTGACGACAGCGGATACTCTATCATGCGCTATGACTTCCTAGATAGGCATCTGCCACAGGGTATGAGTTTCATACGTGGTAGTAACGCACGTCAATACATCTCTCTGGGTGGTATACATAATGGCGACAAGCATTTCTTGGCTAAGGGCAAGACTGTACCACGCAAAGTATGGGAAGCTGCTAAGGGTAGTAAGAACAGATGGGACACGTGGAAACAGGTGCGCAACGACAACGCTACACTTGTGTTCACACGTGACAGTCGTGACCCCAAGAGTATGGGTAATTGGCAGCGTGACTGGTCAACAGGTGCGAAGGAACCGTCTAACCCCAAGGTCAACAAGGAGTTGAAGGCTAAGTTCAAAGACGCAATCGACAAGTTGTTTACGTGGGGCATGACTATGTCACCGCTCTTGCCACTAGAAGATAACGATTATCGGTATGAGAAGATGCGAGAGATCGCAGAGTACTTCCATCCGAACGTGCGGTATGAGGCTTGGAAACCTGAGTTCACACATCAGATACTGCGTGACGAGAACCACCCGATGCGGTTAAACTATTGGATCATGTTCGCAGCCGAATGCACCGATGGGTGGGGGTGGAACCCGAAGTACTTGGTAAAACATGTTGAGACAAAAGATGATCTGCGAAGAATACGTGCGAGATACAATTCGTACATGAACAACAACGCAGGCTTTATGACAAAAAAGTAGTGAATCACTACACAAATGGAGAACAGTAATGCATATTGAATTGAAACAAGTGAGCAAAATCGAAGCGTCTACGGACGCTTTCTCAAAACCGATTGGGCTAGACGACTTCCAGTATGAGGTCGGCAAGAAGCTGAAGGGTATCAAGTTCAAGGAACGTGACCAGAGAACTTTGTGGGCGTATCGTGAGGGCGAAAGCTATGCGATAGGCTACATTGGGTTTGGTGACTTCCGTGACAACGGTGATGGAGAACATCTTTACACAGTATTTTCGCCGAACATAATCAACAACAGGTATCAGCATGGGCCACAGATGCACATGGCACAAGCCAAGCAACTGAAGAAAGGTGTGTCAAACGCACTGAAGTATCTGCGCCCACTGAGTGTCAAACAGGTGGCTAGTATATCGACTAGGGATTGCAGACGCAAAGTGTCTGAGGTTGTGGACGATGCCAGAACACAGTTCACCCATGCCGCTGCGTTCATCACACACAACTTTCTTGATGCACGTCAAGGCTATGAGAATGCGCTACAGCAAGAACTGCAACATCTGGTGGAGATAGGCCATGAGTTCTTAGACAAAGAACTTGGTGATAAGCTGCACACTATGTTCAACAACCTGAAAGAGTACACTCTGTCGAAGGAAGTTAACAGTAACGTGTTCACGTTTGTCGAGGCTACCAAGACAATCACAGGTCGGCAGGTGTTCCGTGTTGCTACGAATGTAGATACGAGTTTCACATACGGCTTTGATGTACCACAGGAAAACATCTCTGTGTATTCACAGGAAGAACTGCCCGAAGAGCTGGCAGGTAAGCTGTCTGTACTTTCGATGATTGATCCTGACAACTACGTCGAAGGCGTTGGCTACCGCGCAGCGGCTAATGTATTTTATTTGCGATAAAAAGGTTGACACCACGTGAGTGTAGGTGATAACAAGATTTACCGCGTTATGATACATCCTACTAAAAAAGATGTAGATATATTATGTTTTGGTCTCGAAGCTATTGACGCGACAGCTATAGGCCACTATATGAATATAACAGACACGCCCACGTGGGTACAAGAAAGGATCGCTGTGCTAATGATGACTAACGATACACCACCGACAGAACCAGTCGAAGGCGTTGGTCATCGTATAGATGCGAATACCTTTTGGGTATACCACGATTAGGGTAGTGAATCACTACAGTGGGGCGGTTCGCCGCCCTATTGAAACCAGTTCCTACGGAGTTCTTGATGACGCCAGAAGCTAAAGTAAAAAAGAAAGTAGTTGCCGTGCTAAAGCAGCATGACGCTTATTTCTTTTACCCAGTGACAGGTGGGTATGGGCGCAGTGGTGTGCCTGATATCATCGCATGTTACAACGGACGCTTCATCGGCATCGAATGCAAAGCAGGAACTAACAAACCTACGCCACTACAAGAAAAGAACTTGAAGGATATTCAAGCAGCAGGTGGCGTTTCACTCGTTGTCAATGAGGACAACATCTCAATCGTAGGGGAGACCCTACTTAATCTTTAGATAACTTTTGGAGAGTTACATCATGGCTGTCAGTAAATCAGCAACCAATAACAATATTCAAATCCACGAACTAAAGCAGGGTGAGGTCAAGCTACGCATGATCGGTCAGACCCCTCTTTATTTCAACAGCATGGGATCAAAAGCCATGCGTGACTTGTTAGCAGGTTCTCGTAAGAAAACCGCTGCCGACAAGCAGAACATCAAACACAACCCCGAAGTAGAATATCGGGAGACTATGTACACCAAGAAAGATGGTGACACAGCGTTGTACTTCCCTGCCGCAGGTGTGAAGGGTGCTATGGCTACCGCTGCGTTGGAGACCGAAGGCATCAAGAAAACATCTGTGCAGCGTCTCATCTTTTTGCCACAGTCAAACATCCAGATATGGGGCAAGCCTTACATGAAGATGGACATTGTGCGCTCTGCCGATATGAACCGTACACCAGATGTGCGTACACGTGCTTACCTACCAGAGTGGTGTTCGGAAATTACTATCCGTTACGTGACACCAACTTTGAGTAAGAATGGTATCATCTCGCTACTGGCTAACGCAGGTCAGATCGTTGGCATCGGTGACTTCCGTCAGGAGAAAGGCCGTGGGTCATTCGGGACATGGACAGTTGCAAGTGCTGAGAAGATGTCTGACTGGCAGCAAGAGACGTGGGATCGTATCACGGCGCAGTCGCGCGAGGTTCAAGAGTTGGCTATGGAGTACCCAGAGTACGCTGACCAAGAGACTGCTGACTTGATGGACTTCATGCACGAAGAACGCGAGCGTCGAGCAGCGTAAAGATTTACTCCTATGAAAAGAATGAGAGGGGCGGTACGCCGCCCTAATCACTTCATGCACGAAGAACGCGAGCGTCGAGCAGCGTAAAGATTTACTCCTATGAAAAGAATGAGAGGGGCGGTACGCCGCCCTAATCACGGGTTACGGTTACACGGTTCAGGTAAGGCGGGGTGCGTTCAGTTGGGTTATGGCGAGGTCAGTTCAGACGGTTATGGCAAGATGCGTTTTGGTGGGTTCCGATATGGTTAGGCGGTTGCGGTTTGACGCGTTAGGTTAAGGCGGGGAGAGGTAAGCTAGGGTCAGGCGGTCACGGTTCGGCGGGGTACGATCTGTTAAGTTCCGGTATGTTTCGGCAAGGCAAGGCGGTCAAGGCGGGGTACGGCAAGTTTTGGTGCTGTCCGGTTTGGTGAGGCGAGGCGGTTTAGGTGTGTCCCGATAAGTTTCGGTGGGTCACGGTACGGCATGGCGGTTTAGGTTGGGCGCGGTATGGACGGTATGGTCTTGTTCGGTGCGGTTCGGTTCGGTATGGCGGTCATGGTGAGGTAGGGCGCGGTCTGTTGAGGCGAGGCGGTCATGGCAGGGTACGTTAGTGTTCGGTTAGTTTGGGTCAGGCGGTCGAGGTGCGGTGCGGTCAGGTTTGTTTTGGTTCCGCGTGGTTCGGTCAGTCTAGGCGAGGCGGTCATGGTGAGGCGCGGTATGTTGACGTTGGTTGGGGATGTCGTGGTAAGGCGGTCGAGGCTCGTTATGGTGAGACAAGGTGAGGAGACGTTTGGTGATTAACATAAATAGCTATGGAGAATAAATTGGCTAAGTTTAATAAAAAGACGAAGCAGAAGATTATCGATGCTTATCTAAACGATACTGGTAGGAATGCATTCGTGCCAGAAGAGTTTGTCACGTGGTTGGCGGATAAGCCAAATCACATTGCTTACAAGGCTTTTCATGGTCAGGATGAACACCTGCTATGGCAAGCGAAGCTACAGTTAGCGCGGCAGTTTGTGTCGGGCTTGCGTATCGTGGTGAAGGAAACAGTTGTGCCAAGTACGGTGCAAGAAATAGAAGTGGTAGAACGCACTGTTGAATACCCTGCTATGATTTCACCAACAAACACACGTAAACAAGGTGGTGGGTACATATCGTTTGACCCAGAAAGCCCACAAGCCCAAGCAGAATTGCGCAAGCAGGCAGGCATCGCGCTTGCAGGATGGCTTGACAGGTTCCGTGGATGCGCAGATCATATCGATCTGGATTTATCGCCGATTGAAGATATCGTGCGGGTTCTACGCGATGACAAAGCAATCGCAGCAGAATAATATACCAGAAGAACTAGCCCTGTTT
>Ga0208644_1002739_pt1 | contig 13940 bp, 16 predicted proteins | sample VirMetDEL_Nov_18_FD_184517 | JGI IMG/M metagenome (GOLD analysis project Ga0208644, IMG submission 184517) | Aqueous microbial communities from the Delaware River and Bay under freshwater to marine salinity gradient to study organic matter... | ecosystem: Environmental > Aquatic > Marine >... | reverse complement strand
TAGGATGGGATGCAGCTCAAGATTATCTAGGTGGTGTATTTACTGCACCATCAACTTATGCAGGTATGTTTTCTTTTGGTGCAAGTAAAGCAGGTGCTCTAGCTGCTCAACAGGGAGTTAAGTTAGGCATAAGAGAAGCTCTCAAAAAAGGTGCTACAGAAAGTTTAAAGAAACAAGGTATTAGAGCTACTGCAAAAAGGGTAGCTCAAGAATCTGCTAAAAAGCCAACATTAGGTCAAAGACTAGGTGTAGCAAAAGAAGGTTTTATTCAAGGTGGCTATAGAACAGCTTTAGGTGCTATGGCAGTAGATGGTGCTGCTAGTGGGTACACTGTGTATCAACAAGAACGTATTAGAGATGATGTTGGTATAAAAGATGGTATTAGCTTAGAAAATATAGCATTGGCTACTACTTTTAGTGCATTAGGTAGTGGTACAATAGGTGCTATAACAGGTACAAGTCGTACATTAAGTTCTAATGTCGCTGAACAAATAAGACAAGTGGCTATAAAAAAAGAGTCTGTTAACATTGAATCTGCTCATAAGAACTTTACTCAAAAGATTTTTCGTTCAGCCAAAACAAAAAAAGATGCCAAAGAATTTAAAAGTATTATAACAAACGCTGTAGAGCTTGTGCCTGAAAAAGGTAAGAGAAAATTAGCGTTAAAAGAAACCGTTCCTGAAAAGTTAGAAGAAGGAAAGCAATTAAAAGAAGGTATTGCAGGTGATATAGAATTTAAACAAGGTAGATTTGATTTATCTTTAGAAGAAAAATTACATGAGAACATAGCAGCTGCGGCAGCACGTATAATAAACTTAAAAGGTGTGGATGCTTTACCTCCTCCTATAACCAAAGAGGTTACTACTAAAAAAGGTGGTAAGGCTGTAGCTACCGAAAGATTTACATCTAGGTTGGCTAGGGGTTTAGCCAATGATAAAATTAAAGATGATAAAATATATGAAATATTAAATGAGCATGGTATAAGTATGCAACAACTTTCTTCTTTACTAGTTGAGGAATATAGTAGGGCAGCTAGTTTAATAGGTGGAGCAGGTAGATTAGCTAGATTAGAGAGAAAGAAACTTTTAGCTGAGGTAACTGAATTAGACCAAAAATTAATAAATCTTGGTGATGTGGTTACCCCAGTGCAGAAAGCCATAAGAGAACAAAATGGTGGTATAGGAACTAAGGTTGCTAATGTATATAATAATTGGCTTAATCTTGGAGCTTTAAACAAGGCACGTATAGGCTTTATGACTATTCAAACTGCTACGACTGCTCGTAATACAACAAACGGTTACATGAGAAACTATGTGTATGCCTTAGACAATTTAGGTGAAGGCTTAATTACTACAGGTATTGGGTTAGGTAAAAAAGTAACAGGCTCTATCTTTAATAACAATAAATTAAAAGACGAAGCAAACCGAGCAGTAGCAAAAGGTATTGCTCAGTTGAGGACAGGTGGGCAATCTGCTTATGGTAAAGATTTATGGTTAGGAACTAAGTCTTGGGAAACAGAAGCTTTAGAATTACTATTTAGAGATGAAAGGTTTTCTAAGTCGGATTTAGCCAAGAACTTGTTTAAAGAAATGGGAGACGTAGGCGAGCTTACAGGTGCAGAAAGTGGAGTTGTCTGGATAGCTAGAAAGATGAACTACTTAAATACTTTAAGTGATAACATGTTTAAACGTGCTGTGTTTTCTAGAGAAATAGATAAATATATGTTTGCTAGTGGACAAAAGGGTGGCTTAAAAGGTTTTTTCGAGGAAGCTTATTTAGACCCTATAAACGCACAAAAATCTATGGGTAAATTCAGCTTAATAGATGATAAGGCTATAGGTGGCGCTATGGAAAAAGCTATAGATTTCACATATCAATCTGGTAAATTCAGGGAGAGAAGAGGGTGGATGAATACTTTCTTTGATGGCTTTATACAATTTTCATCAGGCATACTTCCTTCTGCGGCAATACCTTTTCCACGTTATTTAGTCAATCAATTAATATTTCAATATGAGCACATGCCAATACTAGGTATGGTAAATATGGGAGGTATTCTTAACAAAAGAGGAAAAGCAGGAGAGAAATCATTCATAAAGCTAGACCCTGAATCTTTTGCTAAACAGGCTACAGGTTTAGCTATGCTATCTGCCTTTTATGGGTTAAGGCATGAATTTGGTGATGAAAAGACAGGACCTTATGATTTTAAATTTCAAGGAAAGAGTTATGACTTAACAGCTTCTCTTGGTCCTTTTATGGGTTATGCTTATCTAGCTGATTGGTTATACAGGCATACAGGTCCTAATGAAAGCTCTAGAAAAATTGCAGGAATAACATTACCTCAAATACATGACAATAATAAGGTTGCTGTAGGTATACCTGGAAAAACTAGAGATTTTATAAATGCATTTACAGGTGGTCTAGGTAGAGCAGGTACAGGTTTATACGTTGTAGATAGTTTAGTTGACAATCTACTTAACATGAATGGAGAAGGTGCTAGTGAGCAAGAATTTGAAGAAGTAACTGCAAGAATATCTGGTGATTTTTTTGGTACTGCTCTTGTTGGTGGTGGTGTGTTAAAGGACATAGCTGGAACTGTATTAGACCCTAACTATAGAATAGTTCAAGACACTAACGATGTTGATATGATGGAATATATGCTTAAAAGAGCAACAAGACCTCTTCCTAAAAAATATGACGAAGAAGAAGATACCCCTGTGTATAATCCTAGTAGAGACAGACCATTAAGGAATGTCAATCCTTTTCTTAAAATGCTTACAGGATTTACAGAAGAAGAATCTAAAACAATAATACAAGGAGAATTAGATAGATTAAGATTTGATTTTAGAGAAATAGCTCCTAAAAAATTTAAAGGTGAAGGTGTATGGTCAAACTTATCAAAAGGTGAGATGGGTAGGGCTATGGATAAGTACATTCTACCTTATATACTCAGTAATGACTATCAAGATTTACCTTCCGATGGTTTAAAAAGAAAGCATCTTAAAGACTTAATCAATGCTTACAGAGGTGTATCTAGGATGAAAGTTATTAAACCTTCTCCTAAAGACACACCACTAGAAAGAAATAGAAAATTTAGAGCTAGGTTTTTTGACATACCAAAAACACAAAGAGCCTTGATAGAAAGACAATATAAAAATAGTCCTAATTATGGTAATGGTACAAGCATGTACGATGTCACAGTCGGAGAAGGCATAGAAGGTGATTACTTAGGAGCTTTATCTCTATATCAAGAAATGTATGGTGAAAAAGAATTGTTCCCAACAACAGCTAAAGCATTTCAAGAGTTAAACTAAAGCTACCTGTTATCTCCTGAACCTTGTAATGTTCCACGTTCCTTCCTACTATGTAACTTTTTCAAATTTTCTTTCATAATAGTATTTAATGGTACACCCACCTCTTTAGCCATCATAGCACAATACCAAAGTACATCACCTATCTCTGATGCTATAGCAAGCTTCTTCAATTCAAAGCCTTCCATATCCTCACCATCACGTATAAGTTTCTTTACTTTACCTGCTACCTCACCTGCTTCACTAGTTAACCCTAGAGCTAAATACTCTAGGGCTTGGTTTTTAGGGAAGATAGCTGTCTGTGATGCTTTCATTTCATAGAACTCAGCAGTCATTACCTCTGTTATAATTAACTTATCCTGCATATACTTTTTCGCTTCTTCTTCTAGCTTCATCTTTCTTGACCCTTTCTAATCGTTGGAAGTAGGACACATTAAAACCCCTATCCCACTCTCTTGCTTGCATAGTATTGGGGTTATATGGATTGATAGTTTTACCTCTCTTAAAATCACTTAGACCTCTACTGAATTGTATCTTTAAAGGTGCATCATATTTACTTAGATTTGGATTTCTCTTTCTGTTCTTCAATTGCATTCTCATTACTCCTTTCAAAGTATTTAGTTAATATATTAAGTTTTCCATTTAGTTCTTGTAGCTGTGCCATCTCCATTTCAATGTTGTATGTAATGTTAGGATTATTTCCTGAGCCAACAGGGTTACTTAACATAACTTCTATGTTAGCTATGTGACTATTCATCTTTCCTATCATCTTAGTTTTTATTGCATTCAATATCATATCTCTCATACTTTAGCCTTTCTTTTTGGTTTTAAATGTAAAAATTCTCTAATGTGTAGCTTCCTACCTTTAAAGAATACGATTAAGTTTATTGTAGTGTTGATGGTAATGGCGATAAGTAACCACCATTGCCACCATAATAGTTCTGCAGATTCTAACATTAACTAGCCTGTATGTCAACCATCTCACACGCATCTGCTGTGCAAGCTAGTTCTCTACCACCACTAGTTGTATCTTCCTTTTCAAAGTCTGCTAACTTAGACCAATCAATTGCTTTAGGCATTATCTGTTTCAACTCTAAGTATTCTTCCCTTTCTACGTCTTGATAAGGTGCTTGAGCATATGTATGGTCACTGAAAGGTAAGAAAGATATACCTGATACCTCATCAAAGTTATCATACACCCATGCTCCTACTTGCATCCACTCATTTTCCTTAACAGATATAGTGACAGAAGGTTTGTGCTCACACCAATGTCTCTGAAAGATAAGCCAATGTTCCAACTGTTCAATAGCTGTCATGTCTGTCCTAGTCTTAGCACCACGAGGTGACTTCATAGGAAAGCTAAACACGGTTGTGCTATCAGGTTTCATAACACAAGGCTCACTTGGTATACCACTTTCTTTCATAAACTGTGTGAGTGGGTCTTTGTTATCACCACGTACAGTTCTGATGTAGTAGTCATTGTGTCTAGCATGAATACCTGATGCACTGTCAACTAATTGACTAACTGTACCACTAGGTTTTACACAAGTGATAGCAGTTGATTGTGGTATACCTAAATCTTCAGCTATCTTTTTGTTAGTTTCTACTGCAACCTTCTTTAAATCTTCAAGAGTATTTTTTAGTGTAGCATTTTTAGGAGATAGCCAAGGGCAATCAAGAATACCTGTTAGGGAAACTCCTAACAATCTCTCTTCTTCTGTATTAGTTTTCCATATCCTACGTAAATACTTGAAGTTAGTAAGAGTAGATTGAAATGTACCAAGTATAGTAGCCATACGTACCTTTTCTCTTAATGAATCTATGCTATCAGTCTCACGTGCAACAACTTCAGTAAGGTTACAGAACTGATAAGGTCTAAGTATGATTTCACTACAAGGATTACATCCAAACTCGTGGTCAATCTCACGTCTACCATTCTCAGATGCTTTCTTCTTAGCTGCCTTACGATTAAAGATACCACGTTCACCTGACTTAGATTCATACAAAGCTGTCCACTCTCGCATGAATGTACCCATGTCAGGCTTACCTTTGAATGCTACAGAGTTATTAGCTAAGGCTCTCTGTCCTTCATTCTCCCACCATTGACCTGACTTAGCATGTCTCATTTGGTCATCACCTAAGTTAGATAAAGATATCAATGCAGACCTACGTACTCCACCTACAACTACAACTTCACCAATCTTACACATAATATCGTGACACTCAATAGGGTATAGTCTTCTGCCTTTAGCACCTTTAAACTTAGCTATGCAAAAATGGAATAGCTCAACTAATGGTGCAGGTCCTGATGCTCTACCACCAAATGTTTTTAGTCTAGCACCTGCAGGTCGTATCTCTGATATGTCCCAAGTTGGGACTTGTCCTACATATAGTAAAGATATTAATTCTCTTAGTGCTCTTGCCCAACCAGGTCTGCTGTCTGCTACTTTGATGATAGTAGTGCTGTCTTCAAAATGCTCATTGACTATAGGCAACTTGTCTACGTTCTCACGTTCAACAGAAAAACCTACACCTGTCCCACACATAAGTATATACATACATTCATCAAAGCTACGTGGACTATCTACAGGTATGTAGCTACAATTATAACCACCAACATGACACCTGTCTAGGGCAGGTCCTGATGTCATCAATGCTCTCATACTAGGCATAACACCTAAGTTCATTATCTGTTCTGTTAGTTTTTCTTTTAGAGCTTTAGTTAAATCATAGTTATAGTTACTTTTTAGATGTTTACTTATGTAACCAAAGTATCTGTCAACGGTTTCTCCCCAATTTTCTCTTCTTTGTTCATCATCTTTCCATCTTGCATACCTAGAAAGGGCAATGAAATTCTGATAATCAGTAGGTAAATAGTTTTGCATTTATCTCTCCTCGCTAATAGCTTTCATGTGTCTTATTCTTATGCCTGATATATCATGTATATACTCTTGCATATGGTCTTCAATTTCTTTTTCAACCATACCATCTGCAGGAACAGGGTACTCTTCAGGGTCAACATCTAACGTCATCATTATTTTAACTCTTATTATCATTTTCAACAACATCAATTAATTCATTCAAATACCATTGAGCTTTACGTAAGTCTTCTGCTCCATTCTTGTATCTGTATCTCCATATGTATTTTAAAATATTACCTTGTAAGTAATGTTCAAAACCATTATCTGTCATAGCTTTAATAGCCTGTATAGTTTCAATGCCTGACTTATTATAGTGAGGTGGATTGTTTACCATATCATCCTTTTGTTCTTCTTGCTCTATTCTCATTTAATATTCTCATTCCTTTCTAACTTACGTTCAAAATTAACTTTTATCACATTTTCAGTTACATTGTCAATAGGCAAAGGTTTTTTAATATCTTCGTTCTCAGGGGTATGCAAGAAAGCATTAACTGTGTTTCTGAACTTACTATCTTCTTCCATTAGTGTTAAACTAGCACAAGTCATTTGACATAGATTTTCTAATTCAAAGAAACTGTCGTCATCTATATTAGACCTTCTAACTTGTATAGCCAACTGAAATTTACCATCCCAATGTCCTTCATCGTCAATTGATGGTATTATTTCTACGAAGAAGTAATTGCCTTTGTTGTCACATTTTTCCATTTTATCTCCTTACTTTTTTGCCAACAAACTTTATGAAAGTTGGGTGTTTGTTTTTACCTTTTTCTTTCAGCCAATCTTCAGGTATTATTCTGTCGTAGTACCTAAATTTATTCTTTATGCACCATTGAGCATACGTAGTTTTAGAGCCTTTGTATAGCTTAACTCTACTGTTTGTAAACACAAACCTAATGTCTATCTTAGGATGTTGCTTTTGTATAGCTAAATGTTTACGTCTGTCTGATGCAATAAACCTTCCTTTAGTTTCTATAATTATACCATTGTCTAATATAAAATCAGGGGTATAGGTGCGATATGATAAGTCTTCCCACTCTATCTTTATTGATTCATAAGAAAAGTTACACTTATGTTCTTTTAAATATAGAGACAGAGTGTGCTCAAGACCACTCCTATACCCATTCTTTATTGCTTCTCTACGTGCTTTATGAGAGAGTGCTATAGGAATGTTCTCCATCCTGTAAATGGATTCCATTCAGAATAAGATGAGCTACTATTATAGGTATATCCTAATGCTTTTAGCTCTTCCTTTACTGCTTCATCAGCTAGTTTCTTAGCTTCCATAGCATCCTTTAAACCTTTCGTTTTCATATCACGATAGGCTTTCTTCGCTTCAGCTAACTCTTTCTCCATGTTCTCAATGTTAGCTTTTAAATCATTTAATTTTTTTTCATCTGCCATTATTTTACACTCCATATTTTCTTTGCTTCTTCTTTCATCTTACCACTCCACATCCAAGAGTCAAAGTTAGGATAAACAAAAGAAGCTAACTCATGTCTATCCTGACTGATAGACAAAAACTTCTGTATGCTATACGCAACCTTTTCAAGTTGTTTCTTATACGAAGTCAGATTTTTAAGTGTGAATGTTTTATGCTCTTTAGGTGTAGCAAAAAATAAGTCCACACTATTCTTTGGATATGCCATAGAATACAATGCCATCTGTCTCTTTTGTGCTTCTGTTGGTTGCGATGGCATCCTAGTAGATGTTTTTAAATCCACTATTTTATCCTTGAATCTAAAGTCTATATAACCCATTATAGGTACAGGTAAATCATCTAACTGCACCTCAACCCTTTCTTGGTAATCTTCTAAGTTCTCATAATTAAAATTTTTATCAATAACTTCACCAAAGTTTTTTAAGAGATTTCTTTCTTTCTCTGTCTTCTTATCTCCTAAGTCAATCATAGATTCAGAACATAGCGACATAAACTTCATCTCTAACATGTCGTAGTCAAATGTACCCTCTTTATATTTATTAGCTAATACATGTTCTTGTGCTATACCACGAACTGCACCTGCACCACTTGAAGATTTGACTTTAAATAAATACCTAGCGACCCACATAGGTGGGTCACTTATATATGTGTTTATACTACTAGGAGATAGGTAGTTGATACCATGTGCTTTGAAAGCATTGTTACTTAGCATCAGTATCTATCTCTACATCTATAAAGTCCTCTACAGTCTCTATATCTTCATCTGATACTTCGTCCTGTCTCTCTGCAACTCTTTTATCCCAAGCATTGACGATACCATCATTATGAGCCTTTACCCAATCTAGAAAATCACCAAATGCTTTATGGTCTTTGTCAGTTATTTCTATCTTTCTAGAAGTATCTAGCTGAATTATTGGTGTGTAAAAACTACCACCATTATTCATCTTGTTTTCCTTAGTACCCTCTAACTTAATAATATGTTGCAGAGGTAGTGCTTGCATTTTTGAAAAGGTAGAGAAGACATCTCCTATAGCTTTATAGGCATCCCTGTTTTCAATCTCCCATATAACAGGAAACTCAGGTAAGTCAGCTATCTCATTTCCATCAATACCTTTAACAGGGTTAATCATTTTAACTAGACCAAAGACAACTCTATTACGTTTTATTGTCTTTATAAGTTTCTGTGTCTCTTCAGGTAATGCTTGGAAATCTTTAACGTAACCTGTAGGTTTACCACAGTTAAATGTTCCATCATTATCTTTCAAGTCTATGTTTAAAGTATCTGCTAGTATAGTCTTAACATAACCACCCTGCTTCTCTCCATCTTTAGCATTATGATTTTGCTTAAACTTTTTATACATATACCTCTGCAAGAAAGGTCTGAACTCTACCTTTTGAGAGAAGTAATATACACTTGGGTCACTAGGAATTTCCAACCTGTACATACCACCCTCAACGACTTCCATCTTAACAGACCTACCATTAGCTTCACCCATACCCATTGTTGGGTTATGCCATATTCTAAATCTGTTTAAGACATTAGTCTTTTTCGCATTGCTAGTTGTGGGTAAGCCCATTGCCTTAGCCATATTAGCATAATTATCTGTATTAATAGTAACTAAATCTGTCATTTTTTAATTTACTCCTTTCAAAAGAAACATAGTTATATCACGATACGTCTTTGGTGTCAAGCCAATTAGTACCTATTTTTGCCTCAAGCAAAAGAGGCACATCAAAGTCTATTCCAAACTCTAAATTTATTATATTATTCAATGACTTATTGGTATTTCGTATTATGTTTAACACTTCCTCTTCCTCGTTTGGATGTATGTCTATAACAATAGAATCATGTACAGTATTTACCACACAAGACTTATACCTGTCAAGCTCTTTCTGTATGTGTACAAGGACAATAGGAACAATGTCAGCAGTTGCAAAACTTTGTACAGGATAGTTTTTTATCTGCGTGAAATGAGAAACAGTACCATTGCGTTTTCTTTTTACATCAGGGAAAGAGAACTGTCTACCTGATGGAGTTGTTATCATGCCTGTGTTTATAGCTTCCTCAGCCAATCTGGAATGCCATGATGCGACTCCCTTGTATTTTTTTGTGAACTGTTCATAATATTTAGCTTCAGCATTCGTTCTCCCAAATCCTGTTGCTCCATATAGAGGGGCAAAGGTATGGGCTTTGGCTTCTTGCCTAGAAGTCTTCTGACCTGATTCCGTAATGACAGAAGCAGTGTATGCATGTACGTCAAAACCATCTTTAATCTCCTTTATTGCTGTTTCATCTTTAGATAAGTAGGCAGCCGTTCTAAACTCTAGCTGTGCAAAGTCAGCTTCAAGTATCTTGCCACCTTCCCAACGTGATACAAATACTTTCTTGACAGGGAATGTACCACCTCTAGGCATGTTCTGCATGTTAGGGTCAGCACCACTAAACCTACCTGTTGAAGTTCTGTGTTGTAATAGTCTAACATGAAGCATGTCATTAGGTTTTAGATATGTATTTATACCTTCCACAAAAGAAGACAAATACGTATCCAAAGCAGACAATCTTTGTAGGTCAGTTAAAAAGTTTACTGCATCTTGCATGTTATTCTTTTTAGCTACACTACACAATGTCTCTAGATATGTTTTGTTTATCGTAAAACCGTTAGCACTAACCCACGTAGAAGAAGGTGCTATGAACTTTAAACCTGCTATCTTTTTTGTAGGTAAAAAATTGTAACCTAAAGTATTACAGTTATTGCATCTACTTGGGTTAGCAAAAGGCTTACCATCTTTCTTAATCTTTCTAATGTATCCTTCACCATAACACTCATTACATTTAACTGCTTGTGTTTTATAAATCAAACTTGAATTAGCTTCTACTGTTTGTTTATATGTTTTGGTATCCATGTATCTGTAAAAGTTATTTGCCCACATAGTTTTATCTTTAGGTTTTCTGCTATAGATAACCCACGACATTTGCTCAGGACTATTTAAGTTTATAGGTGTATCACCCATAAGATTATGAACTTGTTGTTTGAGTCTCTTTTCTATGTCTTGCTTTTCCTGTTCAAATTCTACCCTTACTTCGTCTAATGCTTTCTTGTCTACCTTAAAACCATTCTTGTATATCTTAGCTAATGTTACACAGACTTTGTTAGTTAATATGACTGAGTTCATTAAGCTACCATATTCCTCTGTGTTCAACTTTTTATAGATAGCATCAGCTAATTGTTGTGTAGCATGTAAGTCTGCTGACAAGTAATATGATAACTCTTGTTTAGGTATCTCATCTGTGTTGTAACCTTTAGCAAAGTAATCTTTCAATGTATCTTCTTTCTTTGTGTCTAAGTCATACCTCAATGCACAATCTTTAAGATGTAAAGGTTCTTTGAGTCCTCTTTGTAATATGTACTCTCCCAACATAGTGTCAAAGACAGGACCATCATACTTAAAGCCACATTCCCATATCCACATTAAGTCGTATGCAATGTTATGTCCTATGAGAATAGTGGCTTGGTCAAGCAACTCTTGAACACCATCAAAGTTATCACGAAACAGATACTCTTCTCCTTTATCCGTCAAGCACCCTACCATAACTAATTTATTGGTAGGCTCAAATGGGTCAAGATGTAACTTGCCATCTCGTTTTGTTGTTGTATTTTCTACGTCAAGTGTTAATTTCATTTAATCTTTCCTTATGTTTTTTTAAATATATAACTGCTCTTTCTATTATAGTCAAGCTGTCTGAGAATCCACCTAAACCTGTATTACATTTATGACATACCCAACCTCTAAATGTGTTGGTGTCGTGGCAATGGTCTAGAACCCAATTCTGTAATCTTGTTTGACCATGCTTACCTAACTCTTCTAATGTTCTATCACATATCGCACACGAATAATCTTTGTCAGGATAAGCATTTTCATTTCTTAATTTATTCAAGATTTCTTTATGACCTTTTCTGCAAGACCTACATGTTCTCTTTATCTCACCTGCTTTCATAACAGAGAAGTGTGTAATGGGTTGCCTTATATCACATTTTATGCAGACAACACCATCAACAAGTGGGTCTTCCTTTTGTGGTAAGTCTTTAAATAAATTAAATTGTGTCATGCTTCATATCTACCTACTCTATAATTTAAATTACAATGGACAACACCATGCCATCCTGTCAATTTATTTTTTACCACATTTAAATGTCTTTGTAAATCCTCTTCTTCACTATCTTGTCTTGGTGGGTTCTTAGCTATTAGTATCATCAAGTCTGCTTCGGCTGCCTTACCTGTACGTGAACCTTCCATCATACTTTGATTAAGTAACACCTTACCTTCTGCATCAGCAGACAACTGCGACATGTAAAACACAGCACACTTGTGCTCCTTTGCAATCATACGAGCATGAATAGCATTAGCTTTAAGTGCTTCATCTGTTCGTGCAAAGCCACCTGTCCTTGCAAACTTATCTCCCATATCAAGAACCACTATGTCAGGTTTATATGTTTTACATACACTCTCAACCCATGCCATGTCCCTACCTGTTGCGTCTTTTATCTTGATGTTATCCTTGACAGGTGCATACATATCTCGTGCACGAGTGGGATTCTTTCTTATCTCTTGCATAGTCATACCTGTTGAAGCAGTCAAGTATCTAGCACCCACTCTGTGACTGCCCTCTTCGTTACATAAGACAATACAACTTGCACCTTGTCGTGCCAAGCCATCAGGACCTGCGATAATGCTTGCATGAAAAGATGTCTTGCCTGTATTAGGTCTAGCTCCTATCTCAATTAAGTGCCCTGCATTTATACCTTCCACCTGTCTTGTTAAACTTGGCACGTTAAAAGCCCAACGTGCTTCCAAATCATTCTTAGCTAGTAATGTATCAATCTCCATGTCATCCCACTCCACGTTAAGGTTAGGTGTAAAATCATCTCCGTATATTTCTAGTATGTTACGTATAGGTTCAAGTGATGAGTGTGCTCCATTCACGTAATCAAAACCTATGTTAGCAATGTCTTCGCCAACAACTTGTTGAAACAACTTTGATAACACTTCTTGTGCAACATCTTCTCCCATAGGTTGCTCATTCTTTATCTGCTTAAATAAGTGAGAGTATGCTTGCTTCTGTGCAGTCGTTAGAGTTGGATTACTTGACATGAACAATGCTTCTATCTCATCAGGTGTAACAGTTCGTTCATACCTACTCATAGCTTTGTCTATAGACTGCTTAACTTTTCTTGCATCCTTACTGAATAATCTATCAGGACACTTTGCTCCACGATGGGAATCATAAAATGATTTGTCCATCAAACTTCTTATTAATGCTAATTCCATATCTGTGTCTCCTTTGGGGTTAGTAGTTTTAAATTGATTATGTCTTCTTCGTTTCTATATTTTAAATCGTCTTTTAGTTTTAGTATCTTAATATCCTTGACATGTGAACGTAACTCTTTAGCGAATGCAAAAGATTTGGGTAGTGCGTCAGGGTCAAGTGCTATTATTGCAGTAGAGAATTGTGAAAGAAACAATTTATGTGAATCTGACAATGACGTACCTAACACAGCTACCCCAACTAATACATCACTTCCAATTACTCCTGCACTCACACAATCCTCTACAACAACTGCGATGTTACCACAACCAAATGAGAAAGGCAAGTCCGAAGCACCATATCGTTTCCATTTGGGTAATCTACGATACATAGACCTACCTGTAGCATCAACAATTCTTCCTTTATCTTTGATAGGAAATACAACTCTGTTTTCTTTTACATCGTAACGTAAGTCCATTGCATCTGCATCAAGACCCCATGTGTCACACCATGACTTTATATATTTATCACGAGAAACAATATAGTCAGGCAATTCAAATGATGTCCCAAGTTGGGACACATCTTTTATGCCACGTATCTCATCTACAGTCATACGAACACGAGAGTTGCCTTTGACATTACAAGATGCCTTATAACAATTCCATATAAGAGAACCCATATTATTTGTAACAGTAAAAGTCTTATAAGATTTACACATTGGACAGTTCAGTCTCTTTGTCTCACCACTACGTATTTCTAAATCATTTATATATTGATATACATTATACATGTTATTATATATATCCTTCCTTGTCGGCACTTAACATGCTTGTACCACAGCTTTTTTGTTCTGTCAAATTTTTTCTTGCTTGCAATGCTAAGTTAGCACTCGTGAATGTATTTTTCATATATGGTTTAACAGATTGTGGGTTAGCATGACCTGTAACAGACATAATATTACCCATAGA
>Ga0208644_1002738_pt1 | contig 13948 bp, 29 predicted proteins | sample VirMetDEL_Nov_18_FD_184517 | JGI IMG/M metagenome (GOLD analysis project Ga0208644, IMG submission 184517) | Aqueous microbial communities from the Delaware River and Bay under freshwater to marine salinity gradient to study organic matter... | ecosystem: Environmental > Aquatic > Marine >... | reverse complement strand
CTATGGTGAAGGTGGAGTAGGCACAGAAGATGAACTAAGAAAGCTAACTGATTCAGTTATTCAAGCGGCTAAACAAGTCTTTGTTTCAATGGGTTGTTCTAATGATTCGTTTAATCGTTGGATGAACGGTGCTAGAAACTTTGACAATATGTTAGAGAGTTACAATGGAAAGAATCTAACTAATAAGTTTAAAGATGTACCTGCTATTGTAATAGGTGCAGGCCCTTCGATGGATGAGTTTATTGATTATGCTAAGAAGTATGATCTACAAAATACTTCATGTCTTATCGCTTGTGATGCTTCACTTAGAAAACTTTTAGATGCAGGTATTCGTCCTCACTTTGTTACTAGATGTGAAAGAAAACTTACTGGTATCTTTGATGGAGTTAAGAAAGAAGACACTAAAGGAATCTATTATGTTTACTACCCTTGGTGTGCTCCTGAATTTGTAGATATGTTTGAAGATAGCATCATGGTTTACAGGGACAACGGCCTATGTACTTGGACAGAGATAGATCATCTAAGGTGCAATGGTGGTGTCTCTAGTGCTAATGCAGGCCTAGAACTGGCCCATGATCTAGGGTGTAGCAATATTGTTTTAACAGGTATTGATCTATGTTTTCTTGATGGCAAGTCTCATACAGGTGGGACAATGGTAGAGTTTGATATTGAAAAGTCTAAGCCTAAGTGGACAGAGATTGAAAGTAATACAGGTGAAACAGTAACAACTATTCCTGTATGGTTTAGATGCCTTTCAGAATATCAATCAGGGCTAGTTAAATATCAAAGACTAAACAAACCTAATGTTATTAATACTTCTTTAAGAGGGGCAAGGATTGTAGGTACAGAAGTAAAACCTTGGTCAGATATTGGAGATATTTTCAAAGAAGGAAATAGAAAAGTTAGTGAGACAATTAAGAAGAATGTTTACAAGATAGGGCCAGTAGTTAAAGAAGAGTTTAATAAAAGAAAACTTAGAACAATTGCCCATCTAACTAAGATCAACAATGAGCTACATAATATCTTTAATAGTATTGATGAGGCCCTAACTTCTAATGGAATGGAAGAAGAGAAGGCCATTGTTCAGATGAAAACCTTTGTTAATCCCGATGACTTTAGTAGAACATGGGAGCTATATAAGAAAAGTATTAGTGATATTTATAAGCCTACTTGTAAGCTGATAGATGACTTTAAAAACAAATACTTCTTAGATGAAACCTTCTCTAATGTTATCCTCGATACTCTTCAACTAGATGTGTTTAAGAATGAGAATGAAGTTAATGGATTGCGTAACCTGCAAGCTATTGAGCACTTACGTTTAAAGTCTTATATCTTGAAGCACTATTCCTTGTATAAGAAGTTTGACTACTATATCACTAGGACAATATCTTTATTGAAAGGTGATCAAATTAAATTTAAAGGGGAACTAGATGGCAATAATCAGTGAGCTTTGTGGTAATTGGGATGGGAGTAAAGACTTACTCTTTGATATGGTTACTGAGTCAGCAAAGGCCGGAGCTAGCTTTGTTAAGATACAAACCTTTTATGCCAAAGACTTAGCACCTGCATGGCAAGATAGCTATGATAGGATTAAGAAGTTAGAGCTAACTGAGGATGACCATAGACGTTTCGTAGAGCATTGTAATGTTTATAAGATAACTCCCATGACTACTATATATTCTCCTGAATACCTTTCTATGTTGGGGCAAGTGGGTTTCAGGTGGATAAAGATTGGTAGTCCACAAGTGACAGATACTAACTTAATCAGGCTAATCACAGGGCTAGGGTTTAAAGTTATTGTCTCAACAGGGGGGCATCTTGTTCATTCACTTCCTGCTTATTTGAATGTTCAAGGTGTCCTTCATTGTGTCTCTAAGTATCCCCATAAATCAAACGAGTCTAACTTAATGAGAATGGTAGAGTTAAAGGGCCGTTATCCTAACTGCTCTATAGGGTGGAGTGACCATAGTGATCCTACTACTTCTGATTGGGCGACTCCAAGTATTCAAGCTATGGCATTAGGAGCTAAGTTTATTGAAAAACATTTCACTCTTATAGATAGAAAAGATACTAAAGACGGTTGCGTTAGTATAACTACTAATCAACTAGCATATCTTTGTTCAATAGATAGAATGTCTCTCCATGATAAGAGACAATTATTGTCCCCAGAATTGAGGCCTCTATCTAGTGAACAAAGCAAAGAAGAAATAGAACTAATAACTAAATATAAAGGGAGATGGAATGAGTTTGACTACACAGTTAGCGAAGATACAGAAGAATCTGAAAGCACCGAAGGGGCAGTTTAATAAGTTTGGTAATTATAAATACCGATCATGTGAGGATATACTTGAAGCAGTTAAGCCGTTACTTGGAGATTTATCTCTCGTTATATCTGATGAAATTGTACTTGTTGGTGATAGGTTTTATGTTAAAGCTAAGGCCAAGTTATATACAGATAAAGAGAGTATTATTTCAGAGGCCTATGCTAGAGAAGAAGAAGTTAAGAAGGGAATGGACGGAGCACAGATAACAGGGGCCGCCTCTAGTTATGCTAGGAAGTATGCCCTTAATGGACTGTTTGCTATTGATGATACTAAAGACAGTGATGTTACTAATACCCATGAGAAGAAAGATGTTGCCCCCCCACCTAAAGGGATTGATGATCTATCTGCTAAATGTAGAGAGATGGCAAACAAAGTACCCGATGAGAAGTTAAAAGCTAAGGTATTAATTAGCATAGCTAAGGCAGAATCTGAGACAGAATTACAAAGAATTTATAAAAAATTAACAGTGATTGTTTAGGAGAGTTATGAACAAAGTATTTTTATTAGGAAACGTAGGACAAGAACCAGACACTAGACCAACAAAGAATGGTTTTCTAGTTAGCTTTAGTGTAGCTACAACTAAAGTAGTTAAGAAAGAAAAGCATACTCAGTGGCACAAGGTAACTTGCTTTGGAACTCTTGCAGATATTATGAGTAAGTATCTCCATAAGGGCAGTAAAGTTTTAGTTGAAGGTGAGATTAACTACACTGATAGGATTAACGATAAGGGTGAGAAGACTGTTTACACTAACATCATTGCTAGACATATTGACCTGCTTAATAAGATAGATAAAAGCAATGAAGATGTTGATGGAAATACTATTACCGAAGACGAACTACCATTTTAATAAAGTCCCTACCAAGGTTTAACAATTTAAAATAATTTAATATTGGTAAAGCACGCCCTTGGTGGGGCAATTTAATTATGAAAAAAAGTTATATAGATTATGAGAAAGAAGTAAGGGAATGTCTTGATTGTCATAGGATACTTCCCTTTAAACACTTTCATCTTATTCACAGCTATAGGCCACAAAGTTATTGCAAGACTTGTAATAATAAAAGAGCTAAGAAAAATGTACTTGAGAAAAAACTAAAGGCCTTTCCAACAATCTATACTGATTGTGAATTATGTGGAGAGATATACAAGAATAGATTAGGTCATCATTGCAAAGGGGATGAGTGATGAGCTTAAAAAAGATTAAAGAACATTACTGGGCTTGTAATGATTGCATGACTGAAGCTGGTGGCAAATTTCCTGAAGGACATATCTGCACAATGATTAAAAGTAATTGCGAGATATGTGGAGCTAAAGATCAGCTAATGGCCCCTTGGGTAGATTGTAACTGGCCTAATAAAGAAGATGATTTAATAGCAAAGGCTAATAGGGATTAGAGGGGGAATAATGGAGCAAGAAGGTTTTGAATGGCACAAGTGGAGAATGGGTGGGATAGGTAGTAGTGATGCCTCAGTAGTAATGGGTGTCTCTCCCTATAAAACAATAGATCAATTGTACTTAGAAAAGACTGGTCAAGGTGAAGAACAAGAATCAAACTTTGCTATGCTAAGGGGAAAGGAATTAGAACCTATAGCTAGGGCCAATGTAGAGTTATCAGAAGACATAGACTTTGAACCTGTCACTAAAGAGATGGGAGAGTATAAGTTTATGAGGGCCTCTCTTGATGGATGGAATGAAGAAAGAAAAATAGTTTTAGAAATAAAATGTTTAGGTAAAGATAAACATGCTATGGCATTGGCCGGAGAAATACCTATAGAATATGTTTATCAATTGGCCCATCAAATATTAGTTAGTGACGCTAAAGAAGTATGGTACTACTCGTTCACTGGTACAGAAGGGCATTTAATTAAGATGCCTAGCACTCGATTTAAAAGAGAATGTGAAAGTCTATTAAAAGAATGTATTAGTTTTTGGGATAAGGTTAAGAAGAAAACTCCACCTAAAATTATTAAGGCCTGCGAGAAGAACCCATTAAAAGATATATGGAATGAGAATTGTGGTAAGCTACCAAAGGTTAGAGCACTAAGAGGTAGGAGAGCAACAATGGCAAAGGCCAGATGGGATAGCAATAAAGATAATGAATACTGGATTGAAGTCGTAAAGAAAATGAGTGAGTCCCCTTTTCTAAATGGAGAGAATGATCGAGGTTGGAAAGCTGACTTTGATTTTTTTGTCAGACCTGACACTCAAGATAAAGTATTAGAGGGTAAGTATAATAGAGAAACTTCTAAGCTAGATGCTCAAAGAATTATAAACCTTGTTAAGAAGTATTCTCCTAGAGAACCAATACCAGAAGAGTTAAGTGATCTTGAAAGAGATTTTTTCTCAAGGCACTCAAGGCTTGACCTAGTTAATTTAGAACCTGATAAGATTAAAAGAATTGTCTTAGACTTTAAGGAGTAGCTATGTGTAAATGTAAAAATTGTAAGACCTTGTATTGTCCTAACGATACTTATGCTTGTCCATACTGCGACAGTGTAGAAGCAGAATGATCTTAGGAATTGATCCCGGCCAGAATGGTGGGCTTGCCGTAGTAGGTAAGGATAGAGTTATCTACTACCAATCAGCAATGCCCATACTAGCTAAAGAATTAGAGTATAAGAAATTTATTAATGCCTTGTTTGAATATGAAGTTGACATGATCTACATTGAAAAGGTTAGTGCCATGCCTAAGCAGGGTGTAACTTCTATGTTTAATTTTGGAAAACATTTTGGAGAGTTACTAGGAGTTATAAATGCTTTAGGTCAGCCATTTACTTTAGTAAGACCTATTGAATGGCAGAAGGTTATTCATAAGGGATTAGGTAAGGAATTAAAACCTAAAGAGAGAAGTTTATTAGTGGCCAAGAGGACATACCCTGATAAAGATTTTAGGAAAGGGCCTAGAGCAAAAGTCCCCCATGATGGAATAATTGATGCAGTTCTTATAGCTTTGTACGGTGTTAAAGATTACTATGTTTAAATGAGCTATAGACGTTTAGGCCCAGAAGAGAGGCGATTAGTAGTCCTCTTAACCATATCATTTTATTTAATACTATTTGTTTTAACTCTACTCTATGAAATAATATTTAAATGAAGAAGTTAGAAGTCTATTCTAATACACCTTGGGGACAGATAACTAACGTCAACCATGAAAAGAATTTAAGAATTATATGGCGAACCTATGGTGAATTACTCAGGCATATTAAACATCAAGGCTATCCTCACCCTGTTATAGAGAGTGAGCGTAGGGCCTGTAAAAAAATATTAACTAGCTCTAATCCCCAACATAATGCTTTCCAATTTTTAAAGATGAAATACCTTGCGAGTCGCCTTAACAAAACATTAATGGCAATGGATATTATTGATAGCCTAATTGAAATAAAGGAATGGATTGAATGAAGAAGAAACTAATAAGACGTTATGTTGTTAATAGAAAACTTTATGATGTTGATGGCGGTGGGTATGTTAATCTTACTGACTTTAAAAAAATATTAGAAGAGTATGATATTCAGGTTATAGATACTCCATCACAAAAAGATTCAACCGCAGAAATATTATTAAATGTTTTATTTAAGAATGAGAAAAATGCTGAAAAGGTTTTAAGCTCTGCAAAACTTGGAGAGATTTACAGGCATGGTGGTTTTACAGCTTATATTAATTACCTTGAGGCACAGGGAAAACCATCTTGTAAGGCACAAGAATAAAACCATTAGAAAAGTATTGCCATTCTTTAGTGAGATCAAAGACAGGTTTCTTCTCACAGTCTCTCCCCTTAACTTTATTCGTACAATCTCTAGCGAAAATCTGCCCGATCATATCTTGATCTAAGTAGTAGAATCTTTCATTCTTAGATAAGTCAGGAGACTTCTTTAACATTTCATTGGCACAAGATAGAAAGAGTAAAAGGAATAAACTATTTCTTAGCATTTACTATTTCCTTAACGATAGTATTTAGGAGTAGCTCTCTTCTATATCTCCATAAGACTAGATCATCGGTGTCCGAGTCGGCCCTTAGTATTTCTTCTTGATAGGCCTTTTCAAACTTAACAAACTCTAAGAATTTTTTTTGTTCAAAGGAAGGAAGGCGATCCAAGACTCTGTTAATCACCTTACCAACCTCTGTCCCAAGGGAAACTAGCGAAGTAAAATCCATCTATTCAATCGCTAGTTTGTCTTTAGTTATTGCTCTTAAAATAATATTGATAACACTCATAATAATTAGAATGTTTGACTCATTTAAAACAGTATTTAGTTCAGGCTTATAAGCTAGAACAAAACCGAACACGGCCATTAAAGCATTTACCCATAAAGTTTTAGAAGTGAGTGGGTGTTTTTTGTTGTCTAACATTAGTCCTCCAATGTGGCTAACTTGTTTACTTGTAAGTGAAAATGTTTTCCCGAACCTGCATCATGAAATACAATTGCTTGTTTTATTTTATTTACAGGCCCAGTGCCATAGTCCCTATAAGTAGAATTAATTTTATATACAATTCGACTGATATGTAAATCACTCCAACCTCGAGCAGATATATCTATTGCCCGGCCCTCGATATGGGTGCTTGTTTTCCTAGGATGATTGTCAATAATTGATGTAACTTTTACAGGTAGATTGTGGTTTCTAGCATAGCCTATAAAATAAAAAAAAATAATACCAAGAATAGGATTGATCTCCATAAGATCATTCAAACAAACTTCTGGTTTAATTGTAAAATTTTTATTTAATTCCATGAGAGCGTTTTAACTCACGAACCGAGTCAATGATGTAGTCTAGTTTCTGACCTATGGTGGCAAACTTTTCGGCACTATCTACTAGCCCTGTACTCACCCATAATATCCAAGCTAATAGGAGTGGTGCGATAAATGTCGAGACTAAATATTTGTAGGACATACAAATATTATATAAGAAAAACGTAGGGGGAAAAGCCCCTCTCCCCCTACGCAAATTGAGGTTACAGGAGAAGAAATACTAAATTAATCTAGTAAAACTTGTCGCCTCAAAAATGGCATCAACTAATTCATTCGTAAGCGGATAGTCCCATTGCTCTCTATAGTCTTTGATCTCTTCTTTTAATAGTGGCACTCGCACAGAGACATACTGAAATCTATCAACATTTTTAATGGCCTTTTTTAAAGGGCATCCGACGGCCACAAGGTTAGCGATAGCACTTAGCTTATGTATATCTAAAAAACCCTCTGAAACAGCTTTAAATAGCTCCTGACGGTCACTAGAACTAAGGTTATACCTTTTAGTTATCTGAATAATCCTTTCGCTTAAGCTGATTGGAATATCCCCTTTACGTGAGTTTGCCCCACCAGTTTTAAACTTGACCTTATCTCTATATTCCTTCGGCGTGTCTTTAAAAGCATTGATGCAACTACGCACGTTACTCATGGTCACTCCTACCCTTACAGCAATTTCAGGAATAGACATGTCTTCTTCTTCGTTTAAAAGAGTATATAACCTACCCTGCTCATACACTGTAACGTCCGATCTTTGAGCGTTCTCGATTATATTAGTCAGGATAAAGTCTCTTTTACTATCTAGGTGCAGCACGTTACAAGGAATACTATCAAACCCTAATTTTTTACAGGCCTCAAACCTTCTGTTACCAAAAACAACTTCGTAAAGAAAAGAATGTTTGCCTTTAGGCTTAACTCCAATAGGTTGAAGTAGCCCTTCCTTCTTAATAGAACCCATAAGAGATGCAAGATCATTCTCTTTATGCTTACCTCTAGAATTTTCTTTTTGCTGAATACTACTAATGTCAATGTTTTGAATTTTCATTTATTCCCCTTATTAAATTTTAATAACGAGAAAATAAAAGAAGAAAAGGGGAGAGTAAATTCGCAATGCGTAGCAAATAGAGAGGCCCAACAAGATTCGCTTTAATGCTAAGCCCCTCTACTTAGAGATTTCAAGGAAAAAATATAATATAAAAGAAGAAATACAAGATCAAGACTAACACAATAAGCCTTTTAATGATGCGATGAATTAGAATAAGATAGGTGCGATCGGTAGGATAGACCTTGCCTATTTCACGTAAACAAAAACCGATCAAGTGAGCGTGACCGAACAAGGGCCGGCCTGTACGGGGTTGACGGGGATATTAATTATATTAATAGACCGACCAAAGAGCAAATAGCTTTAGTCTTCTAGGAGACCTTTGGAATAAGCCGATCTAAAGCACCATGAATGGGACGGAAAAAGGGAGCAACCCCTAAGGATCGCCTTGAGGATAAGAGAATAGTTTTACCTAATGTAAACGAAGAAATCTCTTAGGCCGTAGGCCAAACCTACCCAAAATTAATCAGGGATATTGATTGTGTTTAAGATTGATAGTGAATGGATAAAAAAAAATTGTACTAAGAGAAAAGGATATACCAAAGAACAATTAAAAATCTTAGGTATTAAATGGCCTCCGATTAAAGGTTGGAAAACTAAGATAATTAATAAAGAGATAAGTTTAAAAGATAAAGAGATGTTTGAATTAAAGAATTAATTAAGCTATACTAAAAACCTCTATTATAAGTTCCCCTTATTTAGAGTCATGCTTAGGCCCTTAACCTTAAAACAGTTTAGGGCCTTTGTTTTTTAAGTAGCAATAGCACTCCCAAAGATTAAAAGATTAACTAAAAGAACTAATCCAAGAAATAAAACTCCACCGACAATCGCCATTAGGTTATCAGAATTAGTGTGCTCAACTTCATGGTATGATGTATAGTCTTCAAATAATTTTGAGACTTGCTCACATTTCACCTTAGCTTGTCTTTTGAGTAAGGACTTCTTGAGTAGAAGATGGGCCAAGAAATTGGTAAATAGAAATGTTAATAGAGTTATAGGCAATGCCCATAACAAAGACACAAAATACCAACCAAGTAAAAATGTGAAGACTGTTAATTTTGTAACAGTAGTTATAAATAGTTTCTCAAAGGCCATAATATTTTGCTCAGCAACTGCCTGTTTGACCTGACATTTCATCTTACTTCTATCAGTATATAATAGTATCCAATCTTTATAAGTCTTATCCTTACAAATATGAGTATGGTAACTCTTTAAATCAAAAAATAATTTATACTTTTGAAGTCTCATTATTCCCCCTTAATAGCTTATATCAAAACTAGGCACGTCTATAGGTTGTACGTTATATTCAAAATTAGTAGGTGCTCTATGCCTATCTATGCTTTCATAGTAATCATCCATAATACTATTCATTCTCATGTCAGTATATGAAGGCCCACTCCTAGAGTTATCTATAACTGTACTATTATTGTAAGTTTTACTCTGATCTATAGGTGCATTGGTATTATTCATGTTACTCCAATAAAGAGTCTTACAACTAGGTAATGCCATCATAAATATTAGTGTTAATATTTTTCTCATTTATTCCCCTTCTTTTTCTCAAGTTTTTCTAGTCTATCTAGTAGTCGCTTGATAGTTTCACCTGCCTTTTCAAAACCTTTTCGATGTTTTGCTAGACGTTCTAAAGTTTCGTCGTCTAATCTAATTTGTTTACCTGCCATTATTCCCCCCTATCTATTGCTAATATTAATTCAGTAGCTTTTTGTGCTTTATTACTGGCCTCAACTATCCATTTAGGATTAGACTTCAATACCTTTAACCAACCTGCTATATATGCCTTGGAGTTTTTAATCACTCTATCAGTCAATCCAAAATGACTAAGACTAAAACAAGCTGATAGCTCAGCAACTAATTCTTCTTTTGCATATTCAGTGTTACCAAAAAATGTAGGCCCATTTTTAAACCTATTTAATCTTTTCTTATGTCCAGTAGAGTGAGCTAATTCATGGAATAGAGTCGCATAATACTCCTCAATGGTTTTAAATTGTCCCAATTCAGGCACCACCACATTGTCACTCAACCCATCATAATATGCCCGATCTCCTAAAACTTCTTTTACATTAGGTCCATCAACTAAATACTCCATTACTTTTAAGTCTATCTTTTCTTTTGTTTCATGCTTATTTAAAACTATTTCTTCTTGCTCAGGTATTTCTATGCCTTCACATTGATCTAAATTAAATACCCTATAATATTTTAATAGAGGAAAAGTATCCTCAACTTCACCACTGTCATCTTTCTTTTCAAGCATCTTGTAGTAATTTATCGGACAGGCCTTCTCTCCTTTTTTTACTGTCCCACCTAGATCAATCGCTTGTTTATAAGTTACCCATATATTAGTTTTATACCCATGCCTCATCGCTAAAAATGATGTTAGCATGGCATTGAATCCCCTATAGTTTTTATCGCTCACCATGTTTTTAGGTGCAAACGAATATCCATTCCAAGGTTTCTCCCATGGAATATACCCATCCTCTAGGGCCTCTATAATTTGTTCAGTTAAAATCTCATAAACTTTATTGCTCATAAGTCCCCCCTTATTATTCGTATTTCTTCTTAGAATAAAATTCTATAACCTTTCTTAATCCTAATTTATCCATGCAATATTTATATAGCTTTGGATGAGTTTTTTTAATCTTATCAAACCTAGTTTCTTCGCCTCTATCTACTTCCATCTGGTGTCCATACATGCAAAACATACACCCTGTACGCTCATAGCCCATATCATATATAGGAGAGTATTCTACATTGAAGTCTCTAATGTATTTCCATATATCGTGTTCATTCCAAAACCATATAGGTTTACTCAAGGGCCTCTTGGCATTAAAGGCATTACATTCTGTTCTATAGTAGTATGTTTTTCTATGACTACTCTCCCCTGCCATAACACCTACAATTCCCTTCTTACCTGTCTCCTTTTCAAACCTTTTAAATGGGTCTTTTTTAAATATATCACAGCACTTCTCACTTATTTTAAATGGTGCTTTAACTAGGAATTTCCATTTCTCACTAATCTTACCTTGTCCCCACTTGTTACCATTCCATCTAGTGTCTTTAGTCTTTTCACTTTTAGCATTTCTGTACTGCTGTATATATTGAGACTGTTCTTTACTTATTATTGGAAAACCATATTTCTCTAAAACATCTGGGTGAGACATTTTAGGCTTGATAAAAGTAGTGTTATTCATTTTTTTTGCAAAGGCCCTTATCTCAGGAAACTCTAATCCTGTATCAGCAAAGACCGCCTCAATGTCAGGGTATAACCTTCTAGCTATATCCAACAAAACAGTTGAGTCTTTACCGCCACTAAAGGCAACATATACCTGCCCATTAAATTGTTCATACCATTCTATGATTAACATTTTGGTACGCTTTAGTTTTACATCTAATGGTTCGTTTAATAGTTTAATCTTTTCTTCTTTCTTCACCCTCAATTCCTTCTATGTCTTTAATTGAATTTATTGCACAGGTTTTACACCAACAATAAGGTTCACCATTTTTCTCTATGTAGAGTTTTACGTTCTTGGCCCCACAAAAATCACATTCTTTAATTTCATCAAAATCGGCCTCAAATATGGCCTCTATTGTTTTATTCATAAGTCCCCCTTAAATATTCCCCCTGATCTATTTAGACCAAGGGGAATGTTTGATTAAGCCGCCTCAGCAACAACTTCTAATTCTTTTTCAATTAGTTGTTGTCTTCTAGTTAGCTCTCTCTTTTTTGTCTTTCTCTTTTTTGGATAACCTTGGTTCGGTTCAATCCCTAAAAGAGCAAGCTCTCTTACAAAAACATCTGTCTCTTCTTTATTTTGAAAGAATGACTTCAGTTTTTTCCCACCTATTTCAAAGATAACCATGAAATAATGTGAGTTTAAACTTGGCACTATCCCATTATCTAGGTAGTGCTTAGCTTGTTTTTTAGTAGGTTTACGTTTTGCCATAAATCCCCCTTAAACTAGTTGGATAAGATAGGATAACCTTACCCCTCTAATAGTTTGACCACGCTATTAGGCGACTTCACTTAATGCCAAAGTGTCGTCTTCTATTGTAAACAATTCAAAAAACCTCTCATCAAGGTCAGTGAATAGTTCATCCTCTTTTAATAGTTGCTCAATAAATAGAAAATCTTCGTCACTCATTATTCCCCCTTAGATGGATTAGCATACTTAGATGTTAAAAATTGTTCATTTTCCACCATAAAACTTTTAACTATAATCATTCCTTGATCTCTTTCCTCAAGATCATAGGCTTTTTCCATAACATAAATACAAAAATCAAATTTCTCCCAAAGGTTTAAGTCTTCAAAATACCTTTGAGCATCCCTGAATTGCCTGTTTATTCGAGTGATTATTATCTCTCTGTAAACTGACTCTTTAGTGTCGTAACCCATACGTCCCCCTTATAGAAAATCTAATAACTCTTTAACCGAGTATCTTTCTAAATCAAACTTGCAACGATCTAGTAGAGTATCAAAACAATCTATCCCTAGTTTATTACATAGGTCTTCAAGATCATCATACCCATCGACTCGCTCAAGTATTTCCTCTATTATTTCCAATTTTTCGCTCATGCGTCCCCCTTATAACCTTTCACATAAGGCCTCTTTTAATTCCTCTGTTAATTTTTCCAACAAAACTGCTCTCGAATTTGTGCTTAATTTAAACTTATTTGCCACTTCACCTGTAAAGTTAGCGATAACATCAATTAATAAACTGGCCCCTTGTCGGCCTATAATTTCTTTTAAAACCTTAACGTCTTCATGGACCTTGTCGGTGTCCCCATACTTAAAAATAATACTGCTCTTGTAGCTCATTTAATCCCCCTTATTCAAACTTAATCCCCAAAACCATCACGTTCTTTTATTACTTGAAGCATACATTCTGCACACTCTAACCACTCGGCTACGTCAAAATTCACCCATAGACCATCACTGGCATAAGCGTTCATGATTTCGAACGTTTTTTGGAGTTCTTCACTTGTTTTGCTACGGTAATTACTCAAAATAAATTCTCTATTCATCATTCCCCCTTACAGCATGGACACTTGCCCACGCCTGCTATCATTATTAAGTCGTCCCCATCTCGGTCATCAAACATCTGGGTAAGGTATATCTCCCCAAAGGTTTTTTCCTCTTCAACCACGTGGCCGTTCTCCCATGGTTCTCCACAATGGACACACTCAACGTCGTCCCCATTGGTATTTCCTGCTAAATCTAATCTTTTAGGCCTCTTAATTTCAAAGGCCTCTTCAATCGACTCATAAGAGTCAAAGCCTAGGTATTTAGTCATTTTGCCCCCTCGACCACTCTTCGTAGCTCATCTTAATAACTTGTTTAGGTTCGTTATCTTGACCAAATTGTTTATTTTGCCCAAGCAACCCAAGTAAAAATATTAAAATTAAAAAAGACTTCATTTAGTCCCCCTTGTTTCCAATTTAAACCAAAAAAAAGGCGTCGATTAAGACGCCTTCTTCTGTTGTGCAACAATGTCCCCAAAGTGTACTACTTGACCGCTCCCATGGTTTGACTTGAAGTTTTTAGTTTTTGTCTTGAACAGCTTGCTACCAAGATCAAAGGACTTGTAACCCATAGTCAACTCGAGTTTTTCACGTTTAGACTCGACACCATGTTGGCGATACTTGTCACTGGACTTAACTAGGTTGACACGCTCCCAATAAGACTGCTTACGTCTTTTAGGTCGGTGTTGCCTGTTGTCAAGGCCGTGCAGTACGTCTTGGGGATTTAGTTTGATGTCACTCATAACTGTC
>Ga0208644_1002737_pt1 | contig 13949 bp, 16 predicted proteins | sample VirMetDEL_Nov_18_FD_184517 | JGI IMG/M metagenome (GOLD analysis project Ga0208644, IMG submission 184517) | Aqueous microbial communities from the Delaware River and Bay under freshwater to marine salinity gradient to study organic matter... | ecosystem: Environmental > Aquatic > Marine >... | reverse complement strand
AAGTCTAAAATTAAATCAGTTCCATATACTACAGCGTATGATTCTGGGTTTTCTTTGTAGTAATTTGCTGTTTCATCTTTAGCATTATCTAATAATGGATATAAATTATTTAAACGGGCTTCAATTTCTTTAAAAGCTTGCATACGTCTTTCTTGAAATTGAGCACGACCTGGGTCAGCTTCGTTCATTTTTAATTTATATCGATACTTATACATATTGTTTATTCTTTTACGAATGTGTCAGGTGCCCATAAATATTTAGTGTCTATAGCTTTAGATTGTTTAGCTAATTTTTTAGGATCAACTAATCTATATTTAAACTGTTTAACGTAAGCATTATCTTTAACTCCCTCTTCAGAAGCTTTAGGTCCTAAACCTAATGATGATCCTGGGTTAGATTCATTTAAATCTTCTTTCTTTTTAAAAGCGTATTTAGTAGCATATTGACTACCAGTACCTGTAGCCATAGAAGCAGAACCACCAGTAGCAGACATTTCATTCATTCCTTTAACACGCTCATATTCTTCTGATTTATTATTGCGTAGATAAGTTCTAAGTGAATTGCGTAATTGACGAACTTCTTTACCCCAATCTTTAATAAATGGTTCTGCGTTTGATTGTCTAGCAGCTTTGTCTACAGTTTTAAATAACTGTTGAACTTGTTGGTATAATTTAAGGTAATCAGCAGCGTATTCTACATCCCATGATATAGCACCTGAATTAGGGTCTATATCGGTTACAGTAGTTTTAATACCACCTTTGACTGTTACGTCTCCTACTTTAGATTCATTTTGTGGTTTCATTGGCTGCTTTCAATTCTTCATAAAGTTCAAAATATTGAAGAATATTAACAATATCTTCACTTGATACTTTAGCAGTTTTATCTAACTCTGTAATTAAGTTAGTAACTTCGTTAATTTTAATTTGAACAGCTTTGTCAGTAACCTTTGAATTCAACTCAGTTAATGCAGTTTTAACTTCAACTACTTTAGAATTATAAAATTCTTTTAATACTGGGGTTGAATCTACTGAATTAATGTATTGTCTTAGAATTTCTTTTTGTGATTCGTATAAATTAGTATACTTACCATTAAATTTTTCCATTAAAATTCTATAGGTGAGCATACGAGTATCTTTGTCGTATGATTGAAATTCTCTTAATACTTCAGCTTCTACTTTTTCAGTATTAATTTGTGAAGTAGATAAATGCTCTAATAGAGTCATTTTATTATTTACAATAATATTAGCATCTACTAAAGCATCAGTATTTTGAATCTCAACTAAAGTATAAAAAGCGGCAAATGTTTTGTAGTGAGGTAATTTAGTTTTAAAGAATTCCTCTAAATTGTAATACTTTTTAATTTCATTAATTAAATTATACTTTTCTCTTCTTAAAGTGCCTCTATTTAATTTTTTCGAGGTTTCAAGTAATGTTTGAATCATTACGTTAGCTCTACCTTCGGTTAAGGCAGTGTTTTTAGATAATGTTTCATATAATTTATATTCTTTTCCTAGTTCACTCTTAACAAAAAACTTTTGGATAAGTTTAAGAGCATCTGAATTATTACCATTTAAAGTATCAGCTGTTACTTGACGAACAAGTAATTCGAAAAGGATACCAGTATTTTTATATTTCGAATGCTTAATATTCATTCCTTAAGATTTATTATAAATATATGAAGATATATTACTCTTTAATTTGTGATTCGTCTAATAATGATTCTTTACGTTTTTGGAGAGATTCAAGTAAAGAACGTGTTTTAGATTCTAAAGCTAATGGTGAACCACCTTTATGTTGAGGTTTAATTGAATCTGATTCATTATCATCATTTTTCATACCTTTAGCACCTAATCTATCTTTACCAAAAGCATTATCTTGTGTATTACGATCACTTACTTTTTCTTCAGGACGACCTAGTGGAGCTTTTTCATCATATCCATCAGGAACTGAATTGTCTTCGTATCTACCTCTACCATACAATGAAGCTAAATCGTGAGGGGTTCCATAAGAACGTCCTGTTGTAATTGGATCATTGCCTTCAGTTTCGATTTGAGCCATACGGAATCTGCGTTTTTGATCTTGTACAATAAGATCTCTATATTCTTCATATTCACCTTCACTAAAGTGGAATACGTGCTCATAAATCCAATCAGTAGGAAGTAATTTATTTTCCATAATTTGAGCAGCTAAATCTACTTTTTCTTTCATTAACGCAATTCTTTCTTGGTCGTATATAATAGAAGGAGTAGTTAAGTTAATTTCAAAATTATTTAATTGTTCACCATCATATCCTTGAGTATATAAATGAACTAATGCGATTTTATATAATTCTGAGAGTAATATGCGTTGTATACGGTCAATAGTGCGAGCAAAACGAATGTCTTCAGCAGCTAATGTAGCTTTACCTGTTAAATCTTTCTCGTAACCCATAAATGCTTTAGGCACTTTAAGGGCAGCAAATAACTTTTCTCTTAAATATTCTACGTCAGCAATACCATCATATTCTAAACCTTTTGAGGTATCAATTTTAGTAGTTTGGTCATTACCTCTTACTGGGATATAGAAATCCTCAAGTAAGTTTTGCATGTTATATTTTAAGTTATATTCACCTGTTTGTTCATCCATAAATGGAGTTTTTTTCATGGTGTTGATAGTTTTTTGCATAAACTGTTCAACTTCATTCGGTGGAATATTACCAACATTAATATAAAAAGTTCGTCTTTCTGGAGAACGTGCAATTCTATGAATTAACATAGCGTCTTCCATTAACACATATTGTTTATATAAACGACGTGCAGGTTCAAGATATGAACGACCATATGGAAGATAATTATTATCTGAAAGAAGACGGAAGTGTGCCATTTCATAATTGTCAAATACTACCTGATTAGCATCTGGTTTAGTATTTGGGGTAGAATAATATCCTGAAGAATTACCTGAATAAAATCCATCTTGGCTGTATACAAATTCTACTTTAGTTGGATTTTTAGGGTCAAAATTTTCACGTCTTTGAATGTGGTATGCCGTGTAAGGAATTACATTGTAAACACCGAATTTTTCTGCGATTTCTAATTTTAAGAAGAAATCACCATATTTACACATTTGGCGAACCCAAGACCATAAGTTAAACTCGATGTTGAGAACGTCGTAGAATAAGTTATAAAGGATTTTTTGAATATCTTCATCTGAAGATTTAATTTGTAATACTTCACCCATATCATTTTTTAGGGTGCATTCATCTGAAATAATGTCAAGTGCGGATGCGATAATAGCATCTGTATCCATTGAATCATAATCTGAATAGATTTGGGTTCTTAGATATTGCCAGTTTTCATTAAACTGTTGACCCATTAAAGATGTAGCTCCGGGAGTAGAATAAATTCTATTAAATCTATCTACTAATGAATTAGTAGCGAATTCACCTGAAGATTGGATATGGTTGGGGTCAACAACTTTAAGTTGGGTGCCTCCTTCATTTCTAATGATTACATCAGTAGAAAATAATCTTTTAAGTCTTGAAAAAATATTAGTATTGGCCATTATGCACGTTTATTATTATAAATATTAAATCCAATCTTTTAGGTTAATTGTATGTCCTTTTACTTCAAAGTGATAAGGGTTATCTTTTCCTCTAGAAAATACAGCAGCAGGAGAATTATTAATGGGTTTATTAGAAGTTATTCCATTTAAAGTAGCTCTAGTCATATCTAAACCTTGTTGTTGGAATTTAAGTGAAGTATCTCTTAAAAACATTCCCATACCAAATGACATTACTAAGTCATCATTGTATCCTGGTTGGGCTTCAGGTCTACCATTTCTCCAAATAAACACTTTCATTTCTTCTAATAGACGTTTAGATTGAATTATAACACTTTGATCGCCAACGTATTCTCTAAATTTGTTTACTACAAGAGGACGTGTTTTTAGAGACATTGTAAAACCAGGTGTTAAATTATTTCCATATTCATATCGGTTAAAATACGAATCAGCTGTTACTAAATCACTCTTAGGTGACTGATAGAAATTCTGATAGCCGCGTTCTATAACAGTTTCGATAGTTGCCCAACCTACAGAAGCATTTTCTACTACTAATAATCCTTGGTTATATTCAGAAGCTAAACCAATTAAAAATAAACCAAAATCTTTGGGAGGTAATTGACCTTTATATTCAGCTACTTGTGTATTAGTTGCAATGTCAATTACATGAGCTGCTGAGAAATCTTTACCATCACCTCTAGCAACGTCAGCTACAATCATATAATCTCTGCTATAATCTGCAGGTTCCCAAATCCATAAATTTTGGTCTGCACCTCGTTTTTCTAGAGGATCTTTAACATAAGTTTGCTCTATAAATTCTATCCATTCAGAATAAAATACAGTGTCACCTGAAGTGCTAAAGTCACAGTCACATTCTTGTGCTGCCATTCTAGGGTCACCTAGTAATTCATTTTGTCTATCTCTCCATTCTTGATTTCGTTCTGGGTGGACATACCAAGGTAATTTAATAGGGAGGAAATCATTTTCAGAATTTTCAGCTCTAACCCATGTTTGGTGAAACCAGTTACCTGTGCCATAAGGGGTAGATAATACAATAGCACCACCACCAGTAGCAAGTGTTTGTTGTGCTGAGGCCCAGATTTCACCAATTTGGTCAATGAACGCGGCCTCATCTATTAGTAGAAGAGAAACTGCTTCTGAACGACCTGCGTCACTACTCGCTGCTACTGCTTTGATTTGAGATCCATTTGTTAATCTAAGTGATAGTCGGTTATTTTCTGCTGTGTCAATTTTGAGCCAACTAGGAAGGTTTTCAAACATAAAACGTACCTTAGTTACCATGTTTTTAGCTGTTTCTTGCTTTGTAGCGATACAAAGCACGTTTTTATCTTTATGGAATAACATTAACCATAAAGAAAACCCAGCAGATAAGGTTGAAATACCTAATTGGCGGGATTTAAGGATTATTGAGTAGGGGTTATCTCTCCAAAGGTGAAGAATTTTTTCTTGAAAGGGATATAAATTAAATAAAATACGTCCACGTTGAGGATGTTGGATATGGCAGTATTTTTTCATAAAGTGAGCAGGATCTTGAGCACACTTTATGTATTCCTGTTGGATTATATGTCTTAAATTTGGTTCACTCATTTTCCTAGTTTCCAGAGCATACGAACAGAGATTACTGGAACTAGACTTTGATCAACACCAACCCCCAAGCCGTATGCTTGTCTTTTTTTATTTCTAAAAACCATTTCTCCTCCCAAGTACTGTAATTGATCTGGGTTGCCTGTTACTCCAACTCCGAAGTATAATTCTCTTTTGTTTAAGTAAATTGTTTCTTTAATAGTTTTTCTAGGGTAGGTAAAATTGTAAGCAATTTTTCTACCTAAGATTTGGTTTTGGGATACTGTATCTACAATTGTTAAATCTAAACTATCTAATACTTGTTTATCCTCGTATGTTTTAATAGCGTAATAATCAGATAAGATAGCTGATGTATCAATTGGAGTAGTAAATGTATCAATATCTACTTTAGTAACATACTTTACTTTAGGTATGTAAACAGGATATTCTTTTTCAATTGTTACATACTCAATAATAGTATCCCTAATGATTTGGGGTTCAGTAGGTGTAACCGGACCTGAACACTGTCTCATTAGGAGAATCACAACTACCAATACTACAATAAGCAGTGATTGGATATTTTTAAAATATTTTTTCATTAGCTGATTTTAGATACTCTATCTTCGATATCTACTTTAGCAGTAGCCCATTCTTTAGCGTAAGCATCTTTATCTAATACGCGGTTAGCAGAGTCAACAATACCTTTATCTACCATAGTCTTTAACCAAGCTCTAACCATTTTGGTTTTTTCTTGTTGACGGAGTTGGCTTAATTTAGATTTATCAAATTTACCACCTGAACGGGCTAATTGCTTTAATTCTTTATCTGATGGTCCTTCTTCGTCTTCACCCCCAGCGTAATATTTTTTCTTACCTACTGAGAATGTTTTTGGTTTGTCTTCTTTCTTTTTAGCAGCAGGAGTAGCTGATTTAGGGCGACCACGTGTGCCTTTTTCTTTAGGTTCGCCTTCTGGTTTTTCAGAAGCTTTACGACCACGTTGTCCTACTTCTCTTTCGCCTCTTACTAAGTCAATAAACTTATTTAATTGGTTGTCAAATAAATCTTCGTCACCTAAAGCAGCGATTACTTCATCATCAGCTTTTACGGCTTTACGAACGTCTTTCTTTTCAGCGTCAGCGTTGGCTTGGATTACTTTTTCGATAGCGGTTTTTAAGTCGCCAGCGATTTTGGCCATTTCATCAATTTGCTCTTCTTCAGATACAACTTTAATAGTATCTTCAGGTTTTACTTTAGAGCGGATAGCATCAATTCCTTCTGGGTTTACTTCGAAAGTAGCTTCACTTAATTCGTCAATGATTATTTCACGGATTGAAGTGTATAATTCAGATTTTTTCATTTTAGAAAGATAATAGGTTTTGTTATAAATATTATAGTCCTAATTGAAACTTAAGTTGTTCAATACGTTGTTCAGTAGGTCCTTCAAGAATACCGTAGTTTTTAATACGGTGTTTTTGTTGGCTTAAAATATGTCGAATAATGATGTCAATTTCATTTCTGTAGTCTGCATCTGTTTCTCTAATACCATTATCTTCAATCTCTACTCCTTCTGGGGAAACGTAGAAAATATAATCGTATTCTCTAATCAAACGAATAGCGTAAGTATAAAATGCTTCTTTATCAGTCCAATCTATTGATTTAGATGCTTGAGCAAAAGCCATAACATCAATAATAGTTCTATCTGTAATAATATTATCGATTAATAATTCGTTTGCTCGCTCAGCCATAAAAACCGTTTGACCTAAAAACGTTGAATCAGTATTCAATGGAATACCCATTGCCATTAGCTCCTTAGAACGTTCTGTTCTAGTTGTATAACCTTTAAAATAATCTAGCTCTTGAAGAGCGTTGACGAGTGTAGTTTTACCTACACTCATCGTTCCACATAAACCTATTTTCATTGTTGTGAATCTCCTGGGAATACTCTATAACTATCTTCTTCGTAATGTTTTGTAGATACCTCAAAAATTGTAGCACCTTGAGTAAGTGCCCTCAATTGGTGTGGTTGTCCAACCTCTAAATCTACGACATCTCCTTGACTAATCACAGTTGATTGAACATCAGCTTTTTCAGTATCAATCCAACTATATTCAAATTTACCTTCAGCTACATACCACGATTCTTCTTTAATCAAATGGTAGTGCATTGAAAATTTTTTACCTTTTTCAAATACGAGGAGTTTACCACAATATAATTCGTGATTTACAATCCAAAGCTCGTGTCCCCAAGCTTTTTCGTGAATTTCTCCTTGATGTGGGATTGGTTGATATTTGTGTCCCATTAGAATCGTGTTGTGCCTCGCATTGAGGGATTTTTATACCAAGGTAAACCTTCTCTTTCTTTACGAGTTTCAGACCATGTCTCATAATCCATTTTAACACCGTAAAGATAATATTCTTTTTTAAATGATGTATCTTTACCTTCAATAGGTTCAATAGCGGGTCCTTCCCAGTTATGATATTTCCAAGCATCAGAACCTGATTCTCTAAAGAAATAATGGTATGCTCCATTATTACGCATACGTCTTTCTTCGTAAATTGTTTGTTTTGCCATATTTTTTACCAGTTAATAACGTCTCCGTTAATATTATCCCATTCGCAAATATACGAACCATTTTCTACTTTGCAAAATTGTTCTAATACATTTTCGGCAACATAAATTGCTTGAGCCCCTGAAACTGTAATACCACGAGCTGAAAGTGCATCTCCTACAAAGTGAACATTATTGTATTTGGTTAAACTTAAATTGTTGTAGTTTACAAGTGGTTCAGGTGAAAGGTATTTTACCTCGGGAATATAAACGCCCCAATCGTGTGCTAATGTTGGGAATACTTTTTTCATATCCTCGATAAAATCATCAATGTATGAATAATAACCTTGGAACGCTTCACGCACTTTATCCATCTGTTGAGCATTAATAGAAACAGCACTTACGGTTTCACCTTCAGATGTTTTTGAAGGACGACGTGAAGGGCTATAATATAGACCAGTAGCATCTTTTTGGACTTTAGCTACTAATTCACGTGACCAAGTAAATGGATCTTCAATACCATTAATTTCCATTAAAATACCAAAGTTAGTCATATCGTTTCGATATGTCATATCTTTTTTAGCGTGACCATTGTAACTATGATCTCCATATGTTTCCTCTACAGCAACATAAGCAGCATTGTTGTTTGTGCAGAATGAACGAAGTGAAACACCTTTATCTTCAAACTTACGATATAACTTAAAGTCGTATGAAACATCAATTAGTTTCTGGAAGTGTTTTTGTGGGGCCTCAAATCGAACACCAATTTGAACTGATTTAGGTTCGTCTGGTAGTTCATATTGGTTAGCTAATTTTTGGGCAAAGTCAATACCTGATTTACCTACACCAAAAATTAGGCGGTCATATTCAAATGAATTCACTAAATCAGATTGTGGAATTATTACAGTTCCTGTTTGATTTTTAAAATCAATTGAAGTTACTTTAGCTTCCCATTCAAAGTTAACACCTTTACCAACTAGATAATCATACCAATTTTTACCAATCTCGTGTAGATAATCTGTGCCTACGTGCCATACAGGGAACAAACGCAAACCAAAGTAGGGTTTAATAAAATCGGGTTCTGCTATTGGGTTTGAACATTGGACTTCTTCTGGTTTGGGATGGAATCGCTTAAAGTTATTGATTACCTGATCCATTAACTCCATTGCTTTTTCCTCACCACAATACTTTGACAATTGCCCTCCAATTGCTGTATGGTAAGTCAATTTACCATCACTCCAACCACCAGCACCTAAAAAGCCAGTCATTACTTCAGATGGTAAACGTTCATAAGGTGATTTACCCATATCAATAATAGTGATAAGTTCACCAGGATAACCATTATCTACTAGTTTAGTAGCAGCATTAACGCCTGCTACTCCAGCACCTACGATTACGATTTTTTCCATCATTTATTTTTAATTTTTAACCCCTAAATATACGAATGATATGTTAGGAGATCAAGTTATTGGGGCCACAGCTCCCAGAAAATTTAACTTGAATCGACTGGCTATGAATCAGTCTAAATGTATTTTGAGTAATAGGTTTCCTGTACCTTTGATTACTCTGTGCCATTCATGGCGTGGTATAAATATATGATCTTCAAATGGGATAGGCAAGGAATTATCAAATTGAAATTTCCAGTCTGTTTCTCTTAGTGATTCTATAGTGCGGTTTTCATCATCTCGATGCCACATTAACTCTATTGGGTCAATGTTTTGAGAAAATTCTCTAATGATGTATTTGTTGTTGACTTCTATGTCAGTGTAGGGTTGCATTAATAAGTTTTTAGTAGAGTAAATAACTTAGAATAAATAGAACTTAAATCACTTGGACCACTACCCCATTCTGCTTCAACTACTAAAGTATTATCTATTGTAGTATCAAAAGTTGTATTATTATCATCACTAAAAATCTCAGTTATAACATTACCTGATGAATCTGTTCTAAATTGTATTGTACCTGCAGTTGCTATTTCAGCAGTTCCAGTTCCACCAATTTCTCTAATAGAGAAATCAATATCCATTCTCCATCTTTTATCGCCAGTAATCCCAGGCATAGATATTACTCCAGTATCTGCTAAAATTACATTACCAGTTTTAATTGTAATTTGGAGTGTTTTATTATTTTCAGCATTTATTACTCCTGAAAAAGTAGCTTGATATGCATCTCCTTTAGTAAAACCATTGGCGGGAACTGATAGTGTTCCAACTCCTCCTCCAATTAAACTACCTGAAACATGGGTGCTACCTGATACAGGTGATGATGAACCTGTTTGGTTAAATAAACCATAGTTAAATGGAAAATAACCTGGGAGGGATGAGACTGGGGTTTCTATGTTTATATTATTAGAATCTCCAATCCAAATATAATTTTCAGTTAAACCAGCTGATAATTTATCAAAAGAACCAGTAGGTGAGGTGAATGATGAACCACTTTCTACCAATGACATACCACCAACTGATACTTCTAAGTTACCACTTACATTTGAAATAAGAGCTGATGGGTCTCCTGGTGTATCTGATTCAATTGAGATAGAACCCGATTGTAGATACAATTCTGAAAATGGTTTATCTATACTACCTAATGTAGCACCTTGTGGTGTGGTTGGTACAATGTCTCCTGATACTGTAATACCTGAGGAAGTAACAGGTAAATTGGCATTTAAAATGTCTTGTGCTGTTGCTTGAGTTGTAACTCCACCTTGAACAAAAGGTAAAAGTTCAGTTCCATCTAAGGCTGAGGCTGTTGGTAGTCCTGAAATTGGTAAATTAGGCATTATGTTGTAATTATAATTTTATCTCCTGTTTCTTGTAATAAGTCAAATAAATCTTCTTGTAGTAAAAATCCATCTTCTACTGGTGGGGTAGGTGTAGTTCTACGAGGGCCTTTATTTTGGTAAATAATCCAGCTTTGACGAGCTTCACTTAACTCGTATAAATATTGATTATAATATCTTACCTGCTCGTTAAGAGGTAAGTTACGAACTTCATTGAGTTGTTGGAATTGGGACCAAGAAAGTTCCTCAAATATATTCATCACCAAAAACCGCTAAAGTTAGATTTAAGGCCTAACAATTTAGCATATCTTGGTAAACGACAGCTCCAGTATGAAGCTTTAGTTTTGTCCTTTTTATTAGCACAATCGTGACGCTTAGCAAAAGCTTGTCTAGCCTTTGAATTGTTAATTTTAGCTCTTAAACCACCTGAACCAAATCTAACTGTTTTAATTTTTTTGGTTTTAGGATCGCGAACATATACTTTATAAGCTTTACCACCAGAAGAAGAACGCATTGGTTTACCAATTTTCTTTTTAGCTTCTTCGTAGATAGTTTGAATTTGATCTTCGGTTAGATGTCCTCTATATCCTTTAACTACGTTTCTAGGATTTGACATATCAAGGGCTGTGTTAAGGAAGCCTAATCTTTTATCGATTACTTGCTTCATTAATTCTAATGTTTCTTTGTCAAATTCGTCTTCAACTGCGGCTAAAAATTCTTCAGTTTCAAGTTCATTAAGTTCAATAGGAAAATCTAAAGGCACTCTAACACCTTCTACAATAGCAGTATGACCTAAATCTGTTTCAGTTAATACAGCTAAATCATCTCCTTGAACTTCGATAATACCTCTAGTGTAGAGAGCGCGGGCTTCAGCCCATAAGTTGAAATATCCTTTCGAACCTGCGCGGTATACATGCTCTGTAAGAGGTCTGTTGTTATCCAAGTGATATTTTAATCCCTCAGATAAAATCTCCTTTGGTGCTAAACTTTCGTTTAACACTACTGGCTTAGCGCCACTACAAGTTCCACATCCACATCCACACATATCTATAAATATTATTTAAGAGGTTGAATTTTCTGAACTTCTAAAGTTCCTTGTGTATTACCATTGTTTCTAGCACTGATAGATACAGTATAAGGTTTACCTCCTTTTTCAATGATAAAATCTATTTTTAACCCACCAAAGTTTTCTGTGTCTTTAATTTGAATAGGTTCATAAACACCATCTTCATTAAATAAAGCAACGTTTTGCCCTCTTGGGAATTTATCTACTCTACCAGGAGCACCTGATGTTTGACCAGTTACTTTAAAGAATGTAGGGTTAATACCACTTAATGATAAAGCAAAACCAACTAATGCTACAATAGCTTCATCAACATTATCTGAAGGGAATTCTCTAAATAAAAATTCAATTGATTTTAAAGCTGCGTATTTACCTCTTAAGAATCTAATATCATCCTTTAATTCACTACCATCATAGATGTATTCGATTTCAGGATTAGTATCAATCATCTTTTGAACTTTAGCTCTTAGATTTTTAATACCATTTTTGAATTGATTTTTGTCAAATTCAATTTCTTCTTTAGATAAGTTATAATCGTCTTTAGCTTTAGCAAATCTATCTAATAATGCTTTTGCTTTACCACCTTGAGCTTCTGCTTGTTTTAATGATACAGCTGTAAGTGGTTTATCTTTACCACCCCATTCGTCATTAAAGAAATCATTGATAATTTCAATATTATCAGCGTTCTCAAAATTACCTACTTCTCCTAATTGAACATATAAGTCACCAGGATTCCATTTATCAGCTGGTAGGCCTGTTAATGATTGGGCTTTAGTTCTAATAGAATTAAATATTCCATCTCTAATAAGTCTAGATTTTGGGTAAGCTTCTTTAATAGCTAATGCTGAAGATAAAGGTTGGTTTAAGAATTTAACGTTTTTAGTGCTATTAGTTTCGTTAATAGCAGTTAAAAATATTACTACTTTTTGCGAAGAAGATTTAGACTCACCTGGGATGCCATTAGCTTCTACTTGAGAGATTAAACCATTTACTCTGTCTAAGTAATTATCTATTGAAAATGGTGAATCTATATTAGAAGCATAAAATAAAGATACTAATGCTTCTTTAACATCAGTATCACTTTGTGTTTCATCAGAAGCACCTTTAACAACTAAAGTATAATCTTTACCTTTAAAGTTAATTGTTACACTACCTAAAGATGAGCCTGTTGCTTTTTTTCTAAAATCAGTTAGATCTTCTTCTTGGTCTACTAACTTTTGAATTAAGTCATATACTTCAAGTCTTTTATTTGTTGACTCAGCGCCACGATTGGGGATATCTGAAAAGGTAAGTTTTAGAGTATCTTTGCCTGAGATATCTAGATCACCATAATCAGTAAATAATTTAGAGTTGTTTATTACTTGAACTAATTCTTGGTTTTCAAATATAAATTCAATACCTAAACGTTCAAATAATGATTCAAGTAAAAGAATATCCTGCTTATTATTTAAGTCAGGATATCCTTTATCGAATTTGTAAGCGAACTTACTAAAGAATTTATCAAAAACGTCCATTAGGCTTCTGTATCAGCTGTTACATCTACTTCAACTTCTTCACCTCCAGGAGCTGCGGCTGTAGTTTCACCACCACCTCCACCTGGGAATTCACCTCCACCGCTTGTTGAAAATTCAGCAGCGTCTTGTTCACCCATAATGTTAGGTGCTCCGTATCTTAAAATACGAGCAATAGCTTGAGTAGCATTTTCTTCTTCGTTTAAGTTAAGGAGATAGTATTTTTTACCTTCAATTTCAGCTACCCAACTTCTTGGATGGTATACTAAATAAAAGTTTTCACCGTTTTTAAGGTTAATACGGAATGTAGTTGGTTTTGGGGCTACCCAATCAATCGAAGCTAAGAAAACATCAAATTGTGGACCAAGTAGATCTACAATGATGTCTTTTAGTTCAGGGAATTTGGTGAGTTCGTCGTATTTTTCTGCTGTGATGTCAACGAGCTTTTTTTCACCATAAACCGTTTTAACTAAAAGTTTAATCTTTTCTCTTAGTTCGGATTTTTTCATTATTTAGCTTTTAATTGTTTAGCTAATTTTTCGGCTATACTGGGTTCTTCAACACCTACATTATCTAAAGTGCCTGACATATCAATAACGTCTACAGCAGCATCGATTTCGGGTTCTTTAATTTCGAAGTCAAGATAGTGTTTAGCACCTACTAAAGCATCTTTAGCTTTGATGATTTTAGCTTGCCACCAATGTGGGAAATCAACTTCACCCATACCTTCAAACTCATCTACCATTTGGTAAAGTTCCATAGCGTATTTTCCAATACGGTATAGGTCAGCTTTTAGCATGTGTGGTTCGTTGTCTTGGTGACCTAAGTCGAGATCTTCTTCTAAACTTGGATCTTCGTAATCAGCATCTTCTAAATCAACTTCAAAGTCTTTAAGAGAAACTACAATAGTTTGACCACCCACGTTTAC
>Ga0208644_1002735_pt1 | contig 13954 bp, 22 predicted proteins | sample VirMetDEL_Nov_18_FD_184517 | JGI IMG/M metagenome (GOLD analysis project Ga0208644, IMG submission 184517) | Aqueous microbial communities from the Delaware River and Bay under freshwater to marine salinity gradient to study organic matter... | ecosystem: Environmental > Aquatic > Marine >... | reverse complement strand
CCACCTCATTGCCTAATTCAGCTTTTACTCGATCAGCGCCGAGTTCATTCATTTCAGCTTGTAACTCAGCCCTCAGCTCGTCCTTGAGACGCTTTGCTTGGTCTGCTAACAGGCTAATCGCTGCTAGCTTCAGACTCAGGTCTTTTATCGCCATTTACTTGCTCCCTTTTCTTTGCTCTGTTTAACCGGACTTCTAATGATGCTAAATTTACCCCCATATCTCGGGCGATAAACTCTTTGTCAAAGCCCCACTCAAGTAGCTGCTTAATATATGCAATTGAATGAGGCTTTGGCATTACTTTTTCCCTGCCCAGCCATCGCCTTTGAAGTGTGCTGGAGTGGCTTTGAATTGCTTACGCATCTCAACTCCACAATGGCCGCAGTTAATCTTTGGGCTGACATAAATATGAAAGAACTGCTCAATTACGTCCCCACAGGCCGGACATTCAAAATCATATGTCGGCATCAATAAACCTCTCGAGTGTGGCGTTGCCGTTCCAGTAGCGCTCTTTGATGCGCTCTTGTCCATCGGCTATTTTACAAATTCGGCATTTAGCTGCTTTCATCTTGTAATTGCCGCATTGGTCGCAGCGCGTTATCTCGTCCTCTCGACTAATTACTCGGTCAATTGGATCAAATAACCGCTGCTCGAAGCAATTCTGACATTCCATCAACCACACCCAATCACCCTCTTGAATCTCTGACTCATACTTGGTGATATAGAAGTGGGGTGTCACCTTCTTACAAGGCCCACACTTGAACGGGTGCATCTCGTTTATTTTTGGAATGTCCATTTGCCATCTGATCCAATTCTCATCCACCGAGCTGGATGGCCGGACTTCGGGGTTGAGCACACCCAACCGCGATATTCCTTACCTTCTTTAGTTCCAGTCTTAAGCACCATCGGGCCATCTCCACCAGCGCAAAGAGGTATCTCATCAACTATTTCGGCTCCGAGTTCTTCCGCAATAGCGCTGACATCCCAGACAACCGGTTCAGGGTAGTTTGGTCTTTGTTCTTTGACGAATTCAGCCAACTCTGGCTTTGTTGTCTGTATTGGCTTCTTTGGAACACCGCTTGGCTTTGCAAAATATCCAGCGAGATTAAGAGCGCGTCCAAGTGCGCCTGTTTCCGCAAGTTCCAAACTATACTGTTTAGACTTCGACTCGGATGATAGTCCGGTAGTCCAAGCGCAAGCATCCGCCTCAGTGCGATACAGCTCAACTTTAACAATATAGACATCGCAAGCACTTGTAAGCGATTCCTCAAGGACGTGGGTTTTAATTCTGTAATCCGGATAGGCATTAATAAACTCCTTTAAGCGATCCTGCACCGAAACGTAATCATCAAGATAGTTCGACATTTAATTTCTCTCTCCCTGCGAATTCATCTATCGCATATTCCAATTGTTCTTTCAAAGACCAGAATGTTCCGTCCGGCCAGTTCTGTGCTTCATTTGCACAAGGTTGGCAGTAGAAGCGCACCTGCATTCTCCGAGTAGGAGTTTCAGATTGCACCTTCCATACAGCTGGCACTTGGGCTTTAATATGCCAAGTTCCATCTTTCAATTGTCCCCATCGCATTTTGCAATAGTCACACCATTGATGTTGGTTATGATTGCGAGTCAGACTCAACGTCGTCCCAATCTTCTGGCGTAGAAAATCGGCATCTACCCAAGATAGCGGCGTATCCAATGAGATCGAGATACGAATCTTCGCGCTCTGGACTTTCCACCATTCTTGAGAGTTTGGTCGCGATAAATAGCAACGCCACGTCAGCTGGCTCTCTGAGCTGAATACCGAGCAACCTCGCGATTTTGTAAATGCGTAATAGATTGTGTCTCGGATCGCCATATTCAAGCCCCCTGTCGTCGAGGGTGTCACCAGCGTCCGAGAGCCAGTCACTTAACGATCTCTCTGACATATTGATTCGAGGCCCTTCCGCGCTTGTAACCTTCATTAAAGGCTTTCGCTTTAGCCGACTCTAGTGAGGCATATACAAGCCAGAATCCAATGAACCCAATAATGAGCAGGGTCACTATTTGTTCAGCTGTGAGGTTATGCGACATCAGCGTTCACCCCAAACCGGTCGAGCCAATAAGCCGAGATTTCTTCTCTGCTCAATCGTCCTCTTACTGATTTTCTACCTAGCGACTCAATTGCATATCGGCGAATTATCTGGCCTTTGACGTAATTCTTACCATCAGACCAAGCGCCAGAAGTAGAATCAAATCGAATTACTGCTGGATTATTTATCACTTACGCTCCCGTTCTGTAATCCTTAAATGGATTTACGGGATAAATGTATTTAATTAAATGGATTTATACAAGAAGCAACTCGGAGTGTCGCAGGTCTAAGAACCCACAGAGCTTCTCCACTAGCCCTTTATTGGCGTAATCGGTTTTGTCTGGAAGGGCCTTTAATTGCCACTCAGGCTCGTTTATAGCCCCTAAGTCAAACTGATAGACCCCTTGTGGGGTGGAGTTAATATAAAGCGTCCTAGCGCCCGTCCTAGCCCTTATTTCGGCCAGATAATCCCACTTCTTCTTCTCAATCAGTAGGGTTGGGTAATGAGTGCGTCGGCACTTCATCTCAATATAGGAATCGCTGGTGATGCCGTCGTGGCGGTCGGTCGGTGAGACTGGCGTTAAGTCCGGATAAACCGACTTAAGCGCCTCAAATAGTTCCACCTCGCGAAGGTAAATTAGTCGTCCTCTTCCCAATCATCGAGCGGATTCTTTATTGGGTCGCTTGGATCAACAATCCAATCAGGATAAGAGCTTCTATCCATCGCAAAGGCTAGAGCTGTGCCTTCGTCCATACCGGCTTTGCGGCAAGCGTCATAGACTTCTTTGGCAGCAATAGCCCAGAAATCCAGCTTCGTAAGAATTGGCTCCTTCGTCGTCTTGCGACGTTTTGCCACCTTCTTGACTGGCTTCTTAACGCGTTTTCTTGTTGCCACTTCTAGCCACCTTTGCTGAGAGGGCTAATTCTAACTGAGACTCCATCTTGTCGAGGCGCGACACTATGGGGATATTCTCAAGTTTGATGATGTATCTCAGTCCGGCGATAAGAAGGCCGATTGATCCGAGAACGCTGGCGATAGTCGCGGCGAGGTCGGAGGCTGCCATTACTTGATTTTGCCGTAACGCTCGTAATTGGGGTTGAGCCAATTAATCACGGAAGGCAATACACTCACAAGTGCGGCATTGAGAATGTAATCGGGTTGAAGACCCACTGAGAGGTATGTCGAGAGAGCCGTCGCGACGAATGTTTTCGCCCACGTTCCCGCCATCAGTTTCAATTCTGCCATTTTGTCTATCTCCTTCAAGGTCGAACCAGCTGCCGTCTTTGTCTCCCAAAGTTGTAAAGCTAACGTGGAAGTGCGACCGGTGAGGGTTAGCACCTCTGTATTTTCTGCGCTTCCAATTCATAATTGGACTCATAATTTGTCCGTCATAAATGATGTATTTAATACGCTTATCGCCTCGCTTGGCGCATTTGCGAATCTTCTCCACAAGGGCATAAGCCTCTTCTTTGTGAGCATTGAGATCAGCGTCAATGTCTAAAGCGCGAACTATTCCATCTTGCGGTATATGGTCTGAAGTGCCTTTCGCCATATGGCGAGCATCAGCAATCCAGCCATCAGACTTGCGGTCGCGATCAGGATAGTCGTCATCTATTTGCTCCCTTAATTGCTGACCGGCTTTGCAGAGCCTAGCCAAGCAACACCGCAGCTTCTTCGGCAGTCAAGCCTAGTTTTGCTAGAACTGCTTCTTTGGCTTTGATACGCGTTTCTTCTTGTTCGCGCTCGGTTTTGGCATCTGCTTGATCTATTTTGTATTGAGCCAATTCTTGCGCGTTCATTTCGCGTTCAATTTCTTCGCCTGTTTCAGCATTGACGATTTTGATAATTGGATTGCTCATTAGTTCACTCCATATAGATACGCTGTGCCGCCGTCAATTGTTCCTGATGCAATTCCGACAGTTATCGAAGTGATTGCCGCAGAATTGTTATAGACACCGCCGGTGTGCTGACTTTGTGTCCAAGTGTTTGATTTCTGTGAGTTTGAATCCACATCAAAGAAAACTCCACCAGTCGTGGTATAGCGATAAAGGTTGATAACTGCGCGACCTTTGTTTTTGTTGTTATCTCCTGTGCCAGTCAAATAAATAATATTTGCTCTTGTCGAACCAGCTCGACCGGAAGTATAATTAACTAATCCAATTGTGCCGTTGTCATCTCGAGAGTAATAACCATTCCACCAATAATTTGTTCCGGAATCGCTGTTAAATCTTAAAAAGACTGTATCGCCTGTTCCATTGTCAATAAGGTTATCCACAATGAGCATAAGATTTTTGTATGAGCCGCTGATCGAGCTGATAGTAGTTGAAGTGCCTGAAAGTGTCGTTGTGCTAAGTAAAGTCAATCCACCAGCACTAGCCGAAGACCATTTCAAGCCCGTAGCGGTTGTCGAATCGGCAGTCAAGTATTGACCATCAGTTCCGACTGCCAATCGAGCAGGAGTGTCAGCTGCGGTTGCCGTTATTAAATCGCCTTTAGCATCAACAATTGCATTTTGAATTGCGTTCGCGTCGTCGCTAGTAACCCAAGTAAAATCCAAATCAGTATTGCTGTTTTTACTTAAGACTTGACCGGTTGTGCCACCTTTGAGATCAAGTAATGAAGCATCTATCCCATTACCCAAAGTCCTGATGGCCGAAGCCCCGTCTTTGACTGAATCTGTATCGGCTGGCGTAGTCCAGCCAAAATTTGTGGTGCTCGGCATAATTTCTCCTTCTAGGCGACTATTGTAGCGGCAAGCCAGTCCAAAGTGGGGTTAATGGTATTCCAAGTCTCTGTGACCGGAACCGAATTCCAGCGCATTGCCTGAAGCGAATAAGACAAAGGCGAGACAGTCAGAGTTACATTGAGCGAATTTAAGTTAGCGGTGAAAGTCCATCCTTCGACAAATCCCTGAAAACTGCCCTCGACCATATTGGTTGGCAGATTGTTGATATTGACCGGCATACCCATAAATACGCCGAGAAGCGAGTTTCGATCAGAATCGTCAATTTCTGGGTTGCCTAGAGCAAAGGTAATTTGCCGCATTTCATATTGAGGATAAGCGCGAATAAGTAAGTAGAACGCGGCTTGAGCTTGTGCGTCAGCCTGATGTCTTAAGGTCGTTGAAATGCGCGAAGCAAGTTCTCCATATAGGACGATTGAGGCGGCATCAGAATCGGTTACTTCTGAGGAACCATCAGCGCCATAACCAATAGTCACAGAATTGCGAATATCGCCAGCTCGTTTTGAGATCTGAAGGTTTGGGCCGATTGCGTGATTTCCGTCTAAATCAACATAACCATTGGCGGCCAAATAAGTCGCTCTGTGGGTTGAGTCGGCGTAGCCGATTCGACCTTGAGCATCTTCATAAATATAACCAAGACCCGACCGAGCAGCTGCGGCGACAAGATTGTAGATAGTATCGCTCACCCCAGTCTGGCTATGAAGTTCATAATCTCCCGGAACGTCTATCTCTCCATAACCAGCATTCTCAGCATTGAGCCAGTCAATTGTCGGATCATAGGTTGCCCACGTCGTTGTGCCTTGAACATCGTTCCAAGTTTTGTAGAGGACATCATCAAGCAGTCCAGCAATTCGAGTGCCGTCAAATTCGTGGGCTAGGTTTCCTGAGAATATCGTTCTATTGAGACGGGCTAAAGCGCCAACTGCAATGATTTGGATTCTCTGAGTCAAAGCCGATGAACCAGAATTCTGGACAATAATATTGACGTCAGTGATAAAGCCGCCAAAAAGATAGACATAACTGCCCGACGCGTTTGTGACCTCTATAGTCACCGAATCGTTTATATCGTAAGTTATGTCAGTTTCATTTGTTTCTAATAAGGTTAGATTGCAATAACCAGCGAGGGCTTGAGAGTAAATATCGGTGCGTCCCGAAGTGATATTTAATCCTCCGAGAGTGGCTCCGGTGACTGTTACGCCATTGACTTTAACTCGGTAAGTCGGAGTCCATATAGTCATTACGCAGTTATACCGCCCAAGAGTGCGGCAGCGCCGCCACCATTACGAGCATTGGATTCATTAAGCGCATCTACCACAGCTCTGCTAAATCCTTCGCGATCAATGACAGAAGGAGATAATACGTTGATTGTAAGTCCACTTGAGGATTCCGTAGCACCAGATTTTCTAGCTTCGATTCTTGCTCGAATTTCTGCCGTTTTGCTCTTTAGTTCTTCAGTTCTGGCAACAGCATCTAAGTAGGCCTGTGAAGGCGTAAAGGGCTGATTGGGGACGAAGGGATTGGATGATACGACACTTCTTATTGTGTCACCAGTATCATCGTCAAATCCAGTCCTAACAAAATTACTATTACTGAAAGGATTGACGTTACCTAGCCATTTGCTTAAAGGGTTGTTCTTTAGGAAATCCACAAATTGCTTATATTTATCATAAAGGCTTTGGAAGAAATTAACAGCTCGTCCGACAATATTGACTAAAGTGGTTACTGAACTAACTAGACCGGTAAAGGCTAGTTTGAGACCAGCGTTCATAAAGGGAACTAAGAAATCTTTGACAAAGTTCCATAACGCCTTAAATTCCTCTTTGTTGTTTTCAATTGCTGTCGTCAAAGGTTTGATTTTGTCTTTGACAGTATCAACGATTGGCCCGACATTATCGGTGAAGTATGTGACGAGATTAGTAAGTATTGGCAAGAGTCGAGCGCCAATGGATTCCTTTGCTTCATCGAAGGCAACTTGCAGTCTCTGTAAGCGTCCTTGAAACGTGTCGGCTTGAGTTGTGGCCTGACCGCCGAAGGTGTCAGATAATTTCTTAGTGACTTCTTCGAAAGTCATTGACTTCAATTCAGCGGTAGATAGTCCGACGCCCAGTTTTGTCAGAGCTGAGGTATTGCCATCATATGCTTTAGCCAGAGCCGCAGAAACGCTTTCGAGCGATTTACCTGATCCAGCGGCGACGTCCAGAGCCAACTTCTGTAAATTCTGCGCTTTAGTGACGTCTTCTGTGGCGCGGACTAATCTTTCAAAGGAAGGTCTTAATTCATCGTCAGCAATGCCATTAGCCAGCGACAATTGCTTTATTTGTTCCTCGACTGACGCAATTTGTGCATCTGTTGCGCCGGTGACATTCTTCAATGTGGTCGCTAATTTCGCCTGAGCTTTCTCATCCTCGATTGCTGCTTTGACGCCATCAACCAATAACTTGCCGGCATAAGCAGCTGCGGCAGCGGCGGCAACGGCAAAGGCAGCGGCAGCCTTCTTTCCAAATTCACCTAATTTGTCGCCAAAACTTGATACTTCCGTTTCGCCCTGACCGAGTTTTTTCTTCAGATCATCAACGTCAGCAAGGATGGATAACTTGAGCGTTCTATTACCGGCCATTTGTTATCCCCATTTCTTTAAAATTGTATCGAAGGCTTCTTCCCATTTTCGCACTAATTCAGGCTGAATCTTGCGAAGTGTTGGGTAAATAAAGTACCCAGAGTTACCTCGTCCTTTGTTAGGGGTGCGTCTTGGGAACTGAGGGTAACGATTAGAGCCGAACTCGTAACCTGCCCAGAGTTTTTGAGTTGTTCCGCCACCAGAAAAGCGCTGAGTTGCAAATCCGTAACTGAACTCGCCAATCTTGGATGATTTACTAATCCTAACGCCAGTTGCGATGCGATTGACAGCGGCCTGTCCAAAGGTTCTCGTGATCGAATAGGCTTTGATTTCATTGGCAGCGTATAGTGCCAAAGCGCTGGACTGGGTTCTGGCCTCATCAACGGCCGCTTGATCCATAGCTTTGAAGGCTTTAAGGATGTCGCGAAGTTCTGAACGATCATAAGTAATCGTTTCACCGGCCACCACTTCTCTCCTTCAATATATCCAATGCGGTGTAAATATCATCCGCATCATCCCAAAATTGCTTCGGGATTCCCGTTTCTATTGCCAAGAGTGTCAGAAGATAATTTAGGCTTCCGACTGCGAAACTTTTGGGTCTCGATTCACCACTTCAATATCGGCGACAGTCTCCATCCATACTTCAAAGGATTTGACAGGTTTGCCAGCCGCTTCGCGTTTCATCGCGTTGTAGGCCAAGAACATTACGTCCCAGACACCACCGAGATCGTTCAACGACTTGCCAGTTGTCTTTTCCCACTTGGCATACTCGGGCGGTTGGGCCACATAAGTAGCTTGCTCGCCCGAGTTATATGTAATTGTAATTTCTGATTTCATTGCTCCCGATGCTCCGATCTCTTAGCTGAAGGTTTCTGTTGGAGTTCCAACTACTGTCATTGTCCAAGTATCGGTTAGTGCGGATGGTGCTGCTCCACCGGCGCTTGGGAAAATTGGCAATACGTTGAAAGCAAACACTGCGCCAGTTGCAGCGGTGAAAGATACTGCAAGAGTCGTATTAGGTGCCGATTCTGCATCAGCCCACATTGCTTCGAATAGGGAACCAGTTGCGCCCCAATCTTGTAACAATTCAATTGTGAATGTCCATTGTTTATCAGTGGACTTGTAAGCGCGACCATCAAGAGTCTGGTAGGTCTCAATGATTGTCTCGCAAGCGAGGGTAGCTGATGTCGCCTGAGCATCGTAGGACTGCGAGTCCAACGTGAAAGTGACATCGCGACCGGTGATTACTGTCGTTGGCATACTTTCTCCTTAATTTGTTTGCTCGTAGCGGACGCTCAAGCGAATATCGGAAACGAGAAGGTTGGTCGTCCCGACTTGAGTTACCGAAGGTCTCTCGACAATTGATAACTCATACTTGGAAGCGTTTAACGCTCCAAGAATACTAATGACTAATTTTTCCAAATTATCTAATGATGCAGGATTCGAAAGGTAGGCAACGCAAGCCGTAATTGTGTAATTTAATTTAACGCGAGTTACAGTTTTGCTGATAAGTTCCAATTCCATATAGGGCGAGTCCGGCACAATAACCACAGCTGGGACAATGGGTGGTTCTGGAACGTGATCATAAACGTTTGCCGTGACCCCAGCTAAAGCGGTTTTGATTCCGCCGCGAATATCCGTTGAAATCGTTGAGGCAGGCATTAACCCACCATCGCATCGGTATCAAGATAGGGGCCAAGCAGGCCAGTTACCTTTGCCAATAAATTCTTTGAAAGTCTGTAAGGTGTAACTGCAAAATCTACGCCTTCGATTGATCCTCCAGCGGCAGTTCTGGCTTGGAAGATTTCGACAGAAATAGCCAAAACGGCAGCTTCGACGTTGGCATTTCCCACATAGGTTGTGAGGCCAGACAGCGCAGCGTTTCCGGCTGGGATAATGTTCTTTTCCAATATGTCAGCATTTGTGATGGCGGCGGTAAATACATAGGGGCCAATTAAATCATCTGTGACTGTGTGAGTGCCGTTGAAAGGTGATCCGCAACCAGTAATAATGACTGATTGACCTTCGGTAAATTCGTGAATTGTCGCGGTGTGAAAATAGGCAACGTTGTTCTCTAATTTAACTTTGTTGATTTTGCTCTGAAAAGTAACAAGCATTGGGATAACGATATTTTCTGAAGCATCGCAAATATCGTCAAGATAAGCGTCTGAATAAAGGGACGACGAGACGCCAAGAATGGTTCTTAGCTCTGCAGCCGTGACGATTGTTGGCATCTCGTTTCCTTTCGATCTAGAGGGTGACAGGCCAGCTCGGGAGCGGACTGGCCGTCACTTTTAGGGATTTAACTACGCAACCATCCAGCGGTATGCACCTGCGCCGACCTTTGTAGCCAATGCGCCGTAGCCGTAGTAAGCCACTTCGATTTGACCATTGAGGGCAACGTTTGTCTGAAGACGGAAGCGTGAGGACTCATACCAAGTGTATGCGTCTGGGTTAATTACGATAATGGTGTTGTCGCCAACTCCAGAACCTGTTGTGAGGTTACGATCAACGCGGAAGTTCAAGCCGAGAAGGTTTCCAACAGCTGAACCAGCGGAGAGGTTACCGCCTTGATTCATATTGCCAATCAAGTTCTGATAAATCGGACGTCCGTTATCAGCGAGGTTCTGGATTGCGCCCCATTGCTGAGGTGATGCGATGATGTTCTGGGCAAAGCCGAGAGTTCCAGCGTAAATTGAAACGCCAGCATCGGATACGAAGTCAAGAAGGCCAGCCGCGTCAAGAGTGCGGTTTCCGCCGTCTGTTCCGCCAGCGATTAAGCCGGTTACAACTGCAACGTCGGTTGCCTTTGCGTATGCATACTCCATTTGACGAACGAGTTCATCAAAGAACGCAGGTGAAGAACGATCAAGAAGTTCAACGGAGAAAGTCTGTCCTCCGGCGTACTTCTTAACAGATACTGAAAGGAATTCGTTTGTCATTCCTGTTTCATCAATTGCAGCAGCTTCTGCTTCTTCGCCGACAGTTGGAACTGCGGTGATTTTAGGAATTTCGAAGCTCATTCCTGCATCTGGAAGAACGCCGCGAGATACTGAATCAACAGCTGGGCGATCTGCGTTGGAAAGTGGGTTAATGATTTCTGTCAATTGACGGGTTGGGATGAGACCAGCGTTGTTGCTTGTGGTGTCATCTGCAGCCATAACGTATTGACGAGCAGCATCATCACCGAGCTTAGCGCGAACGCTATTCTCGAGGTATTTCGCCTTTGTGAACTCAAGGCGAGGAGTTGTGTAGAACGCTGGGCGTGATGCCGAGACAGATTCTACTTTAGCTGCTTCTACCGCTTCTTCGACGGCAGGAGCAGGAGCGGTAGTGTCAGACACGTGGTCTCCTTCGGTTGGTTTGTCTGCATCAGCGGTTGCCGGAGCAGAATCTTCTTTAGGTGCTTCGTTCTCGGAAGCTGCGACTTCGCTAACGCGAGCGCTGTCAATTGCTGGATCAGTTACAAGAGAAACTTCATCAAGGGTTGCTGAGGTGATAAGCATCGTCCCTTTGTTGTTAGTCCACTCGTTAATTTGTGCGCCAACGCTGAATCCATCGCGTAGGCCTTCGGTTGCCTCAACTAACGCATCTTCGCCAGCCATTGTGTTGGCTATACGAAATACAGCCGTTATCCCTTTGTCTGAAACTTCGTGGCTGACAAGCTTCCCTATGGGTCTTGTTCTGTCGTGCTCGAGAAGCAATTTGACTGGCTTCATCTCAATTGAGTCAGCTGCAAAAACTGTTGGCCCGACAGAGGTATTGCCCTGCTCGTTCCAAGTGACAATAGTTCCGCTGATTGTGCGCTTTACTGTATCGGCCGCAGTTACGACCATTGGCATATTAATCTTCATTGGGGATTAAGTCCTCCTCGCGTTGAATTTGCTCAACGCTCATCGCGCCGATGCGGTTCAAGATTTCATAAACTTGAGCGCGTTCCAAAGCGTTACCGCGTAGGAAATCGTCAAGTGAGAATCTCACCATCACAGGATTTGGCACAAAGTCCGGAAGCGATAGACGCTCCTCGATTGCTTTGAGAATCGGGCGGAGTGAGAAATCAACTAGTGAGCGCCGCTCGGACACAGCGTTTGAGTAAGTCATCGAAGTCGTTTCGGCGCTCAAGAAGTAGGCTGGGATTCCGCAAGCCCGAGCCAATTCTAAAGCCACATATTGACGAGCTTCGGCTAATTGTAATGACTTTGGATCAAAGCCAAATTCTTTAAGATCAACGTCTGCATTGAGGAAAGCAGTCGAGCGAGATTGACGAGCTGTGCGCCAAGCGCTGAGGAGTGATGAAACTCTTTCAGCGGTTAAATTTGTGCCGTTGCTCTTAAGAACCATTGAAGGATTAGGTTCTTTGGCGTAATTGACTGCTGCGTTCTCAAGATATACAGCTGCGCTAATTGTTTTGCCAGCGCGGTGCAGCAATCCTTCATCTGGCCCATCAAAGCGAATGAGTGAGCCGACTCCAGAATTCGGAACGGCCATTCCATCAACTTTGTATGACTCAATTACTGTGTTGCGAAAATCTGTATCAACTGTGACGCGTTCTGGGCTAACGCGAGTCCAAGCTCTTACTCGACCGCCATCGGTTGTCGAATACATTTCCAAGACTTGTCCATAGCCAACGCCATAGAGCCAAATATCTTCGGCAAGCCAGTTATAGATAACAAAGCCAGCAACTCGAGGATCAGGTTGATTGATGACGCGGTGCGGATCTACATATTCGCCAGTAATGCGATTGAATGTTGTGAGAGGTAGCGAGCCGATAGTGCCGCAGATAATATTGCGAGCGCGAGCGACTGAAGGAACGCTCATAGCCAATTGACGCGTTGAATTTGTAGCACCGCCAAGAATGTTATAGACAGAATCGCTGATTTGCACCGGAGTCAATGCGGCGGTTACGTCGCTGACCTTCTGCGGTGTCTGCGCTGTCACTTGTGGAAAGAAGAAATCTCTAATAGCACCCATTGAGCCATAATTGTAAAGGGTGTGTGCTACAGAATTACTATATCCACTCCATCATTTGATTTTGTGGCGAAGTGAGTCGCCATAGCAGATGCCACAGCTCCGCAGATAATTGCATTTGAGACTTTACGGCCCATTACCCATCCGCCGTCACCGAAAGGCAACTTGACAGCGGATAGGCATTGTTTAGTCAGTTCATCTTGTCCCGAGTGAACTAACCGCTGAGATGAGATTGCTCCCAATAACTCATCACAGCTTTGGGCATAGTCAAGACCATCTATCGGCTCAGTCCGTATCCCTGCCGGTGCTAATCGCGCAGCAACGGCGGAAGCGGTTCTCGCAGAATAGGCAACGAGCTGGACGGGATACTTTCGCACCCAATCCGCCAAGTCATTAGCCAAAGCTTTGTCATCGAGGTTAGACGGATTGTGCCAAGTTTGCAGGAGGATCACTTGGAACTTATCACCTTCGAGTTTCTGGCTAGCGACTAGCGCCGCTTGTTTTCTGTCCGGACTGAGATCAATAGCCAGCCAAGTATCTGCCTCAGGATCAAGTCTGAGACCCTCGACCCGACAAGATTCCCATTGAGACGGATTGATGACTGGGTTAATGGTGTCAACCCATTGGCATAAAACTTCTGTGCGCACAATATCTTCGGGGTCTGACAAGACGGCGCGGATATTGTCAGGGTGGACTGTGTAGCCAAGTGACGGATTGGCTTGGCAGACACCTAGCCAGAAGTCTGATGAATTGTCGAATTTAATTCCTTGAGGTGCGCTCCACTCGAACCAACCAATGTCATCAGAGCCGCCGTGAATGGCTGCATACGCTCTTTCCCGTAATTTGTTCAAGACAATCGAGTGCTGATCTCCAGCATTTGAATAAACCCATATTTGAGGATTGGGGCTAGCCATCTGGGTATAACGCAAAGCAGACCACACATCTTCGTCTTTGTATTCTCGAGCTTCGTCTAAGTGAATAGTTTCAGGGGCGGCAATACCTCGACCAGCTGAGTTATTGGCTCGGACGATATATCGGCGACCTTCGGTGAATTGCAATTCTTGAAATCCTTTACTTTCCAGCTTCTTAGTGAATTCGGCGGCTAGTCGAGGAGTCTGCTCAATGATCCCGTAGATTTTGTAGAACAATTCGGCTGAGGTTGTCAATTTGTGAGCTGTGTGAACCTGTAATTTCTCTTTCAAAACGTAGATTCTGAACAGAATTTGAAGCGCCATAAAGGTTGATTTGCCCTGTTGTCGGGCGCATAACAAGACGCATACAGGGTGAACATATCGGCCGTCCGGCTTGTATTTGAGCGAGTGATGGGCCAGCCATTGTTGCCAACCAAGCAGTGGATACCCGATTTCCTCACAGAATTTAATCATAGCCTCGCCGTGAGAAGGGTAATCGTTAAGTTTTGTGTGAATTCGAGGGATTGTCACACCTCTCCAATTCGATTCGTCCCGAAGTCGGGCGATCTCTGTGGATTGCTCCATTAAATTCCATTTTCTTCCAAATAATGCACAGCCGAGCCATTTTCAGGGAAAATCTTCCCGAT
>Ga0208644_1002734_pt1 | contig 13956 bp, 20 predicted proteins | sample VirMetDEL_Nov_18_FD_184517 | JGI IMG/M metagenome (GOLD analysis project Ga0208644, IMG submission 184517) | Aqueous microbial communities from the Delaware River and Bay under freshwater to marine salinity gradient to study organic matter... | ecosystem: Environmental > Aquatic > Marine >... | reverse complement strand
CCGGATCCCCTCCTCCGTGAGGCGCAGTATGTAGCTCTTGGTTTTGTCCGTCACTTTGGCGGAGAAGTTGGAAGTCACGCATAAATGGTAAGGATTTATACAGAACGTATGAGAGCACGTCCTGCTCACACAGTCACTTGAACTTAACCTTTTCTCCCAGAAGACTTCATAGACAAACCGAAGGACGCGGATGCTCTTGGCTTCCTCGCGATCGGTCCAGACGTAAGTATCGGGCAGTTCAAAGTGCTGCTCACTTCCGATAAGAGGTCGGTTCCTCTCGAGCCATGCCCTTAGGAGACCAGCCTTGGATGTCGCGAGCTTGAGATCGTTCCGACAAACCTCGCAACCTTGGAAAAGGCCACCCAGGAAGCAAACGCGGGGCATGAGCTCCTGAGGTACGACAAGAGGGTCAGAGCGTCCGCAAAGGCAGCGCCACACGGCAACCTCAGCGTGATGCTCTATCTGCCAGTGCCCACGCCTCTCAACCGCTGTGGGGACGGCAGCAGGAACTTCCTGAGATGTCTTCGGAAAGTCGAGGAGCCCCAAAAGAGCTAAGGCGCGTACCGAAACTTCCATGTGCTTAAACGCACTCTGTGCTCATTGTAGCAGGGGGAACGTCGGGACGTGTATAGGTACTCATACTCATCACAGAGCGCACAGAAGGATAGGTATGTTCGGATTTTCTAAGAATTTTACCTTTATATAAAAGGAGATGCTCATCAGGTTTGCTCTCGTCTCGCCTTATTTAAAAGTTTTATTCGGTCGTGTGCCGAGGAGTCGATTCGGACGATTTACCACATATACGATTATTAGACTCAGATTGAGACTCGACCCACTACAAAGTTACATTTTCGAAGACAGTACAAAGTCGTAGAGAATCGACCTCTGACAGGTTTTTTTCTTCCGTTGTGTTCCGAGAAAACAATCGTGGTGCTGACCAAGGTTAATGATTGTGTATACTTTTAGTAACTGTTAGCAGCATAGTGTCCAAGACGGACGTCGAGATCTCAGAAACAATTTCCTGGGAACAGCTGCGCAGAGAGTCTTCTTTGCTCGGAATACCAGCCTGGAAGCTTGCTGAAGAACTGGCGTTCCATAAAAAATTAGTCAGTAGTAAGACTAAAAAGTAACTATCTGAAGATTACTTATACGTTTTTAGGTGGGGTAGAATCGAGATTACAGGAGGGTAAGATCTAGACTTGTTCAATGGCTCTTGATCCTTGCCCGGTTCACGGGAGTAACTACCGTGCGCTACACGAACACTCGTTCAAAGGCATCGTCGATGTCATTGACGAAATTATTGCAACTCTGAGTGGCGTGGGAACTGCATCTTTCTCTCGATGTGCCGTAGGTTACACCTACAACTTTGAAGGGGTAGTTCGTGCGCTTGAAGACCTGAACTTAACGGCTAGCGGAATTATCGCTGGTGCGGATATCGTCGCTGGCTCAGGGATCAGCATTGTTTCAAGTGGTAATTATGAAGTTGTTTCCAGCCTGATTACCCAGTCGTTACCTGGGTCTGGTGTTACTCCTACTTACAGCGGAGCTGCCACGATATTCGATGTAAATATTGCTGGTCTAGGTAATAACACCGTTGATTATGACGGTACGCTCATTACCGTTTCTGGTTCGAACGAGGGTGCGGTTGCTGTTGTTAGCGGTCTTGTTGGTGGTGACGGAATCACTATTACTGCTAGTGGAGATACCGCGATTGTTTCGACTGATCTGATCGGTCAAGGTTCTGTCGACTTCTCTTATACCGGTGCTGGTGTAGGCGTTATCTCGGGTCAGGCACAACAATTGCTTGTTGCTGGCTCCGGTACGTCGATCACTACCAGCGGTGATTATCAAATTGTCGATGTTGGCATTCTCGGACTGCCTGGAATCGGTGTTACCTACGCTGGTCCGCAGATCTTCTTAGAAAATAAGTTAGCTCCCGGCTCTGGTACTGCTGTCTCAACTAGCGGCACCTATAAGGAAATTAATGTTGGTTCGCTCGGCGGCACCAACGTCACGGTTGGTTACTCCGGTTCGTTTGTTACATACAACAGCTCAGCTGAAGCTGGAGCTGCTGTTGTTACGGTGTCAGGCGATCCTGGAAATAACTACCTTGCCGGTTCTCTTTGGTTCGACACCAATGAAGGTCGCTTGTTTGTCTACGCTTCGGGCAACGACATTGCTGAGCCGGACTGGTATATCGCCAACGCTGAGGCTTTGGCTATCAAGAGCGAAGTACCTCCTTCTGGTACTGGCGGGTTCAATGCTCCACCTCTCGACGGCAGCCTGTGGTTTAACACCCTCATGGGTTCGTTGTTCATCTACGACGCAGCTACGAGCGGTTGGTACGAATCGGCCGCATCCCGTACACCTGTCTACGGTGACACCGCACCCGTTAGCGCGGTGGACGGCACTCTGTGGACTGAACCTTCTACCAGCACTATTCGTTACTGGAATGGCACTCAGTGGACAGATATTGCGGCAGGTGTCTCTGAAGGTGACACTATTGGCTTGATCCTGGGTCTCAGCTAATCTCTAGTCGATTTTTAATACTTCGATGGCTAAGCCTAAGAACGTTCAACAGATTGAGTCCAAGGCCAAAAAGACGAGGCAGGGCCAGGGGAGAAACAGCATCAAGAATCACGGCCGTAAAAAAACTCGAGGACAGGGGCGCTAAAGTTAATAGTTAGGACTGGAAGTAGCTGTGCTTTTATCGTTTGTTGCTTCTGAAGCAATCGGCCTTGGCGATGCAGTCACGATCAGCACGGTTACTTCTGGTCAAATTCTTCCTGCGCATCCCTCTGGTATTCCTTCTGCAACCGTCATTGGTGTTTCGATGGACGCTGCGGCTGCGGGAACTCTTTGCCGTGTGGTTTCTGATGCAGCCGCTCCTGCATACACAAACTTGAATCCCGGTCATCGTTATTTTGTTAGCCCTAGTGGTGGTTATGTGGTCGATTACGACACCTTTGTGACTGAGTTCAACCAGATCGGAGTTTCTGGTAGCTATTTGACTCACTTAGGCACAGCAATCAGCTCTACTACTTTGAGAGTTTCTCCAGTAGAACCAAAATATGTAGTCAGTGGGGCTCTTTGATAAGGTGTAGAATATGGAACAACGTAGGGTTGTGATCGGTGACTAACAGGTCGATTTTCAACCGAAACTACACCAGTTATCAAGCTGACGGTACAACTGTATACCTTGCAAATGGGCAGGGTGTTGTAACTAACCCAGCACCCGAAGCCACTCTTACTGCTGGTGGCGATTTAGTCGCTGGTGAGTGTGTTTCGGCGAGTGGAAATTTTGTTGTTCCTGCCACAGCAATTAGCGGAGCTGACGTAACTCAGTTCTCACCGATTGGTTTCGCTAGTGCTGCCGCTTCGAATGGAAGCTCGGTAATCATCAATTTAGACGGCGTGGTTACGCTAAGCGAAAGAAATATCACCGCTGAAACAGCTTTAATTCCTGGTCAGTATTACTATCTTTCTAAGTATCAGGGTGAGGTTGTCCGCTACGAGACAGCTTCGGGCACTGTTACAGGTTCTGGCTCGAATGCTTATGCGTCAGCTACACCAGTTGGTTTGGCATTAACGTCAACTCAACTTAGTGTAGAGATTGCACCACCTGTTCTTCTTTATACTGGAGGCTAGGGGAATAGATCATGGTTGTAAGAAGGCCAGTTGTTTTAGTAAGTGGAGCTTTAGCTGAGCTCCCTTTTGGTGACAGCATTATCACCACTGCTTCTGGCGGAGAACTTACTGCCGGTAGTGGTCTTGTTGGAGGAGGTAATACCGACTCAACAATTAGATTAGACGTCGCTTTGACTGCTGCTCCAAGCGGTCTGATCTTTGTAGGTGATGAGCTTGGTATTGATGGTGTTGCCTTAAAGCGCTCTCAAGACGCTTTAGCTTCCGGTAACGCAGCTCTTGCAGACTCTGCGACTGCACTCGCTTCTGGTAACGCAGCTCTTCTTGATTCTGAGACTGCACTTGCCTCAGGTAATGCAGGTCTTGTCGAAGCTGCAACTGCTATTGCTTCCGGTAATGCGGCTCTATTAGTCGCAGAAGCGGCTCTTAGCTCTGGCAATGCCGCCCTAGTTATAGGTAATGACGCACTCGCGTCTGGCAACGCGGCGATTGTCGATGCAGCTACCGCACTTGCTTCCGGTAACGCCGGAATTCTGCTTTCAGCGACTGCTTTAGCTTCCGGTAATGACGCTCTCGTCGTTTCTGTCGAAGCACTTGCCTCTGGCAATGCTGCATTAGAAGACAGCAGCACAGCACTTGCTTCGGGTAACGCTGCCCTCGCTGATGCAGTTACTGCATTGTCTTCGGGCAACGCCAGCCTCGTGGTTTCGGTCGAAGCTCTTGCTTCGGGTAACGCAGCTTTAACTAACTCAGAAGAAGCCCTTGCTTCAGGTATTGCTGCCGTTGAGATCTCCAACGCTGCCCTGGCTTCAGGTAATGCGGCTCTCTTCGACTCGCAAGCAGCTCTTGCCTCTGGTAATGCTGCTCTTGTTGATTCGGCTGTAGCACTTGCTTCCGGTAATGCGGCGGTAACTCTTTCCAATATTGCTCTTGCATCAGGTGATGCGGCACTTGTTGTCGCTGACATCGCATTAGCCTCAGGTAACGCAGCACTGAGCGTTTCGCAAAGTGCACAGGCTTCTGGTAACGCATCTATTGTTATTTCTCTCGATGCCCTTACATCTGGTAATGCTGCACTTGCGACCGCTGCCGAAGCTCTTGCGTCTGGTAACGCTGCACTAGCTGATTTAGCTGGCGCTGCTGCCTCTGGTAACGCTGGTATTGAGCTAGCGATTGAAGCTCTTGCTTCTGGTAACGCAGCAATCGTCGATGGTCTTGTTGCTCTTTCGTCTGGTAACGCTGCCTTACTTCTTGCTCAGACCGCTCAAATATCTGGTGATGCGGCGATTGTCAATGCCACTGTTGCTCAGGCTTCTGGTGACGCTGCCCTCGTTCTCGCGAACACGGCTCTTGCATCGGGTGACGCGGCGATCGTTGTCGCCAATACTGCTCTCGCCTCAGGTAACGCAGGTTTAGAAGACGTCCCCGAGGCCCAGGCTTCAGGTAACGCTGCCCTCGAGGCCTATGCTGCCAACCCTGGTCTTTCGACCGGTGAGGCCATCGGTTTGATCATCGCACTCTCGTGATATGACTGCACGTCGCGGCCTTATCTATTCCGGTGGCTTCATCTCGGAGCAGACGGACGAGGATGTAATCCCTATCGTTGGCGACCTTGTCGCTGGAAGTGGCTTAGGCGGCGGTCTAATTCCTCTTGGTATCGACGGTTTTGTACAAACCGTCTTGAGCACAGGCTCAGGCATTATCTACACCTCGGATGGCAAGATCGGTCTGGACGGTGCGGACTTAGTTATCGGTAGCACCGCAGTAGCTTCCGGAGATGCCGCTGTGGCATTGGCGGAGATCGCTCTAGCCTCCGGTATTGCTGCTTCTACGTTTAGTCAGACTGCTCTCGCTTCTGGCAATGCCGCGATTGAAGAAGCCTTAATCGGTCAGACCACCGCAAATAACGCTTTAACCTCTGGCGAAATAGCTCAAGCTTCGGGTGACGCAGGTATCGCGTTTGGTATTGTTGCGCTCGCCTCAGGTAATGCTGCTCTTGTAGATACTGCAGTCGCTCAATCTTCTGGTAACGCTGCTCTTGTTGATGCGAATGAAGCTGCTGCTTCCGGTTTTGCTGCAGCTTTTATAGCTGGTTCCGCTTTAAGTTCTGGTAACGCTGCTTTATTTGATCTTGAGTCGGCTATTGCATCGGGTGATGCGGCGATTATCGACTCTCAGGCTGCCATAGCCTCTGGGGATGCATCTATTACAGTTAGCGCAGCGGCGGTGTTATCCGGTACCGCAGCAATTGTTGATAGTGCTATTGCCCTTGCTTCTGGTAATGCTGCTCTTGTTGACGCCAACGAAGCTAATGCATCCGGTGTTGAGGCTGTTTTAGCAGCATCCTCTGCTCTTGCCTCCGGTAACGCTGCAGTCGTCCAGGCGAACGAAGCTCAGGCTTCCGGCAACTTAGCTATTGCTAACGCAATTGAAGCTATCGACCGATGTGACGACGCCGTCGTAAAGTCTCAATTTACCTTCGTTATTTCTGATGACGCAGTTGAGAACTCTGACCTAGCTGTTGCTTCGGGACTTGCGGGCGAGGCGATTGCCCCCGTGGCCATAGCATCTGGTCAAGCCTCTTACCCAATATCTGCCGCTGCGCAGGCCTCAGGCAATGCCGCTCTAGCAGAGATACCTGAAATTATTGCTTCAGGGAACGTATCACTTGAAATTGCTACTGAAGCACTCGCTTCTGGTAATGCAGCTCTTGTTTTAGTAGCAGACGCTCAGGCTTCTGGTAATGCTGCTATCTCTGCTGGTCTTGCTGCTATCTCTACTGCGAACGCAGCGATTGTGAGTGGGGACGCAGCTATTACGACCGCTGGTATTGCAGTTGCCAGTGGTGACGCTGCTATCGTTCTTGCGGGGGCTGCCGTTTTAAGTGGTCAGGAAGCTCAAGCCTCAGGTAATGCTTTGCTTGCTGACGCGGAAGAAGCTCTTGCCTCGGGTAATGCTGCTCTTGAATTGATACTTGGTAATCCTCCTACTGATGCAAATCAGCTAATTGGCCTTATCATGGCTTTATCTTAAGTGTTTTAGTCTTACTTATACCTTTTTACGTTTATTTCGGTTACGATACTGCGCAACCGCGTGCCTCCTGTGGAGCAGTCTCATTTAACTTATCCCGACAGTCGGCTAAGAGATTTTATACGAATCTACGAAGACGGTATTGATCATGATACTTGCGACCTAATCATAAATGAATATAAACCTGATGATCTTCATGCAGTCGAGTCTACTGTTCAGACGTCATCAGGGGAGATTGAGAAAAAAAATACTTCTCGTAATTCCATAGAGATTGGGCTGTCTCATGAAAAAGTTATTCGGCAAAACCCGGCATTACGTACAGAAATCGATAACAGGGTATTTGAGTCTTGTACTCGTGCATATGGCGAGTACGTCCAGGAAGTAGCCCCGTGGATACAGGCAAATAAGGACGAAGGGTACTCTCTACTAATCTATGGACCTGGATGTTTTTTTACAGAGCATAAAGACGCACTTACGCGCCCTGACATAACGCACGGTGAGTGGGTACATGTGGAAAATAGTAAACCTAGACAACTGTCTATTTCTATTCAACTAAACGAAGACTATGAGGGAGGAGATCTTGCATTTTTTAATGGAACTTACGTTATTCCTAAGAAAAAAGGTTTACTAACCATTTTCCCGTCTTATGCTCTGTTTCCCCATCAGGTAACCCCTGTTAAGTCTGGTACTCGCTATTCGATTGTTACTTGGTTCTCCTAAACTTTTATCCGCTATAATTAGATCACTTACCAGTCGTCTCTTCGCGTATTTAGATGGCTACCTTCTATAACAGTTCCTACGCTGAAGTACCCGACGCCGAAGTTGAACTTCTTCAGTCAACATCGGACTCAACGATTGTCCTGAGTGTTTTAGTAGCAAACCGTGACGGTGCATCTGCTGCGGATATTACTCTTTCACACAAAGACGCAAGTAACGTTATTCAAAATTATTTAGGTTTTACGATCTCGATTCCTCCTGACTCAAACGTTGATCTTGTCGGTAATAAGTATATTTTACCCAGTGGAGAGAAGTTCTTCTTAACCGCTAGCTCTAGCGGCTTTCTTGACGTCGCCGTCTCCTATGTGGAGGTGTAACTTTGGCAGATTTCAGCAACGAGTTATTTAGTTTAAACGGGGCCATCCCCGATTTTCTACCTGCTCGTGTTCGTTTAAGTAACGGACAGACGCGTTATACAACAGCTATTACGCTAGAAGAGCTTAATAGTTGTGGCTATATTGGCCCCATTAACTTACCCGAGCACACAAGTGAAGAACGTTTAGTGTGGTCAGAAGATAACCTCCGCTTTGAGGTTGTCACCTGTACTGACCTAACTTGTGACCAAGCGCATCACGATTATGTTATACGTCAGAGTTTACGGACGATTCTAAGTAATAGAGATCTTAGTCAACGGGAAGGCTTAACTGATTCAGGCCAAGCTAAGCTCGATAGTTATTACGGTAACGTTCTCTTTCTACTTAGTTCAACTGAGTGTTTAACTCACTCAGATCTGCCTGTCCTTAGCCTGGATGTTTTTGACTACGTAGGTTCCAAAGGAGCTTACCAGGGTACTAATGCTGATTGGGTTGATTATATTAGATACGAATACGAGGTGAATGGTTGTTACCACAATCCGGAAGATTACCAAAACTCTGTTATGTCGGAACTCTACTCTAGTTTTGTTATTCCTGACTCTTGGGTTCCTTCCGGCACAGTTATCTAGTCTTTTCCTAGGGTATATCCCTGTTCAGCTTCTTTTCAGTTATACTGTTACAACAACAGCGAGTTAGTTCATCTCAGCATGGCTCGTAAGTACGGCAATAAAACGGGAGCCTACTCACTTCCCACATCTAGCGAAGCAACAGGATCGTGGATTTCAACATCTGAAGTTGCTCGACAAGTAGGGTTAACCGCGTGGCCACTTACTCTTGAAGGCGTCCCTACTCTCCAGGTTGGTACTTACGTTTACGCCCTATCCAGCGGTGCTGCAGATACCATTCAAGCTGGAGGAAATTTTTATCAAGCCAATGGGCAAGAAGTAAGTAGGAGCGCTGAGACTGAATTATTTTCCTTAATCGGTACTACTTATGGAGTTGGAGACGGTAGTACAACATTTAATGTTCCCGATCTTTCAAATCTCCCTTATCGTTATTTAGAAACCACTACTGCATCTGGCACGACTTTAGCTAATTTATCGGGTGTTGCCGTTCTACCGTCACACGGTCATAATGTGTACGGTACTACTGGAACTACATCAAGTCAACCGACTAATAACGACGGCCCACCGCGTACTTACAGAACTGCGGTTCCGTTCACTCCCGACGTCGGAGCCAATGGCTCGCCTGATGGAAATCATGGGCGTCATCGGCAGGCTAAGGTCCTAATCTGCAAGTCCGCAGTGACCGCCCCCGTGGGTTGTGTGTTTCCTGTCTTGCTACCCATTAACACTGCTGACTTTGAGGGTGCTATCCCTGCAGACTTACTGATTGCCTCTGGTCAGGACGTAAGTAGAGAAGAGAACGCGGTCTTGTTCAGCCTTTATGACACTAAGTTTGGGAACGGTGATGGCTCGACCACTTTCGGTCTTCCCGATTTACGTGGTCTGTTCCTGAGAGGTTTCGAAGACGGGATAGACGCTTCAGGAACTCTTTCACCTACCAACTATATCTCTGATAGTTTCGCCCGGCATAGCCATACGGTTAATTTGCTTGTGACGAATCAGTCGCAAGCCCAATCAGCGGGTGGAGCACAACCCAACGCTCCTTACTTAAGTACTCCTGCTACCGGTGGTTCTAATGTAGGCTCGGGTAGCGAAAATATGCCCCCGAATATTTCTGTTGTTTGGGTCCTCGTCAAAGGTTAATCAAATGATTGGAACTGTAATCCTTGTCGCCGGTCACAAAGGAGAGATTTTCTCCCAAGGCAAAGACAAATTCGCGCTTCTGAACGGGCAGACACTAAGTCGCTCCGCGTACCCAGCGCTCAGTAGCTATTGGCCCGAAGGAGCCTATGGTAGTACACCAACTGTTATTGTACTTCCAGATTTAACTGATAGTTATTGTTTAAGGGGGCATCACTTCCAGACAACAGTCGATAGCAACTACCTTACTCGGACTGTTTCTTCCGGTATTTTACCTGCAGCTCCTAGTGGTATTGGTACTTTCCAGAATGGAAACATGGCTACCCACACACATCCGAGTGGGACCCAGCCGGCATTGTATGGCCCTGGTAACGGCGGTGGTGATGGTAATGCACCTCCGACTTTTGGCAACCAAACCTCTAATGGGCCTACCTTCTTTGACGGTGCTATTGTTTCAGGCGCTGCGTTAACGACTGACTTTCAAGTTCCTCATATGAGGTCTTATCCCTACATCAAAGTTACTTAATATTTAATATTAGGCACAGCGCTAGCGGCGACTTATTGTAGTGTCTCTGGGTGCTTTGGGTGTCTTCGGTGTTTCCCATTGTAATTGAGGACGTATGCGACCTCGATCTATACCAATGTGTTTACGATGAGCTGATAGATGGTTGGTCCATGCGTGTGTCCACATTTGAAAATAGAAATTCAAATAGGCACTGGGGAAAGGAAACGCCATACGACTTAGTCTTTTTAAAAGCGGCTTCGTATATACAGTTAAAGATCAAAAAGTTTATAAAACACGAGATTAATTTATGCAAAATAGTGGTTAATGGGCAGACCAGAGGTCAAGAGTCTTTTTTACATAGAGATTTTAAAGAGGATTATTTCTTGACATTTGTTCTTTTCACTACACCCTCTTGGGATACCAACTGGGGCGGTGATTTTGTCTGTTTTGATGAGCTAGCTAAGACGTATAAACACGTAACTTATAAACCCAACAGGGGAGTTTTGATACCTTCTAATTGGGACCATGTTGGTCAAGCACCTAACTTAAACACACATGAGCTTAGAACCAGCATTGCCTTCAGTTTTGTCGACGTTAGTCGTAAAAAAGAGGCTGCAGAAAAATATGCTTCTTCGCCTCATTTCAGACTATTTGATTGAGTTTTTTGCCCTCGTGGTCTGGTAGTATAGTTTAGTTTATTTTCTTAAGCATGGGACCTCTTATTAATCCCTGTTGTGATCCTTTGTTTCCTCTTTATTTCTTTTCTACAGAGTATCCAGGTGATCCTGCTGTTGTTGCCGAAGCTTGTTATGAGCTAAAGAAGATTAATCCAGAGGGCGTAGTAAAAAGTAATCGGGGCGGTTGGCAGAGTGACCTTCATTCACTAGATGATGGTCCAGAGGCTATAAAAAATCTAGCTGAGTACGTTTTATACGTAAGTAATACAACGGTTTTAGATCTTTATGAGAAGCAGACAAACACACTAACTTCGTGTTTTTGGTGGGTCAATATCAATAGAGGTTCTGCTTATAACGTAGCCCATACACATGGTGATCTTCGGTTTATTGCTGTCTATTATCCTCAACTTTGTTCGATTCCGGGTGATCTTTGCATACACAGTCCTCTTACGACCAGCACTAAGTACAGTGACATAGCAACGTTTACACCCGTAGAGAATAGAATATTTTTCCTGCCTGGGCCTATTATGCATTCTGTTACTCCTTCTTCTTCCTCCGAAAAAGACCGTATATCTATTGCTTTTAATATTGAGTAATGTCTTTGTATATTAGACTGTAATTAGCCGCACTCACATTTGTGAGCGAACGGGACCTTATTTTTGATCTCACATGTTTACAAAAAAGATCTGCACGTAAAAAATTTAGAAAACAAATACTAGATGAGTGGGGCTGCTGCGCCTACTGCGGTAGATCCAAGCCTTCGACTCTGGACCACGTTGTCCCCAAGGCGCGTGGAGGCAAGACGACCAAGGAGAACTTGATTGCCGCTTGCGGCGCCTGTAACCTTGAGAAAAGCTCACAACCTTGGTTCGAGTGGTACAGAGCTCAAGATTTTTGGTCACTAGAAAGGGAGGATAGGATTCTGCGCTGGGTCAACCAGCCTCAGATCCTTCCTCCCGTTTTAGTACCTACGCCTTGGTCTCAGCAGCTACTGCCTCTGAGCGCGTAATTACTTCTTAGCGGTCTTGCTAACGATACCGGCGATCATTTCGATCACCTTGTAGAACTTGCCGTAGATTTCATCATCTTTCGGCGTGGGTGTCAAATTGACAATAGCGAGAGCTAGAAGGTGCAGGGCACCAGCGATACCCGCCACTTCTGCCCAGTTGTTCAGAAGATATTGGAGCATTGGTAGTTTGTATATCTACTAAAATTATACGAGCAGTAATAAACGTATGCCCGCGATTCTTGAGGACGCTGTTAAGAGCATCATGAAGGACAATCCGGGTATGGAGAAGTCATCTGCCTATGCTATTGCGACTAAATCCCTTCAAAAATCAGGCGATCTAAAGAAGGGTACGGTCGAAGCGACTAAAAAAGGTGACCGCCGTGGCGAGATGTCAAAGGCGACTCGTGCAAAAACTCGAGCTCAGAAGTATAAAACCGAACGTAAAATGGGACGTAAGGAAGAGCGTGACACTTCGGGACGAAACTGATGGCTGAAGTCGCTAAGAAAAAGCACCCCGAAAAGTGGGCTCGAGCTAAAGCTAAAGCTCGTAAAAAGCTTGGTGGCCATAGCGCACGTGCGATGCAGTTAGCTACCAAGTACTACAAAGAAGCAGGTGGTAAGTACGAAGGCAAGAAGTCTTCGAAAAATAAGCTTTCTAAGTGGGGTAAGGAGGATTGGAAAACACGTGAAGAGTACGAGAAAGATAAATGAGCGAGGAAGAACTAGAGGAACTTCAGGAAAGAGTCCAGCGGATGCGAAACTCTCTTTTGTTTGAAGAACCGTGTCCCCTATTCGAACCCTTTGAGGAAGAAGAACTCCATGGCTGATTTAGCACGCGAAAAAGGACGCACCGAACGCTACTTACCTGATTCCGCGTGGGCAGCTATGTCCAAGGAGGAGCGCCGAGCCACGGATGAAAAAAAGAAACGTGCCACCCGTGGTAAACCCGTCAATACACACGTTCAAAACACCGAAGCGGCAAAGAGAGCCGGTAAAAAAGCTAGAGCTTACAAAAAATCTAAATAAATTCGTACCATCCAGTTAACACGTATTTTTCTTCTTTTTCAGAGATTACACCTTTATGCGTGTGAGTAAAATCAGTAGGCCATATCAATAATTTTCCTTCTTCAGCTTTCTCTATGTGATCGTAGTACTTAAATTCAGTACCACCTCCGTCAGTAACTGTATTTAAATAAATCATCCACACTAAACACCGTCTTGAGCTTGGAACGTTCATTCTTTCAAAATGAAAGGCTTTAAATCCGCCTGAAGGGGGCTTGTAGTACTGAAAATTTATGTCGGTAGAAACTGCAAATGAACACCCTTTTAACTCTTCATAGTCATTTATATATTCCTGCACACTAGCCCATAAGAAGTCGAGTATATCTTTAAAAAAACATCCTTGTTCATAAAATATTTGTATGCTTGTTGATATATCAAGTGACTCTTTAACGTCATTAATTATTGAGCTTGAACCATTAGGGCCGGTAACTGTGCCCGGACTTGCTTTATCTGTGTGTTGATTAAACCACTCTATTGCTTCTCTACAGGCTACGGTGTTTTGTAAGTAGTAGCGACCTATAAAATCAGTCATTGGTGTCTTTTTTACTTCTTAGCTTAAAGGGGGATGTGAGTCTCATAGCGCCTCCAAGAAGCTTTTGAGCTTCAGACCCGTCCGGTTTTTCTTCGCTATATACAGGTTTTTGTTTTTCACTTTGTTCTCTATCCCAAGCAGCGTGGAGTTCAGCTATATCCTCATCGAGCTGAGCCATTGTTACCTGGGTTCTGAACTCAGCCCAGTCGTCGCGGCAGTTTTGAAGGATTTTTTGAATCCACGGCTTGCTTTTAAAGCCTGGTTTGAAGCGATCGATGAAGAGAATTAATTCGTACACCAGGGCGTTAAATCTGTTGTACGGCATCTGTTGTTATCGATTAAGCTAATTCTAGAAAAAGCTCTTCACATGCCAACTTCTTTGGAAACCGCTATCGAAAAATTTAATGAAGCCTCAGCCCGCGTGGCTAACCTCAGCGCGAACTTAAATACACTGAAGGCCACTATTCTGAGCGCGGAGAGTGACCTCCGAACTGCAGAAAGTGACCTTCGTGTTGCTAAAGATGCCGTCAAACAGGCTGAAGAGAACTCAAGGGGTTAGAACCCCACGGTGACTCGCTCGATAGAGGCAGCTCCCTTAATGGCACCGATGCCGGTTCCACTTGCAAGGATGTGCATGTC
>Ga0208644_1002733_pt1 | contig 13959 bp, 1 predicted proteins | sample VirMetDEL_Nov_18_FD_184517 | JGI IMG/M metagenome (GOLD analysis project Ga0208644, IMG submission 184517) | Aqueous microbial communities from the Delaware River and Bay under freshwater to marine salinity gradient to study organic matter... | ecosystem: Environmental > Aquatic > Marine >... | reverse complement strand
GGATTAATAAATCTTTGTAGTATTTTTGGGTCAATAGAAGATAAGAAAGAATTATTTCTATAAACTAGAGCATCTCTCACAATTAACATTTCTATTAACTTACCTGCAAAATCTCTATATTTAGGATAGGCAGTTAAAACTGTAAATGCATCCATTAATGATGCAGTAATATCAGAACTCTTCAAAGTTCTTGTATTGATGATTAATTCAAAAGTTCTTAATCCTCCTCTTTTCTTTGCATATCTAGAAAGAGATTTTAAGAATTTATTGTTATACAAAGGCGAATCTTTTTCATCTACTTCTCCTAATAGTTCAGTAAACTCATTAAGAGTTTCTGGAGAGAATAAACTCATAGGACTGAATTCTTTATTTTGTTTCATTTTATAAGATTTTATCATAATATAACTAGATAAATCTCTTATTAATCCCATGACTCTTTTATCATTCATACTTCCCATGTCTGCATTTTTCTTAGCAGCGCCTAAGATACTCTCTCCAACTGGAGAATATGCTATTAAAAATTCCCCTAAGAATGATTTTATCTTAGCAGCAGTGAAAATATTTTCTCTTACATAAGGATTCTCCAACATAAATTTAGTCCAATTTATAGAAGTCTTAGAAGAAACTTTTTTAGTGATACTAACATTGTTTTTATTAGATTTCACATTAAACCCTAAACTTTTTAAATCATCAAAGATTGTGTCAACCCTAGTAGGATTAGCTTTAAATCCTTTTATTAGAGATAAAACTCTAGTATAAGTTCTTACTTCTTTAGCTACCTTACTAGTAGGGAATATAACTTCGGATATTAAATTATATTGTAGTTTATAATAATTTGAAGGAGTTAATGCCCCATCCACACCTTGTTCATATTTTAAAGCCTTTAATAAGTTTTCAGTATTAATTTTAATTCTATTTCCAACAAGTTTATCAATATCATCTTCATAACCAATTTCATACATTACTTCTTTTAAGAATCCTGCTTTATTTTTTAGTTTTTTATATATTTGTGCTCTTTCAGAAGCAGGTGTAAGTGGACTTCTAGCCCTTTCCATTAAGTTAGAGTAAGTTTTAAAAGACTCAGATCTCATAATAGAGTAAACTAAGTTAGGCTCTATACCAAGACCAAACAAAGTAGTAGCAAAACTAATAGTATTAACATTCATATTTAATAAATGCGAGAATAACTCTTTAGCGTTATCAGTCATTGCTGATACAGTAGTAGATACTAAGTCATTAGTTCTTATAGGATTACCATCTGCATCTTTTGCATCATTAATATAAGTAAACTTATCTTTACCTAATATTTGTTCAGAAATCTTAGCCCCATCATTAATTAAGTTTTGCATAGCAACGTTAGCTAGTGCAGCAGGACCAATACCAGCATTACCAGCATCATTTGACCGTATAGCATTCATCCTACTAATAATATCATGACTTCTATTGGATGAATAAGAATAATCTAAACCATTCTCTTCCCAAAGATTTAAGACATTGTTTATAGAGGAGAAAGAAACAGGAGTATGTGCAATTGTTCTATTACCTTCATTATTAACTAATTCATACTCTATATCAAATAATTCATTATTAACTTCTTCAATAGTTAAAGGTTTAATTTTATCAAATTTACCAGCTTTATGTAAGTTAATGTTATCATCAATATTGTTATACAATTCTGGATTTTTATTTTTCAGAATTTTTTCATCTAAATATAATCCTTCAGATATATAAAAGGATTCTTTAGCTATCTCATACTCTTCTTTAATTTTCTTACTAACAATTTCATTTTTTGTTCTCTCATCCATCTCTTCAGCTGTAAACTCTTCCATTAATTGTACAGCTGTTTTAAAATTAGTTTCTAATAAATACTGCTCTAATTTTTTATTCATGTTTTTGGAGTTTCTAATCTCCATTATACCATCACTAATACTACCAGTATTTAGGTAAGATCCAAAAGAAACACCTCTATATGTTTCAGAGAATCTAGCATATAATGAGTCAATATCAAAGTCAGCTCCAGACAACTCAATTATTTTTGGATGCACCATAATAGTATTCATGGTCTCTGCAGGTAAAACATCTACAATCTTTAATTTAATCATAGAGTGTTTATCTTGAGTAGGAATCCTAAAGCCCATCTGTTTAGCAACATTTTCTGGAATCTCATCACCTGGCTTTAAGTTGTAAAGATTAGCAATATTAGCAGACACAATAGCTTCAGCTACCCCATTCTCATATTTAAGTCTTCTAGTTCTTTTTACTTTATTAGCGTATTTAATATTTAAAGTACCATCATAGTTTCTAACATCAGTAGATTTAATAATGTTATCATTTTCGTCTAACATTACTTCATATCCAAAATCAGATGCTAAAGTATATTTAGTACCAGCTGTCTTATGTTTTATAACATCTGCAGAAGCATAAGCCATAAACATTTGGAAGAACTTAGCTGATACACCAGTAAAGTTAGGATTATATATAGGATCTCCATTAATATCAGTTGCAAATAATTCTTGTAAATATGGATTAGGATTAGAACTAGCCAATGATTTTTTAAAGGATTTATATAGTGATTTATAAACTGGTTTAGTTAAAACTCCTTTAGGACTCTTTTCAAAGATAGTACCTTCTAGATTAATCCTACCTTTTCTAATTCTTTCTGAAATTCTAGTTCTGTATATCTCCCTAAGTTCACCTAGTTTAATATCTCTTCCTCTATACTTAACTGATACATCACTGTCTTGTTCAGACCATATTAATTGTATTAACTGTGTACCGTGAACAATTTTACTTTTAAATCCATCTGTATTTACTTGTTCTCTAATAGTCCTATTATTAATAGTAATAGGTTTAAAGTTCATAGTACCATCTGGTCTAACAACATTTACATTCCATTGGGCTTCCTTAATAGAACTCTTAGCAGCTAGTATGCCTATACCACCTCTTTCCATTTTATTAAGGTAATTATGCATCTTCTCTCTACCACTTAGAGGTTGCCATAGTCTGTGTATAGCAGCAGTTACTTCTATAATAGCAGCCTCACTTGCTCCAGTTTCTTCTAAATAGAATAATCTATCATATAATTTATCAAGTTTTTCTCTATCTTGTTTAGAAGCTACATAAGATACCTCATTTCTTTGTATAAGCTTAACAGAAGTCTTCCAATATACTAAGTGGTCTTTACCAACTAGTTTTCTAGATTGGTTCATAGCATTAGCATTTTTTAAAATTTGGATTTCTTTAAAATTAAGTTTATATCCTTTTCTTTTTTTCTTTAAAACTTCTTTTACTTTTTTCCTAGATAATTTACCAAGATTCTTTTGGTATACATTATAGTCCCAAGATTCTGTAGCATAAGATTGTGCATCTGTATCATCTACTCCAGGTATCAATCTATTATTATCATTATCAAATATAACTATCTTAGTTTGTCCCGAACCTAAATCAGGTCCTGCTGCAATCTTACCAGCAGCTCTCTTAACTTGGTCAATATAATTTTTCTTTCCTAAGAATACATCCCCATCTAATAAACTATTAAAAGATGTAGCATTAATATAATCATTAATGATGAACTCTAGCATTCTATCTTTTCTAAATTCACCATCTTTATTTTTAAAATGTTTAGGTAAATTTTTAGCAATTAGTTTCCCATCTTTCTCCTCTATTAATAAGTAATCTTGTTCTTGTAGAGAGGCTATCCACTCTTCATTTAGTTTAGAGAAATAGTTATTGTAAGCTTGCTCAAGCCTATCAAGTATTTCAGGGCTTTGCATAATATCTCTCCCCGATCTGGCAGCATTTTGCAACTCATTTAATAAGTCCTCATCTACCTCTGCTAGCCAAGCAAATGTATTAAATTTAAAAGCTCTTAAGTTTTGGTTATCTTCAAATGAAAAAGATTCTTTGCCATTTTCATTATTAAAATTATAGTTATAACCATCAACTTTAAAATCTATATTACCATTTCTAACACTCTCTATATTCTTAGATTCAAACGCTATTTTGTTAAACTCAGCTCTTAATAAGTTGTTCAGGTGTCCTACTGCAGTTTTAGTAAGCTTATTAGCAGATACATAATCAAACTTAGGTAATGTTGCTAGTAAAGTAGTAGACTTACCTTCGTTAACATTAAAATTGTACCTAGTATAAGGAAGAGATTCTCCGTTAATTACTTCTTGCTCACCATCTGTATTAGTGTTTACATAGTATGCTAACATTGTTAGAAACTTAGATTTAAAATCTAAGTGTTTCCAAGTACTACCATCTTTGTATTCTTTCTTTGTATTAATCTCACCATCTACCATATCTACTTCTCTTACACCACCAATTGATGATAGAATTTTATCTTGTGAAAATAATTCATCAACATTAGTACTTAAGAGTAGTGGATTGTTTACTAAATTATTATGGTATAGTTTTAAAAAGTGGTCAGGATATACTAAATCATTTTTTTCTAACACCTCCTTTAAATCTTGCCATGTTGAGTTTTCTATATCCCTAGCATAGTCTTTAAACTCTGCGCTTTTAAATATAGAATACATATCAAAATAGAAAGTATTTTTAACCACATCACCAATATTTTTACCCTCAATATTTTGGTAAGAGGTTGGTCTTACAGTTGGGTCAAATACAGCATTTGCTGCTGCAATATTAAATAGCCTTGTTCTAGCACCACCAGAACTTACTAATTCTCCCTCATCTGAAACATCAACGTCTTGTACACCATAAGGATTTCTATTATTTTTAGTAGGGTTCGCTAATATTTGTTCACTAGGTAATAAATCAAATATAGTACCTAATTCTTGTTGTTCCCCAGATTGTAAAGTATAGTTTATCTTTTCATCAATAGAGTTAATACCACTATTAAATATATCATGGAATTTTAACAATTCTTCCATTACTTCTAAAATCTGTGGTCTACCTTCTTGTCCTTTAAGCTCTTCGTAATAAGTTTGTATATCTGTTAAGTTATCATGTACCCAACTCCATTTTACGTAATCTTCACTAAGAGACATTCCCAAGTTATCAGATAACCCTCTCTTAACCGTATCAACAATAGTATCTAAATTAGTTATCAAAGTTTGTATTGGTCTATCTTCTGTTGGATAATACAAGGCTTTATAATTCTTTAATATATTTGCTACTTGGTAAGTAGTAATTCTACTAGTAATTCTATTGAACCTCTCTAACCATTCTGTAACTTGTGTTCTAGCTGCATCCTTTTGGTTGGCTGATATAATTTTAAATTCTCCAGATTTTACATCATATAAAACATTTCTTATATCTAACCTAGTACCTTTAAAGTTAGCAACAAAAGAATTAAAGAACCCACTCTCACGTAATTCTCCTAATGTATACTCAGAAACTGCTTTTTCTAAAGGAAACTCTCTAGAGATTCTAGCTACAATATTATCGTATACAGCCTTCATTTCTAAATTATTCTTAGATAAGTGTCGCAACCTTGGCAACATGTCTATAGGTTTAACATCTATTAAAGCTTTCTGTACACTATAATAGGCTCTATATACGTTAATAGGTACTTTTAAATTTTCCCCCTCTATAAATTCCTGGCTTAATCCCAAATCAAACTCATCTTCTAAAAAAGAAGCTGTCATAAAAAAGCCTTTTATTTCCTTAGTTAATGAGTTAAAACCACCAGTCTCTCCTATATATTTATCATTGTAAGATTCTGGTGTATCTTCATCCTCTAGTTCATCATAGACATCAGGCTGTATAGATCTTATTAATTTAGAAGCCTCATTTCTAATAATTTGCAAATTATCTTTTTGTTTAAGGGCTCTTTGTATGTCATTAATAAGAGCAGCTTTATATATTTTAAGTTCTGTATTTGGAAGTTTGTCTAATACTTTTTCCCAAGACTCTTTGCTATAAAACTCTTTTACTTTTTCTATTGCTTTTTCAATATCTTTAGCTAGAGATTCTGCCTCACCCTCTTCAATATTATTAAATACCTCTTGAGCTACTCTTGAAACAATTCTTTCTGATTCAGTTGCAGTTAAAAAACTTCTTGGCTCTGGTGTTCCAGGCAAAGCCTGTCTTCTAGGTATTTTCATAGAGAATGCGGCTGTATCTTCTGAATCTCTATACTTACTAGAGTGTTTAAATTGTCCGCTTAAAATTCTATCAAAATAGATATCTAAGTCACCTTTTGTTATTCCTACTAAACTTTTAATCCAGTCTGATATCTTTTTAAATAATTTTCCTAGTAATGTAGTAGGTTCTTTCTTATTTTGTTCAACAGCTACAGCAGAAAAATCATCTGCCATTTTTTCTTCATAGTATAAGTCTGTTAAGTATTCATCTGACTTATTAGCGTATACAGATATAGCCCTTAAATCTTCTATATTAGATTTAGTAGGTGCTTTATATTTCTTTTTAGCTTCTTCTAAAATAGCTTTTCTTTCTTTTTCAGAAGTTAGTACTCTGAATACAGAGTGGAAAGCCTCGTGATAAGCTGTACCTTTAGTTGCTCTATTCTGGTCTAGATATATAACAGAATCATAGAATGCTCCAAATGGCATATTGTTGTCTGATAAAGATCTCTTAAGAGATGCTATATCTTTTATTTCAAAAATACCATCAGGGTTACTCTCAGTTTTTATTGGAAGAATTTTAGAAAGTATATTAATTGCTTCTTGTAAGTTACTTATAGGAAAACTCTTATCTCTTATAGTAGAGAATACATACTCATCAGTATCTTCGTCTTCTTTTGTATCTTCTTCTTTGAATACATCAAATACACTACCTTTCTCAACCTTCTCTTTAACTTCTTTTTTTAATGCAGCTTGTTCTTCTGAAAGAGTCTCATCTTCTACATGATTAATTTCAGTAGGCTCTACTTCTGCATATTTCTTTACAGAATCTAATTTAACAACTACACCGTAATCATTAGGAATAATATTACCAGAAGGGTCTAATATACTACCGTCTTCTAATACTTTAAAACCAACCGCTTTAACTGCCCCAATATCCATACCAGGAACCCTCATACCACTCTCTAATGTTATTTCTGAAAAAGGGTCATTCTTATAATTTAATCTTTGTTTTATCTTTTCTTTAATGTTATTAACAGTTGCTAATACAGCAACTGGTCCTGTCCCCCCAGTAATATTATAATGAGTAATTATACGACCATCTGGTGTCATACTACCTACAGGATAATTCTCTGGAGTAGCGTTACCTTTTTCTAAATCAGTTGTATACTGAGATAAAGATATTGTCTTTTTGGCAACACTTTCTTGAGCAGTAGTAACAATAGAGTTAACTTTTTCATTTAATTCTTTATCTTCAAATATATTTTTATTAGGATACATTTTAAATAAAGACTCATCTTCTTTAGGTAGAGCAGCAAATTCTAATTCACTAAAACTCTCTGCAGTAAAATCAAATTCTCTTAATTTAACATTAACAGCTTCTACTTGTAGATTACCTTTTTCATCTGCTAACCAGTTTTTTAGTGGACCTTTTCTTTTGCCATGTAAACGTTTAGTGAAGGCTTCTATAAATCTTTCCATAGTGAAGTCTTCTACAGCTTTAAAACCACCCTCTTTAAACTGGGTAACCTTTAATATACCTTTACCATCTGGATTAGATATAACCCCTTCTATATTCTCATAAGGAGCACCGTGGTAATTACCAGAAACCCTAATATAAACATAAGGAGGGTTATACACATCTTTTTTAGAGTTATAGTTTCTCTTAACAGACATATTAATGTGCAATCCAGCTGTCTTTTTCTTAGCATGTTTTAACGTTACAAATAAAGGAAGAGATACTTTAGCAGCTCTGTTAGTCCCTCTGTTTTTGTCTAACTCCTCCTTAGTCATGTTATTCATAACATTCATTGTTTCTAAAATGTTATGCTTCATCTCTTCAGTAGATAATCTAGAACTTAGAGGTTTATCTAGCCCTAATAACATATAACCATCTGTAGATTTGGGGATAATAGCTATATTTCTGTGTCTAAGTTTACTAAGAGTCTCAGTATTTATTTGTCTTTCAATTTCTACAACATCCTTAGTGACATCCTTAGTAACTATTTCACCGTTTTCTTCACTCAACATTGTATAGGTAGTACCAGTTTTAATTAATAAACCTTTATTACCTTTTACCTCTACATGGTAATCTGTGTTTTTAATAAACTCTTTTACGTTAGTTCTTTCACTACTTTCAAAATTTGAAATTAATTCAAAAGCATCAGGTTGATATCTGAATCTTATTACTTTCCCTATATCCTTACCAGTAACTATTTTCTTAGAATCTACTTTATCAAATATTTCTTTAGCTTTAATGTAGTATGATCTAAATTTATTTAAATCAGTTACACCTAAAGCTCTTATTTGTTCATCACTAGTAATGTCTAAAGGTTTGCCATTATAAAGAAACCTATCAGGTCTAGTGACTCCCCCAATTAAAAAGTCTCCATCATACAAATAGTAAGCTCCAGATTTACCATCACCCCTCATTATAGTAATAGGACCACCCATTTGCTCCCCAGAAGAAGTTTCTGGAGCAGCCACTGTACCAGCAGCTTCGTAATCTTGTTTTCTTATAGTTAAAAATCCAGCTAAATCATCTTTATCTCTGTTCTTAAGATGTTCTCTTACTTCTGAAACTCTATCATCATCTACAATAACTCTTACTAATCCCTCTACATTATGTAGAACTTTTTCATTACCATTTTTATTCTTAGTACTAACAAAATTAGTTACTTTATCTCCTAACTCTTTAATTTTGCTTTCTAGCAAACTTAACATTTGGTTGTAGGCTTCGGTCTCTTCCTCAGTAAGCTCCTCTTTCATAGCCTCTTCAGCAGCACTCTTTATCTTTTTTAATGCTAGTAAGTAACTCCTATTATTAATTTCGTTATTAAGTTTACTATTGAAATCTCTTTCCTCATCTTCTAAAGAAGCTTTTAGTCTATTGTAATCTTCTGAAGAGGTATCTTTTAAACTCTCAAAAGCACTTGTTTTTTCTTCTCTATACTGGTTATTTAGTTCCTCCGTAATGGCTTCTACTAACTCTTGATTATTAGTATTAATTCCCATTTGGAGTAACTCTTCTTTAAATCTACCTATTAATTCATCCTTAGTAATTTTGAATGAGTGGTTTTTAATTTCTTGAAGGTCATCTTTAAATAATCTAGCACCTTCTCTACTCATAAGAGCTTGCATATCTTGAACAAAGTTATTTCTCTGCTTAACAACTTTTTGCAAATCACTATATAATTGTGATGATTCTGGTCCTATCTCAGGGTTAGTCTTATATCTTTCATTAAAAGCAGTGTGTACATCTTTTACAGCATCAACCATTTCTTTGAATGAATCAAAGTCATAATCATACTCTTTATTTTCATACTCTTCTGTAGTGAGTATAGCTTGATAATTAGCATACTCATCATCTAACATTTGGTTTATTTTAGCCTCTTGTCCTTCAATCTTTTCGTCAAGTTTAGCTAAATCTTTTTCTATTTTAGCGACCTGCTTCTCATTACGAGTAATTGCAGCATTTTGAGTAAGTTTCTCTAAGTTTTCCTCTCTAGCTTTTTTAGTTTTATTAAGCTCTTTAATATTATCTTGATACTTCTTAATCCAAGTTCTAGAAAACTTTATTCTCGAACCAATTTTCGCTGCCTTAGAAATAGAATCTAAATCTATACCTAGTAAGGAAGACAACTTTTTAGTCATATCAGACTCTCTTATATCTAAATTTTTAACAGATTCAATTTCATAAGCAAGGGCTTCAACCAAATCTTTGTTAGATAATTCTTGTTCATCTCCTATAAGGTCTTTTTTACCTACAATATCTTCAGCCGTTCTAATAGATTCTTTTACTGATTCTACTTTATCAGATAGTTGCTTAATAGTTTTTTCTTTTCTTTCGGAAACCTCTTGTGCAGATAAATTATCATAACCAAACATCTCTTGGAAAGCCTCATCAGACATTTCTTTCATACTAACAAGGAAATCTTCAGTTATACTATCTACACTTCCTAAATCATATCTACTTTTAATTAATTCAAATAACTGAGCATTTTCTGCTGACTTAGCTTTAAATGCATCATTACTTTCTAGAGCTTCATCAATCTCTTTATTAGTTTCGTAAGTAGACATATATCCCTCAAGAAGTCTTTTGTAATATGGAGCTACATCGTTCTCGTTAAGAAATTTAACTTGTTTTCTAGCTTCCTCTAAATCTTTTCTAGCTTGTCTGTATGTACCAATTGCACCCCCTTGCCACACATCTCCTTTAGTAAAAGTTGGTCCACCAATAGCACCTATAATCATACCGATAGTAACTTCTTTCCAAAAGTCTGTGTTACTACCGTCACCATAAGTCTTATCAAAAGCATCTGATAATGCTGTTATACTATTATATGCTTCAATAGCTCCATCTACTGAATATTTCTTAGATAAGTATTCAAGACCAGCTCTTTTAACTAAACCTTGGCTACCCTCTTCTACAAGACCTTCATATATTTGTCTTTTACCTATAGCTTTAGCCCAATAACCAATCTTCTTAGCCTTACTCCAACTATCATATGCAACTTTCCAAGGAGTCTTAGCAGTTTCTCTTGATATATTAGTAGCCTTAAAGAAATTACTAAAAGCATCTCTTCCTAAAGTTTTTTCTGTAACGTCATCTGCTCCTTTAGTAATAGTTTTACCAACTCTACCTGTAATGCCGGCAAGACCTTTACCAAACGTTTTAGGTAAAGTTAACATGTTACCAAAACCTACTAAAACCCCATTAGCTGCAAACACATTGTTAGCAGTGTTATAGATATGGGTCATATGCTCAGCAAGTTCTTCACCAGTTGGTTCTTTACCAAATTCATTAATATAATTCTTTTTATAATCTTCTTCTGCTTCTTTAATAAAATGTCTAGCTTCCACACCTGCTTCATAAAAAGCACCAGTAACGAATCTTCTAGACTCATTAGCTACTTCTCTAAACGCATTACTTGTTCTATTTATGTCACCAATTCTCTTAGCTGCTGATAAAGCAGTACTAGCTTTATTACCTTTTCCATAACCTTTTAACATTTTAGCAGCTTTACTAATAAGTCTGGCACTTAAACCAGCTTGTAAACCTGCGCCAGTTCCAAAAGTAGTAGCAGTAATACCAGAAGCGATAGCCTCTGAGAGTACGGCAGATATAGTAAATGCCATCCCACCCATAACATCATTTGCCCAGAAGTTGGCTGTTCCCATACTTCTAAGTAAACCATACTGAGCCTCTTCAGATGATACATAATTAGGTAAAGCCTCATTCATTTGGGTCTCTACATTATCTAACATATGCATGAAATCATTATCATAGAAAGACCTTAAACTACCATCAGAAATAGCTTTAGGTAGTCCATATACTACCCCAGCAAGGTTACCTACTGTGTATAAACCAATTTTACCCAAAGTTTTTGTAATACCATTAGCCCATTTATCACCAGTGCTTTGATTAACAGCTAATCCCTCTCTTGTCCAATAGTCCATGTCAACACCTTCTTCACCAATAATACTCTTATCAGCGTTAACATCAAAGTGTGGTGCTTTTAAGTAATTAGCTTGGTCAGCTTTATATGCTGCATCACTGCCAATAGAAAATGAGGAGATACTTTCTTTGTCTCCCCCCATCTTAATGTACTCATCTAGAGTAAAAATTTTATTTTTATCTGCCATTATTCTTCTGTTTCTGTGTACTTAGGATTTGGTAAATACTCAACTCTTCCTTTTTCTTCAACTGGTACGTATGGAGAGACTGTTCCCTTTGCAGTAGCATCTTCATACTCTAATTTTCTAGCTTCTCTTGTTCTATAGTAATCAACTAGTTTGTTAAAGTTATCATAGGTTCTTCTATCATGGTCTGCTCCAGTTTGTTGGTTATAATTTAAACTAGCTTGAGCACTGAAGTCATGCTTCACATCCATTCTAATAGATACATAATCTTTACCATCTTTCTCAACAATAGTGAATGGTGCTTCACCATTCTTACCAAGTTGTTTATTAACATTTTTAATTTCTTTTGCTGATAACCCAGTAACACTTAGCGGAACTAATTCTGTATTAACAGTGAAATAAGCTCTGTTACCTACTATTCTAGCACCAGCTTTCTGAGAACCTATAATATCTACAGGTACGTTAGAGTTGAATACCATACTAGCCTTAACAACAGCTTCTTTTTGTTCAGCATTTAGACCCTTAGTAAGATCTTTAATTTTCTTCTTAGTCTCCTCTTTTGTCCATCCTTGTTTTTTAGAGAATTTATCTATCATATTATTATACTCTGCAATCTCTGCTTTTGTAGGAGCAAAGCCTTTTGAACCAGAACCTGAATAAGTATATTTATCTAAAGATTCCCATAATCTAGCAAAAGTAAATTTACCATTTCTGTTTTTATTTCTAGTAGCTACAATTGCTGCAGCTTCTTTAAGTAGTTCCATTTCTTCTGGACTCTTATTACCCAAACCTTTAATACCACCAAATAAGATAGCATCATTAAGAGCTACCTTACCGTCTTTAAATAATGCTTTTACAGTAATACCATCTAATTCTGCAGTTCCATTTTCTTTAAGTTTAGTATAAAGGTCGCTATAGTTATCTACTACTAAAGCATCTTCTCTGTCCCACTGAGCCAGTTTATTCTTCCATGAATCATTTCTAAGTTTAGTAGTACTCTTAGATTCATAACCTTTTTGTGCAAAACCTCCTCGGTAGATAGAGTTTAAGTCCATTCCTTGAGCATAACCCATCATAGCACCGTCTCTTAGATAGTTTTGAACATCTTCTCTTTCGGTGAATGCATCCCAAACCATTTTAAATCTTGCTTCATTTGGCATTGATTCATATTCCTCCCAATCTCTAATGTACATATTAACTGGACTAGAGCCACCTTTAGTAACTTTATCATTTTCTATATCTTTAGAAAGTTTCATCCATTCAGAAGAAACATCTACAAAGTCTGAAGGAGTCACACCTCTAAAAGTGTTATATGTACCTCCATAAGGAGTTTCATCACCAACTCCTTGGTATTGCGACATAGAAAAAACTGGAGCCATTCTTTTTTGCTCTTGACTAAGCTTTTCATTCTTAGCAAGCTCTTTTAGATAGGATTGGTTAGCATCATAAGAAGCTTGTATATTCCCTATAATACCTGACCTACTCCAACGTCTAGCTACCTCTCTAGAAAAGTCTCTTAGTTTAGCTCTATTAGTTGGGTCTGTTAAATCTGAATTAACCAGACTATCTATTCCTTTATTTAACCAATCTACCTGTGCTAGTGCAGCTTTTCTATCTGGTTTAAGATATCTTAATTCATCCCCTAAAGCTAGCATTTTGCCAGCAGCACCTACAGCAGCATCTTGTGCTGCTTGCTTCATTTGTAATCCCTGAAGCATTTCCTTATAAGGCAACTCATAAGCCCAATCTATAGGGTTACTTCCCGATGTTTTATAAAACCTACTCATTTACCTTCTTTATTACCTTTATATAAAAACTTTCCAAGTTCTTCTGGATCTAAACCATAGTCAGCAAACATTTCAGCTAATGAATTATATTTAGCTTTATTTTGTTCATGTGTATTCATATTTCTTCCAAAACCTTGGATATTAACACCAGCATTAGATATATTGTTTGCTAAATTACTGTAGAAGTTATCTCTGTTTTGGTCTAGCCTTTCATCTCTAGCAGTTAGACCTTGTGCATTAGCCATGTCTCCTCTAAAGTTTAAGTCTGCCATAATTCTAGCTCTCTCTGCTCCTATTTGATTAAAAAAGTCTGCCATATTTCTCTGAGTACCTCTTGTAGTATTCTGAGCATTAGCTAACATACTTCCAAAGTTAGTAGTTCTATTTCTATTAAGATTCTGAGCCATGTTATCTCTAAGAGCTAAATCTCTCGCCCCTCTTCTCTCTACACCTCTAAACATATCAGCTACATTACC
>Ga0208644_1002731_pt1 | contig 13968 bp, 22 predicted proteins | sample VirMetDEL_Nov_18_FD_184517 | JGI IMG/M metagenome (GOLD analysis project Ga0208644, IMG submission 184517) | Aqueous microbial communities from the Delaware River and Bay under freshwater to marine salinity gradient to study organic matter... | ecosystem: Environmental > Aquatic > Marine >... | reverse complement strand
TTGTGCCACACTTCAGCAATATTATTAAGAAGTATGCACATGGGTTGCGTGGTCTGACGTTGTACCCTGATGGTTCAAGAGGTGGTCAGCCGTTGACACCATGCTCTTGGGAAGAAGCCATCAACAAAAAAGGTGTAGTGTTTGAAGACAACAGTGAAGAGCAATGTCTCTCAGGAGTTTGTGGTATATGAACGATATAAATAAACTATTATTCTTTGGGTATTACAATACAAAATTAATCTCAGAGAATTTAACAAAAAAAGTTATGGAGTTTATCGAAGAGGAAACAATTAATGATTTGCATTTAGATGGAATATGTTCTGATAGCAATTATTCTAAAAATGGTATTGAATCATTAAGGCCATCTATAACTAAGTTAGTTGAAGATGCTATTGCAATTCAGTATGAATACGAAACAAAAGATGCGCAATATAACGCCTAATCATTACAAGATGGAAGTGGAGCCTATCGAGTACATCATGCGGAATAACCTCAATTTCTGCGCGGGAAATATAATTAAGTATGCTTCCCGCTACGACAAGAAGGGAACTCCGATAGAAGACTTGACAAAGATAGTTCACTATGCTAATATACTGATTGATGAGTATGTAAAAGCAGATACAGAGTAGAGGACAAAAACTATGATAAGGCAGGAAACAGAGTGGCGAATAGAGTGTTACGACGAAAACGACAACATCTTCCATGTCGATTTCGCCAAGACCAAGCGCGGAGCCATGTGTATGGTAAATAAAGGTATTGATGGCGCACACCATATCGATCTTTGCAAACAGCGGTCATTTTACGATTCCGAGGACTTTGATGACCTTGTAGATCGGGAGTATTTAGACTACCAGACCTTTTATGTCAAAGCGGATACAGAGTAAGGCTTATCTTGAGTGGGTTGCCACCCTGCCATGCATTGGTTGCGAGGTTAGGGATGGTACGGTGGTAGCCCACCATTTAAAGGGAAGAGCCGCGCCACTGTCAGGTGGAATGGGATACAAGGCTAGTGATTGGTTAACTATGCCGCTGTGTTTCCAATGCCACACGCAGATGCACTCAGGAGATGCGGCGTTCATGGACTGGCAAGAAAACTTTATCCTGCGTACATTGAACGAAGCGTTTAATCAGGGTATAATTGAGATATGAAAACGATGGATCAAATGGTAGAAGAATATCTGGACAAGATAGAAGAGATTGCTCCGCAGTATGCGAAGGCTAAAGCCGAAACGTATCAACTGACGGAGTTTAAAAAGACTCAACGCTCCATGCTGTTCGGCAAGGCTGTAGGCAAGACCGTAGCAGACAAGGAGAATTGGGTTTCAATTCAACCAGAAGTCACCAAGACTATCGAGGGTGTGGCGGTTGCAATTGAAAACGAAGAGCGTCTGAGGTGGGAACTCAAGCAGTTAGAACTACGCATCGAGGTGTGGCGTACAGAGCAAGCAAACCGAAGACTACACAACAACTTAATATAGGAATAGTAATGAGCGATTATCAAGAGAAAGATGGTGATGTATCTTTGTTTATCAATGACAAAGAGGGTAATGATGCGCGACCTGACATCACGGGCTACGCCCTGGTTGATGGCGTAAAGATGCGCGTGTCGTTGTGGGCAAAAGAATCTGGCAAACTGCGGTTCTCTGGGCGTATCGAAGAACCTATGGCAAGCAATGGTTCTGGTAAATCTTCTAGTCGATCAGCACCCGTACCCTTCTAATGAAGATTGAGTACCACGATGGGGATGTAGTCGAGATGTTGTTCGACGAGAAACTCCATTCGTACAAGGTGGGCGATGAGGTTATTCCAAATGCTACAAAGATTCTGGACATAATCTCAAAGCCTGCTCTTGTACCGTGGGCATTGAAGGTTGGAGCCGATTGGCTGGAGAAAAACTTTTTCTACGACGAGGATGCCTCATCTAAAAAGACCAGTGTCTACAAATCACGCATGGCTTTAGAGCCTCTGCTCAAGGGTATGAAGTCTGCCTATCGAAGCAAGTCTCGTGACGCGCTGAACATAGGCAGTCTTACCCATGAGTGGGTTGAGGGTGCGATTAACTGGAAGATAGATGGCGGTGAGATACCTATGATGCCGCAACAGGAAGAGGCGGTCAATGCTATTCGCGCTTTCCAGGGTTGGGTAGGAGAGAATGTAGTTGATTGGTTATCATCCGAAGAGAAAATCTTTCATAGAAAATACAAGTATGCAGGAACGGTTGATGCTCGTGCTGTTATCAATGGAGAATATTGTGTTATCGATTGGAAGACAAGCAAAAGAGTTTATCCTGAATATCATCTACAGGTGGCGGCATACGCCAAAGCCATCGAAGATATACACGGAAAGCCAGTGGATGCGACTTACATACTTAGATGCGACAAAGAAACGGGAAAGTTTGAAGCCGTCAGATCAACAGAAATAGATGAGAATTTTCAAGCATTTATGGCCGCAAAGACACTGTATCAAAGGATGAAAAAAATTAAATGAGTATACCCACAATGATTATATTCCACTTTGACTCAGCATTAGAACTGATGACAGACGGAATGAATCACGAACTGTTTGACAATGATGAGATGGAAGACTTGCTTGAAGGGTGCGCTCAACAATCAGAGTATGCAGGGCATGAGTATATGTGGAGAGCGTTAAAGCGTATGTTACGTCAGGACATTGGAGGTAATGTGATTGGCTTTAGTCCAGAGTTGAAAGGCCCAGATGTCCATTGAGTGGGGCAGAGGTAGCGGGTTCAACTTCGGTAGAATACCCGGATCAAACATCAGAGTAGAAAGGTCAAATCATCCTAAAGGGTGGTGCTTTCTGGCAAGCGATGACAAACTAACTTATATGCACGTTGATAACAGATACTTTAAAACTAAAGAGGAGTTGGATGAGTGCATACTGGAGTGGGTAAATGAAAATAAAACTAAATAAGTCTGAACTGAAAGAGGCGCTAGACCTGGCATCACAAAGGCATGAGGCAAAACACGTTAGTGTTAGGGACACTGGCCCCAAAATGACAAGCGCCGCAGAATCAAAACTTGCCAAATTTATTGGCGACCCAAGATATAAACCACACTTTCTTGGGATGCTTGGTGAAATTGCCTACGCAAAGATGCGGGGTGGAGAAGTAAACAAAGAGATATATTCTAAAGGCGATGATAACACTGGTGATGTTGGGAACGTAGAAGTAAAGACATCTACTTGGAAAGGGCCAGACATTGACCTAAAGATTACCCAGAGAGAGGTAGAAAAAAAAGAAAATCAACCATTGAAGTACGCCCTTATGAGGGTAGACGAGGATAATTTCTCAGAGGTTGAATTTATAGGGGAGATTTATAGAGAAGAATTTCTGCTAAAAGCAAAGAAGAAAAAGTACAGGTTAGGATTTCCAATGAACTATGTCCTAGATGGAAGGAAGTTATACTGCTAAACCCAAGCCCAGAACAGGAAAAGGAGTGGGACGAGCAGAGAAGGTATCACTTCGCAAGATACTGTTGGGTGCATCAGCACGAATCTATACAGTGTCGTGACGGAGAGTGGCGCACATGGCGCGAGATATTTCAGAGGAACGAGGGTATTACTCTGTACCAGTACGCTGAACTACAGAAACGGAAACAACGCAACCGCGAGGAAAAACATGAAACCCATAGTAAACAGGAGGGGGATCAGATGACTCTCCTGTAAAGTCATCAGGGTCTTTACACGTTGCCAGAACTATCACCTCACTGTCCTGTCTAACCAGCCAACCCACATTAAAAAAGGTGGGGCAAGTTGGTTCTTGCTCCCACCCAGAAGTTGCTATAATGTCACGCCATTCTACGATGACTAGTTCTTTTTCTTTCTTTCCAATGGTCCCGGTAGAATCCATCCCAGAATTATCGGCCCCACAAAAAACAGTATCAGACCCCATCCTGCAACCTCCACCAAATCCTCAATAATTGTAAAGAAAGATTTTCTTTCTATATATGCTACGCCTTCTGCAATCTCATCTTCAGTCAGGTCGGCAAGGACAATCCCTGTCGAGGCACCCACCAGCGCACCCGCCATCGGAGCAGTTACACCACCGCTGATTACAGTTGCGGCTCCCGCACCGATTGCCGCTCCCGTCCCGCTGTACGTCGCGTCCCTCAGAGTCTCGCACCCGCTTATCAGAGTGGTCAAGAATAACCATGTTATGCAGTGATTATGCCAAGAAGTACGACGGCTACCACGATAGCCACTATCTTTTGTTTCGTCCCTAACTGGTTCCACTTCTTTACTGTTTGTTCCCACATTATTTCTTCCTCGCTGTCTTGGCTGATTGTTTAAATGCCTTTGCTGTTGGCGCTCCTTTGCTTCCGGGCTTCCGCATTTTCTCTCCTGATCCAGCCTTGATTCGTTTACGTTTGGCATGGATGTTTGCGTATAAACCTTTGCGTGGCATTAGTATTTTTTCTTACCTTTCTTCATAGGTTTCTTCTTCATGGGTTTCTTCATCTTTCCGTACATTACAGTTTCCTCCCTTTGATTGGCCCGATGTAATTAGTTTTTGCTTTCTTCTGTGCAGTCTTTGACAACTCGTTCTTATGGTACAGGTACTTACTGTTCTTGGTATGTCTAGCACCAGACATCAGTTTGCCTTTAGCATCCTTGTGAGTGCCGCCCTTGTGTTCCGTGCCATCACGGAAATAATGTTTAACGCCTTTCACCACTTCACCTTATCAGCCCAGTAAGCCGCAGACATTTTGCCTTTGGCTATGTTCTTTGCGTGTCTTGCCTTGAATGATGCCTGCCTTTTGGTAGGTTTCTTGTCACCTGTTACACCCTGCTGGCCAAAGCGAATCGTCTTAACCTTGCTACCTTCTTTTGCTACCACAACGTGAGACTTCTTCGGGTGGTTTGGTGTACGTTTAGGTTTGTTGTAACCAGATACGCCAGCCCTTGCTAGCCTTGAGTCTTTCATCGCATCTCCTTTCCAAACGCCCTGTCGATTGTCGCTTCAAGACTTTCAATCCTGTAGGTCAATACGTCTAAATGATCGACCATCATCCTGATGTCATCTCTGTCACGCTTTAACTCTTCAACGTCATTAGATATACCAGATGCCCACCAGATAGCAGTGGCGGTCTGACCAATAAGAAATATAATTGCGCCTAGTAAATAGGATGGTATGTTTATTCCGCTCATGTTTTTTCCTCGGGGTACACTGGGTTAGGGTTGATGCTAAGTGACGTACCATTTGACTGACCGCCCCAAAGAATACAAGCCTCTTCCCTATCCTTATTACTTCGTGTAACCACGAGGGTAGACGTTGTTTGCTCTTTGTTTACGAATAACACAATGGTTGTGTCAACGCTCATGTGGCTCATTACCATAGGTATTTCGCCGTAGTCTTTCTCAAGATGCTCCATCATGCTGGTAAAACTAGGAGTACACGCCAGTTGAAATGGCACATCGAAGGTATACATATCATCAGGCATGGGTAGTTGCGTAAGCATGAGCGCCGCTAGTATTTCCTTCATCGTCTACGCCTCTCTTTGTTTAGTTCGACTAAATCTTTGTTTAGTTCTTTAATTATTCTATTCTTTTCTTCCGCGCTTATTTGACCATCCCTAGCATCTCTTATTGCCTTTCTTTTTCTTGCTTGTATATCTCTTGCTCTAGCGTCAAATCCTGCGGCCCTTCTCTTCAACAATTTAGATGTGCTTACTGGTTGAACCTTTATTCCAAAGCCGCTTAGTCTCGCCGCAGTTGGGGTGTATACATCTCTGGTTGGGCTGTACTTACCGCTCAACGCTCTATCAATTTTCTCCCCAGAATAAGAAGGGAAGCCTGCTATTGGTAAGTTGGGTATGAACTGTCTAGCAAGATCACTGGCTCTTTGTTCCATGCTTGTGGTAGTCTGACCAGTGAACCTGTTGATACCAGTTAGCGCATCATATATACCACCTCCTGCCCCGAATGATGGTTGCAAAGATTCTGGAAGATAAGGAACTCTACCGACAGTTGCATCTTGTTCTACTCCAAATATGTTACCGCCGGGAAGAACCCTGCCTATGTTCAGGTACCAATCATCTCTTGTTTGTGGACTGATAGATTCTGGAAGTTTAACCATAGTTGATGGCATACCAGGAATACCAAACATCGTTGGGTATTCTTCATCAAGCAGGCTTCTTTGCTTTGCGTCCTCCTCTCCAAGAGAGTTTATGGTTGATACTAACAATCCCCACTTTGCAAATTTGATTGGTCGCTTTGCCGCAGTCTCCGCAAGTTTTGGTACAACACCATACATATAGGATGCAAATGGTAGCGGCCCTTCTCTCAATGCCTCAAGCACAGGGCTACGTCTTTCGTAATCAACGAACCATTCCCTTGCCTTTCTTGCGGCCATGTCCATAGCCTCTTCTCTGCCAATGCCAGAGTTGATAAGTCTGTCACGCTCCGTCCTATACAGCGCCATTCGGAACACTTGATCCTCTAGGTTGTATAGTTTTGCGGCTTTATCCCAAGTAAGATTCTTTGTTTTCTGCGCTACCTTTGTGGCGTAATTAATCCCACCACGAGCAAGCATCATATTGTTTCTTGCTGTTCCAGAATACATCTCAACCAAAGGCATGGCATCTCTAGCAACCTCTGAACCAAAGAAACCACCGAATACACCACGCTGTTCTGCCTGCATAAAATCATCAGTGCTTTTCTTTATATCTTTAATAGCCTTGAAGAAGTCTGTTACCTTCCCGTTTCCAAAATCAAAGTGGATAATGTTAGAAATAAAGTTATTGAAGTGTACCGCTGGGTTAGCAATAGTCTTGCTACCTTTCCACAACCTGTTTAACTTTCTGTAAGGCTCCATAAAGTTTTTGATCTTAGATGCGGCGTTCAATTCTCTGATAGCCATCAGATCATTATAGGTTTCCTTGCTTACATACTTTTCTTTTAGGTCTCCATAAACGCTACTGTTTGGAACCTGTTTATTAAGGCGGCCAGTTGCATTTACTGATGCAACATCTGGATTATCAGCCATCTCTCTGAAAAACTTTAATGCGCTAACATCATTGGCTAGAAGTTTGCCAGTACGATCAAAGGCGATCATGGCATCTGTAACTTCACCCATTTGAGATCGCTCCTCTGGAGTCCAGTCTCTCCTTACCTTTACTGTATTCCCGCCTGTCGCATACTGTGTTCTTGCTAACTCTTCCCAACCGTCTGCGTCATCTGGCCTTTGACCAGCATCCCATTTTGATGCTGGCATATCTTTTACATGACCGCGTATTTTAAGTTCATCACCAGCAACTAAAATCCTAGAGTTTGCACCACCAGTTAGTCTATCTGGATCACTGTAAACTCGATGGATATAAGTGTCGCTATTCTCATCGAACCTTTTCCGACTTATAACACCCAAGTCAACAAGTTCATTGCCGTATTTGTTTATGGTGTTTCTTGCTTCTGTTGCCAAACCTTCCAATGCCTGATCTCTCGGAGCATTTGGGTCTGTCAACATACCGTAAAGAACCTTGCGTTGTTCTGCTGGAAGAGCCGCCATCTCTCTGGTTATTTTTTCAAACTCACCAGCAATAATCTTTCTTCCACCTTTGAACATTGACCTTGCATTGATCCAAGCATCAACCAATCCATAGTCTGGGATGATAGCCCTAGCAAGCGCACCATCAGTAGCGGTATTAATACCCCTGCCTCCAAGACCAACGGAGCCTCCGATCAAAGCGCCAAGTACAGCGTTCTCCATCTTCTCTGGTATAGTTGCGTTATCGTCTGTGTTGTAAAGACCAAGACCACCACCAGCAACAGCCCCAGCCCCCTCTGGTTGCTTGATAGCACTCCACACAACCTCACCAATAGGCTCGTATGCTTTCTTAGCACCCATTGCAAGAGGGCCAATAGCCGCTCCAAGACCAGCGCCTAGTGCCGCTGTCTCCGCCCTACTCTGACCTTCTGGAACATAACTCAAACCGCCTGCAATACCTCCGCCAACAACGCCAGGAAGTATTAACTCCCCAACCTTTCCAGCAGTTCTAAGTTTTGATAACGGCAACAACCATCCAGCGGGATCGGCAATCAAACCAGTAAAGTATGCACCCTTTGCCCAATTCCCGTACTCAGGATCGGCCAATAGTTCATCAAGATAATTTTGCTCTTGAGCCAAATCATCCTCATTAATGCCAGAAATCTGCTGGAGTCCGCGAATAGTATCTTTAAATCCTATTCTTGCGGCATCCCACATAATCTCCCATCTCTTTTTTCTTTGTGTGGGTTGGACATCGGAATCGCTCATGTCGAGAACGGTTCCGCCTTCAGACATATCTAAAATTTTAGCCATTCGGATACTTCGCGTTTACTGTAGCCTGTATATCTTCTTCAGATGCGTTTGGATATCTCTTCCTAACCCTTGCTTCATATTGCTCCCGAGTTCCTTCATTCTGTTGAGTAACAGATGCTTCCTTTGCTTGACCAGTTGCAGAGTCTGCAAAGTTTGATATGAATTTAGACAACCAACCTTGAGTCTTTTCCTCGGTCTGTTCTTGTTGTGTAAGAGGAGGAAGGTTTATTCTAGCCCTTATTCTGTTGGTTATATCAATAATCATTTGGTCTAATTCAGCACGGTCTATTCCAACATCCTCGCTTTTCAGTTTAATCAACTCAGAGAGAAGTTGTCTATCTTCTGACGCTGTTGGCGGTCTGTCTATAAATCTATTCGCCAACCCAAAAGCCAACTTAGCCGCTTTTTCCTTTTCTGTATCTTCTAACATACCAGCCCAGTATTCATATGTTTTTACTGCGGCTGGTTTTCTATCTTTACCTCCATCTTTACCAAACGTAGTGTCAGCAAGTTCCTTTGCTTCCTCTGGTGTTCCACCAAGTTTAATCACTGCGTTGTAAGTTTCTTCCCAAGTTCCTGGCGATCTGAACTCACCATTCTGGTCAAAGAATACATCCTTCCAAAGACCTTGCATCCTTTCTTCTTGGTCAAACTTTTCTATGACATCTAGTTTTTCCGTAGCCATCTTGACATACATAGCGGCCTGAGACTTGCCACCAGTAAACTGAGCAATAGCGTTTAGTATCATCGCGTTGCGGTATATCTTGCTAATCTCATCTAAGTACTGTTGTTTGCGAGCCTTCGGATCACGGGCATACTTACCATACATTGACTCAAGAATCTGGTACTTGTTAACCAATTCCCTATCTGATCTAACTTCAGCGTTATAGTCTGGTCGTGGCTTTCCTATTCCAGAATTTGTTTGCTCTCCAGTGGTTGCCACTCCTGTTGCGGAAGTAGGCGCTGTAGTTTCAGAAGTCGTTGCAGTTTCAGTAGGCGCTTTAGTTTCGACTGGAACAGCATCCTCCATTACTGAAACATTTGATGGATACATATTATCCAGTTCCTCGCGGGTCGGCATACCCTGAGTAGTTACAGCAAATCCTGCGCCCTGATCTTGAGGGCCGATAAGAATTGGCTCCTCGTCAACTTGTTGCCCACCAAGAAAACCAGATACAGCATCGCTGATAGAATCAATAGATGCGACTGGCATATCTAGAGTTGCTATGTTAATGTCTGGCAAAAGACCTGCGATTCTCTCTAACTTTTGCTCTGGACTGACAGCCCTCTGTGGATTTAAATAACTAAGATCAACTCCAGCCTCTTCCGCTGGGCTTGGGCCAGACGGTCCGTATGGTGGGATACTTCCACTCTCTGGGCCTTCCAATGCAGACACACCTCTACCCGCTGGTAGAATTCTAGGCATACTTACAGATGGAAATGATTTGCCTATAAAAGTTTCACCATCAATAGAAACTGGTGTAGCCTCTCTGCTAAGAATGTTTGTAATTCCAAATGATCCCGGCCCCTTATACTGGCTATCAATAGACCACTCACCATCTGTTTTAACTAATCGCGGCAACAATCTATTAGTTGGATTGCCTGCCATAATTGGCGGCCTTCCTCTACTACGCCAAGCCTCCTCAAGAGATGGGTTTCTTTCCATGCTCATCGATGGTAACTCTGGAATAAATCTATCAGGAAAAGACCTAACGCTAGATGCTGGAGGTAATTGAAAAAACTTACGACCAGAATCTTCTACTGTAGTTGTAACAGTAGTTGGTTGACCCTCTGTTTCTTTGATTACCTTTTTTACTTTTGGAGGTTGATAAGTATCATAGTAACCTGTTTCAGTATCAACAGCAGGCGCTTGCATACGGCGCAGTAATTCCATTAAATCCATTAAAAGCCTCCGCTGTATCTGTCTTTCTGTTGACGCGGTAGTAAGGTATAAAATCCTGGGTTTGGCGCTTGGGCTGGAATATCTGGAAGAGTGGGAGACATAAGTCCAGTAGGCTTTACATTACCGCCTACTCTTGCACCGCCTCCTCCTCCTCCTCCGCCGCCACTGCGGGAAGGGCTACCACCCATGTCACCAAGAGAGCCTAAAGCCGCGCTAAGAAAGTCTTTGTCTATATTAGATTTCAATTTATCCCACCAAGACATAGCACCTTCTTCTGATATGTTTGCGCCGCCGCCAAATATGTTTCCATGAGCAGGGGTTCCAATAACAGGAAATTTTAAAGTAAAAGAATCAACAGGCATTACATCTGCACCACCCCCCATTCCAATTCCAAATGGTTGCATAGGTTGCGCATAGTTTCCAGAATCGCCGGGGATAAATTGAGGCACTTGTGGAACGGAAGGTGCAATCGGATTTGGCATTACACCAACAGCCCTATGACCACCAATTCCACCAATAGGCGATGAAGTAGTTAAATTTTTCCACCAATCATTAATCATTAAATTGCACCGTAATAAACGTGTTTAACTCCGTCAATTTCAGTAACGGCATGAGGATAAAGAACCTCAACATCCTGTGCCATTACACCCCTACATCTACGGTCATCACCAATGTAGTTGTAAGTATAAACATCAAGACCTTTCCACTTAGTACCTTCAGAAACTATATTTTCTTTTATTCTTCGATCTGAACCTACAGCCCCAGTAATAAGAGCAGAGCCAAGAGTACCTAACAATTGCATACCAGAGTTATTTGGAACAGTGCTGGTAGTAGATGAACCACCGCTAGAAGTGCTACCGTAGTTTCCAGTAATCATAGACATATAGTTTTGCAATGCGTTCATCGGAGCCGCCGCTTCGTAAGCATATCGAGCCTGATCTCTGTTCATTGCTTCTTGAGTCATTGCTCTACGTTGTGCGCCTATGTCAGCAATAGCGCCATACATAGATAATGGTGCGCCCATAATGCTTGGATACAATGATCCAGATTGCACCGCTCTCTGTTGCGCTTGGTTGTATGCGTTGGTATACATTTGCGCCAAAGGAGTAGTCATGCCAGATTTAACTGCGTCTGCCACTGCTTTGTTTTGTTGTAGTGCGGCACGGCTTGAGCCGCCAGGCTGATACATAACTTGTTGCTGTCTAATTCCTGGCAGAATATTTGCCTGCAAATTTCCGATTACATCTTGTGCATAAGCCTGCGCCATTGGATCATAAGCAGATGAATCAATCTTTCCGCTTAGTCCCTGCATTAAACTTGCTTCTGCACCAGCCTGCATACCTGCGGCGCGTGGGCCTCTTGCGTAATCTATAATTGCTTCTTGTGCAAAAGTTTGTGCTGGATCAAAACCTGCTAGTGTTTCACCGGGGTAGTAATCAGGTGGGCCTTGCTCATACAGTTCTTTGGCTTTCTGAAAACCACCGAGAATGTAAGGAACCTGTGGCGACCACGGGCCTGTTTCGCTACTAAAACTAGTTGCTGACGTACTGGTTTGGTTTCCGCCTAAACACATAATTAATTCCTCAGTTTGTATGCTTTACCTGTTTGTTTAAACCCAAGTCTTTTTTCTAAAAATTTACCAAGACCATCTGATTCGTGACCATTGCTAACACCAATGCTAATCTCTCTTACTCCTTGTGACTTGGCCCACTCTATGTATTTCTTTATCAATTGAAGGGCAAGCCTAGTCTTTCTGTATTCTTTGCTAGTAAAGATACCGTAATCACAAGTCATTTTTTCTTTAGAGAATATGTATTCCGATATATCGGCAAGAAATCCTGCAACAACTTTTCCATCCTTCTCTCCTACCCAAGCAAAACCATTTCTCATACACCCAGATATTGTGCTGACAAACTGTTCTGTATGAAACGGTATGTCCTTGTAGTTTCCTTCTGCGTGCATCTCCTTTGCTAACGCTACCACTTTGTTAAGGTCGCCTGTAACCATAGGGCGAATCATATTATGTTCCTCTTAATTATCCAACGTGTTCGCCTGCCGCAACACCGGGGTCGCCAAAATCACCGCTTGCGCCAGCCCCGCCGGGGTCTCCGTACACTTCTGCCACATTTGCAAGTTTTGAATACCTATCCTGTTGTTTGCTAATTGCTGAGGCCATAGCCGCCGCTCTCTGTGACTCCGCTAACGGTGTGTCTGGGTCGCCGTATCTTCCGCCACGCTGGTCACCTCCCACATCAGATGGTGTTGTTTCTGGAGAACCACCACCGCCCTCACTTAATCCTTCTTCTATAAGACTAAGCACGATAGGATTAGAGTATGTAACCTGCGGGAATCCTAACTGCGGAGGCTGATAACTTAGAATGTTATTCGCTATTGGAAATGCTTCACGATACTGTTGTGTTCCTGGTTGATATAACAATCCACCCTGACCGCCAAACGGACTCATGCCTGTATATGCAGAGTAATCAAGGGCTTGAGGCGCTGAATATTCTGGCACTAGCATTGGGAAATATACGTTTCGTTGAGCGGCTTCTTGAATAGGGGAAGGCCCAACCTCAACACGCGCAAGCGGTGCGCTAGGTGCGCTAGGTGCAGAAGCGGAACCCTGTTGCCAAAACGCTTTGCCCTCTGGCTCAAGTGCTACGTTTTTGTTTTTCCAATTTACAAAACTATTCCGCCAAGATTCCCAAGCTTGCTTGTTGTCAGTCGGAGAAATAATAGAGCCTCCAGCCCTGTCATAACCTAGTTGTTTAGCGTGGGCCAGTACATCTTCTTGCTCTCTGCGCCAAGCCATACCATCCCCACCAAATGCTTTTTTGACTGCGTTTTCACACATTTTTAAAACCTCTTGTTCCCAAACAGCATTACCCTGCCGTTGTTATCGTAAGTTACACCTGTATCCAAGTCGTCAGTAATAGGTTTCAATAGCATTACGCTATACCCATTATCGCTAAAGTTATACTTCAACATAAATGGTAGCGGTTCATCAAAGCCAAACTTATCGTATGCGGCTACCAACAGTACAGAAAACATTATTAACTCTACTTCATTCTTTTTAGCAAACTCTTGTATGCGATCCCACTCGTCTTTCTTTTTTGAGTCTTCTACCAAAGACCCACAGACGGTATTACCTCTTCCATTTCCTGTTCCGACGACTCCCGCATACGAGCAAGCAATGTTTCCAAACGCTCTTGCTCCTGCTGTCGTTCCTTCTTTGTCATACTCTGATACGACAACTGGTTTTCCAAACGTAAGAGCGTACTCGATTCTTTTTCTGAATTCTGCTTCACCTATTTCTTTTGCCCATCCTGTTTGTAGATAGATAACATCTGCATTTTTGTAATAAGCCTGCAATCTTTCGGTATTCTGGTCAGCAATCATGTGCGGAGTAAGGTGAACACCAATAGGTTTGTTAACTCCTTTTTTGCGTAACTCTTTTACAAGAGTGTTAACCTGTTCAGCACTGTAATACTCATCACACTCAAGACAGACCACATAATGGCTAACAAGATCGTCAACCGCATCAACAACTTTATTTTGGTAATCAATCTGATTCTGTAAACCCAGTTTATAAACGTCTGGAGAATCGTCTGAAACGAGCCATAAGACGGGCTGTATGCCGCTACTACGCAACCTGTTAAGGCGGTTGCGCCAATAATCCCTATCAATCCCATTTACATATCCAAAGTCTTTGGCGGTACTTCTCGCCATGACATCGGCGTAGGTATCTCCA
>Ga0208644_1002730_pt1 | contig 13970 bp, 12 predicted proteins | sample VirMetDEL_Nov_18_FD_184517 | JGI IMG/M metagenome (GOLD analysis project Ga0208644, IMG submission 184517) | Aqueous microbial communities from the Delaware River and Bay under freshwater to marine salinity gradient to study organic matter... | ecosystem: Environmental > Aquatic > Marine >... | reverse complement strand
ATCAGATGATTCTAAAACCTATATAAAACGTTCGGATGATTATTATTATGGAGGTTTAGAATTTAAACCTGTATTTGGAAGAAATAGTGATGGTACTTTAAATGAAAACAATACTTTAAGAAGTGCTTCACTTTTCGTTTCAGGAAGCATAACATCCCAAAAGAAGATGATTGCTTCAGGATCTTCATACTTAGTATCTGCTTTAGCTCAAGGAGGTTCTGGGGAAACTATTTACCTTACAGGTAGTACTTACAATAGTACTTCAATAGTTAAAGCAGTCCACGATAGAGGATCAAATGGTACTTTAACTTTAGTTTTACCTCATTCTTCAGGATCTAATGAAGTAAATAGAACTATCAGAATCATAAGTAACGGATCCACTGATAATATCCACAAAATTAATATTACCCCTATTACTAGTGATACACTAGATGGGGAAACAGGTGGATTTGAGATTAATAGAGCATATGAGGGTTTAATGTGTTGGAGTGATGGAACAGAGTGGTTTAGAATTCAATCGAAAGGATAATATTTATTAGCATGGCAGTATATAAAATTTTCCCTGAAAAAGACTCTACAATTTACACAGCATACCCTGCAATGAACACAGGGAGAGATGAAATCCTAGAGATTGCAAATTTAAACCCAAACGATGTTCCTAATGCCTCTGAAGATGTTAGAAGAGCATTAGTTAAATTCTCAACCTCAGATATTGCTTCTGTAATTAACGATACATTTACAGCAGCAGCTAGAGTATCCCAATCATATTCTGCCTCCTTAAGATTATTTACAGCAGATGCTACTGCAATTCCTTTAGATTATAATATTGAGGCTTACCCTATATCAGAATCCTATAGTATGGGTACAGGGAAATTCTTGGATTCACCCCAAGTAACAGATGGAGTTAGTTGGACTTACAGAACTAATAGTGGAAGTGGTGCTTGGATTACATCAGGATATTCCCAATGGACTACCGCTTCATTTTCAACTGCTACTGGAGGTGGGGTATGGTATACAGGTAGTTCCGTATTTTCTAATATAGAAACTACTCAATCATTTGTCTATAACGACGATACTGATGTAAATATTGATGTTACTGACGCGATAAAGTCGTTTTATACCGCGTCACTAGGTGCACCTACATCCTCAGGTGCCATTACAAATGAAGGGTTTATACTAAAACTTCCTGATTCAGTAGAATACTCTTCTACTTATATGGGTTTAAAGTTTTTCTCTTTAGACACCCATACAATTTACCCTCCTTGTTTAGAATTAAAGTGGGATGACACGGTATACTCAACAGGTTCAATGTCTACAATCTCACAAACACCATTTGTGATAACATTTAAGGCAAACCAACCCGAATACACACAAGGATCTATACAAAGATTTAGATTAAACGTGCGTCCCCAATTCCCTACTCGTACATTCCAAACATCTTCAGTGTATTTGAATAATACTTACCTCCCAGAAGAATCCTTCTATCAGATAAGAGATTTGGATACAGGAGAGATTATTATAGATTTTGATACTACATTCACTAAAATCTCAGCAGACAGTACTTCAAGCTATTTTGATGTATTTATGAATGGGTTACAACCCGAGAGATATTATAATGTTTATATCAAAACTACCATAGATGGTAGCACATTTGTATTAAATGAAGGTTTAACGTTTAAAGTAAGTTTATAAAATGGAAACAGTAAAATTAGAACAAGAAGAAATCCAAAAGTTATCCCAAGTTCAAGAAAAACAACAGAATTTTGTTGTAGAATTAGGTAAATTAGAGTATGACATGACTCTTTTAGAATTACAAAAAGAAAAAATTCAAGAAGCAATCGAGCAAGCATTGCAAGAATCGCAAGTTTTAGCCCAAGAACTAGAAGCTAAATATGGTGCTGGTACCATTAACATAGAAAAAGGAGAGTTTTATCAACAATAAGTTTTTTGCCAAAGTAACTAATATTTATAATCAAAAATACTAAAAAATGGCAGAAGTCCTTCTTTCACCTGGTGTTTTAACAAGAGAAAACGACCAGTCCTTCTTAACACAGCAACCCATCCAAGCAGGAGCTTGTATTGTAGGTCCTACCGCAAAAGGTCCTACTACCCCTACATTAGTAACCTCATATTCCGACTATACTAATAAGTTCGGTACTACTGTTACTTCGGGTTCACAAGTATACTCATATTTAACTAACCATTCCGCTCAAAACTATTTCAATAATGGTGGTACTACCTTATTGGTAGCAAGAGTAACTACTGGTACATTTACCTCAGCAACCTCTTCCTTGATCCCCACAGGATCAGGAGGTCCTACTACAGGTTTATCTCCATTTGTATTAGAGACTATCTCTAAAGGAGATATTATGAATAGTGACAGTACAGAAGGAACTGATAATACTTTAGAAAGTGGGTCTGTAGATAATATTAGATGGGAAGTCCCATCAGCAAACCTCGAAACAGGTGAATTCTCATTATTGATCAGACAAGGTAGCGACAGTAGTGTTGAAAAAGTAATATTAGAATCTTATGATGGTTTATCATTAGATCCTAAATCCCCTAACTTTATCTCTAAAGTAATTGGTAATACACAGGAAAATATTGTAACCACAGCAGATGGTACTTTTATTCAAGTATCAGGTAGTTTCCCAAATACTTCAAGGTATGTAACAGTTAAGCAAGTTAACTACTTAACTCCTGACTATTTAGATAACAGTGGAACAGCTAAAAACTCATTGACAGGTTCTTTACCTGTTGTTTCAAGTGGTTCATTTGGAGCTGCTTCAGGAGCTCAATTCCGTTCTTCAGAGGCTGCTAATTTCTATCAGAATATAGATGGAACAAACACTCAAGGTGTTGCACCTGCTGATTACAATACAATGCTCACTTTATTAGGAAATAAAGATGAATATCAATTTAATGTAATTTCTTCTCCTGGTATTACTAGAGAAGATCATGCTACTCAATTTAACTCTTTAGTTAATCTAGCTCAAACAAGAACAGATACAATTGCTGTAGTTGATTTAGTAGGATATGATGCAACAATTGGAACTGCAACTACACAGGCAGGAAATGTAAATAGCTCATATGCAGCTGCTTATTGGCCTTGGTTATTAGTTAATGACCCTAACACAGGTGAATACATTTACTCCCCTGCTTCAACTTTAATCCCAGGTGTATACGCCTTTAACGATTCAGTAGCAGAGCCTTGGTTCGCACCTGCAGGTATTAACAGAGGTGGATTAGATACAGTAGTACGTCCTGAAAAGAAGTTAACTCAAGCAAACAGAGATACTTTATATCAAGGTAAAGTAAATCCAATCGCAGTATTCCCTAACACAGGAACAGTAGTATTTGGTCAGAAAACATTACAGAAAAAAGCATCTGCATTAGACCGCGTAAATGTAAGAAGGCTGTTAATTGCCCTTAAATCATTTATTGGACAAGTTGCTTCTAACTTAGTGTTTGAACAAAATACTATTACTACAAGAAACAACTTCTTAGCTCAAGTAAATCCATATTTGGAATCAGTTCAACAAAGACAAGGAATATTTGCCTTCAAGGTTGTAATGGATGATACAAACAATACACCTGATGTAATCGATAGAAATCAGTTAGTTGGTCAGATTTTCTTACAGCCAACTAGAACAGCAGAATTTGTTGTACTTGATTTCAACGTGTTACCAACAGGAGTTGAATTCCCATCTTAAAAACGTAACTTAGTAATATTTATAAACAAAATATAAAATGGCAGTATTAGATTCGAACGAAATTTTCTTCACAGCATTTGAACCTAAAGTAAAAAATAGGTTTATTTGTTATATTGATGGATTTCCTTCTTACATCCTCAAAGGAGTAGCAGCAGTTACTATCGATAATGGAGAACAAGTATTAAACCACATTAACGTTTACCGTAAAGTAAAAGGTAAGTCAAAGTGGGGTGATGTACAGTTTACATTATACGATCCAATTACTCCTTCAGGTGCTCAAGCAATGATCGAATGGATCAGATTACACCACGAATCCGTAACAGGTAGAGATGGTTATTCTGATTTCTATAAGAAAGACATCACATTCAACGTACTTGACCCAGTTGGTTCAATTATCTCAGAGTGGGTTATGAAAGGTGCTTTCATTAAAACCGCTAATTGGGGAGATTATTCGTACGATGAAGATGGTACAATCCAAAACCTTACAATGACTGTAGGTATGGATTACTGTGTATTGAATTTCTAATACTTCGCTGCTACCTTAGGTAGTTAATAAAAAACCCTAACCATTAGTTTGGTTGGGGTTTCTTTTTCCCGTATATTTATAAACAAAATGTTTTATGTCTGAACTAAAGTTCCCTACAGAAATTATAGATTTACCCTCAAAGGGTTTACTCTATCCCAAAGAAAATCCATTGTCTTCAGGTCAAGTTGAAATGAAATACATGACCGCTAAAGAAGAAGATATTTTAACCAACCAAACATACATTGAAAAAGGCGTTGTATTAGACAAGCTTCTTGAGTCTTTGATCGTTTCCCCGATTGATATAAATGACTTGCTTATAGGCGATAAAAACGCGATTCTAGTGGCATCTAGAGTGCTGGGTTATGGTAAAGACTATGAGTTCACTTATGGTGGTGAAAAACATGAAGTCGATTTATCTTTAATCGATAACAAACCTTTAAACGAGGAGTTATTTAAAAAAGGAGTAAACAATTTTGATTTTACTTGCCCATCTTCAGGTACTAAAGTTACCTTTAAATTACTTACTGGGCATGATGATAAGAAAATCGATGAAACTCTAGCAGGTTATAAAAAACTAAACAAAAATCACTCCCCAGAATTATCTACTCGTTTAAAATTTTTGATCACATCAGTAGAAGGTGATTCAGAGCAAAAAACAATTAACGATTTTGTAGATAACTATCTTTTAGCTCGCGATTCAAGAGCATTAAGAGAATATGTAAAAGAAATCCAACCTGACGTTGATCTCACATTCGTTGCCCCGAATGGTGAGGTAGTCAACATTCCTGTGGGATTAAGCTTTTTTTGGCCTGATCTCTGAGATAATCCCTCAGTTTAGGATTAATGTTTTTAAACAAATTCATGAAATAGTTTTTCATGGGAAAGGAGGATATGATTATTCTACAGTGTATAATATGCCTATTTGGCTTAGAAAATACACTTTCTCCCAGATTAATGAATTTTATGAGAAAGAAGCTAAGGCATACGAAGATGCTTCTAAAGGTTCAAACACTCAAACAGCTATCGATACAGATGGTAAGGTAAATCCACAAGCATTCCAACAAAGTAATGCTGTAAAAAACAAGCCAACATATTCAACAAGGGCATCTAAAAAGTGATGCCCTTCAATATTTATAACAAAATACTAGTTTGGCTGCACAACTTTCACCACAAGAATTACAAAAGTTAGTTCAAGATATTCAAGCAAATCTTGCCCAAATAACTGGTGCACAGAAAAGAATATTTGAAAATGCCTTGAATGCCGCAAAGGGTGCATCAGATGAAGCTGAACAACTTAATTTTTTATTAGAGCAAACCTCACAACACATTGATAAAGTAAGAGGTAGTTTAAGTTATGTTTATGAATCCTTTAAAGATTCCGTTAATGAACTTTCTAAACAAAATTCTTACTTAGTAACCCAAAGACAAGCATTAAGTAAACTTTCTTCTATTGCCCAAGATACTTTATCTATTAGAAGAGGAGATAGTGTTTTACAAGATAAAAAGTTTCAAAAATCTTTAGATGAAGTTAAAATACGAAAAGAAGAATTAGACCTTGTTAGAAGGAAAGGAGGTTTACAAGGTAATGATTTAAAAAACATCGAAGACCAAATTAAAAAAACAGGTGAGCTTCTTCAAAGTATGAAAGAAGTTCAAAAGGTTGATGATGAAACTTTAAAAAAATTAGGAGCTATCCCCAATCTAGCTTCTGGAATAGATAAAGCATTATCCAAATTAGGTTTACCCCCTTTAGGATTTGAAGATGCCCTAAACAAAACTAGAATGCTTGCCCAAGAGGCACAAGGAATGGGGGAAGAAATAAATGCAACTTCTGCATATTTTGGTTTTCTAAAAGAAAATCTTTTAGAAGTTTTTACCATAGCTAATTTAATACAAATTTCTTTAGTTGCTCTTATAGATGCTCTTAAGGGGGCAGATCAATCAGCAGGGGAGTTAGCTAAATCATTTGGGACATCCTATAATGAAGCTTTAGGTATTAGAAATGAACTTCTTTTCGTATCTAATACTACTAATGATATAAATGTAAATACTAAATCTTTACAAGAATCATTAGTAGCTATAAATAAAGAGTTTGGAACCGCTACTATGTTCAGTGGTGAGATACTCACAGACTTCACTCAATTAACTAAAGTAGCTGGAATTTCGGTTGAAGCCGCAGCTAGATTATCTAAAATTACAACAGCAACCGGAGGTGATTTATCAGATAATACTGCCCAAATATTAGGACAAGCTACAGCATTTAATATAGTTAATGGTTTAGCATTAAATGAAAAAGAAATTGTAGAAGATGTATCTAAAGCATCATCAGCAATTACTCTCTCAATGGGAATGAGTGTAGGTGAACTTACTAAAGCAGTAGCCCAAGCTAAAGCATTTGGTTTAGAACTTGCACAAGTAGAACAAATACAAAATTCTTTATTACAATTTGAATCCTCTATTGAAGCAGAATTAGAGGCTGAGTTATTATTAGGAAAAAATATTAATTTAGAAAAAGCAAGACAAGCTGCTTTAGATAATGATTTAGCTACTTTAGCAAAAGAAATAGCAGAACAAGCAGGTTCAGCAGCAGATTTTGCTGATATGAATGTAATCCAACAGGAAGCTTTAGCTAAAGCTGTTGGTATGACTAGAGATGGCTTAGCAGACTCATTACTTCAACAAGAAGCATTAGCAGCAGCTGGGATGAAAGAAGGAAGTGCAGCCGAAGCTTACAATGAATTAAAAAAGCAAGGTCTCTCAGATGATCGAATTGCTGAAGAGTTAGGAAGTAAAAGATTAGCACAACAATTAAAATCCCAATCTAATCAAGAAAAATTTAATGCTACTGTAGAAAAATTAAGAGAAATATTCGTTTCTTTAGCAGATCCTATATTAAAAATAGTTACCCCTTTTATGGATTTAGCTGCAACTATATTACCTTTGGTAAATATGGCTTTATTACCTATTACTGAAGGAATTACTTATATAGTAGATAGTACAAAAGCTCTTATAGATGCTCTTAGGGGAAATAATAAAGAATTAACCGTAATGCAAGGAATAGTAGGTAGTATTGCTTCTCTTTATCTTATTATTAAAGGTAGGGCATTAGCTATTCAAGTAATTGAAGGAGTTAAACTAGCCATTCAAGCTAGAAAAGTATCTTTTCTCGAAAGAGAAATGCTTCTTGAAGGGAAAGGATTAGCTAAATCAATAGGTCGCGCTATTTTTAATATTTTTAGCTCTTTTGCTAAAATTCCAATGGGTATTGGATTACCTTTAGCAGGAATAGCAATTGCTGGAATGTATTCTTTATATAATAAATTTAAAACAGCAGATGATCTATTCTCCCCAGGCTATGGTAAACGCACCTTAATGGCCCCAGAAGGTGCAATAGCGTTAAATGATAAAGATACAGTAATAGCAGGTACTGATTTAGGAGGTGGTGGAGATGGAAACACTCAATCAATCAATCTTTCTCCATTAATCGAAAGAATGTCTGCTGTTGAAAATGTTTTAGTTCAAATTTTAAATAAAAACGTTGATGTTTACCTAGATTCAGATAAGGTAGGTACTTCATTCAATGTTAATACTGTCAGTGTTCAATAATATTTATAAATAAAATGGCATTACTAGATAAAGTCTCAAAATTTAGCTTACCTACATCACCTAATTCTAAAAAAGTAAGTGGGAAATCACAATTGCTTAATCAAGCAACCTCAATTGTCCCCAATTCCCCACTTAATAACCCTAATTCAACCACTAAGTTGAATCAATCCCCCGTAATTGAAAATAAATCACCTATAGGACAAGTTGATTCAGCCAAATTAGGTCAATCTCCATCAATTAAAAATCAATCACCAATAGGTACAGCCGCTTCTGATAAGTTAGGACAATCTCCTGTAGTTAGAAGCAATTCACCTGTTGGACAAGCTAAATCAAGTAAAACTTTACAAACTAATAGTTCATTTTTTAATGTAGGTAAATCATCTCAATTTTCTAGGAGTGGAATGATCAAATCATTTGCTGGTACAACTTCACCCGGCGCATCTGTACCACCACCCCCACCACCACCACCTACAGCATATGAATTATTTGTAACTAGAACTACTACAGCTGGGGCAACACAGGAGAATTTATCTCAAATTCAATCCTTCTTTAATAATGTTAATACTCTTAGTATTTAATGGCTTTAATAGATCTAAAATCTAGATTAAGTGAATTAAAGTATGGTAAAGATAAACCTGGAGGGGGAAATTCTAACCCTCCCCAACCTTTTATCAGAATAAGCCCCCCAAATGGAAGATTTGCGAAATCTCCTGATTTTTTACTTAGGAATGGATTTTTAAACCCTGTTTCAGTAGGATTAGATGTAGCAAGAATTTCCCAATTCTTCCTTTCCCCAGAAGGATTTTTATTTATAGGTAAACAACTTGCTTTATCTAAAACAGATGTTAAAACACAAACAAGTAATCTTAGAAAGAAATATCTCCCTTTAAATACTTTAGGACAAATAGGAGCCTCATCAATAGGTCTTCATTTAGATCGAGATATAGGAGAAGAATTACGTTATTCTAATGTTGTTAAATACTCTCAACCTACTGATCAAAATAGATTAGTAGAATTTTTTAATGATCATATCACTGTAGAAGATAATAGTGTAAATTTATATTCTTATGATGGTGGTCCTGGACCTGGTTCTAACGCTGGATTTGGAAAAACAAATATTAAAATTGTCTCTCCGGAACAAAGAACAGGAGTAAATAATCCTAAGTTTGGGTTAGTATTTTTACCAAATCAACAATTACCTAAAACAGAAGGTTTAGGTGCTACTAAATTATTTAATAAATCTGATATTGAATTTTCAGATGTATTTTTAGTTCGAAAGAAATATCAATCCAATATAACAGAAAACCCAGTTTTAGGTAAAGCCTCAACTGATAAACCTAATAATAACCAAGTCTATACTAAAGATAGTGATGGATCTTTATCATTAGACAAACAAGCACTTGACCCTGATCGCCAACCAAAACAAGGTTTACCCAAATTTACCCCAAAACCCAATACATACGATCCCATTAACGGGAAAACCTCTAGAGTAAATTATAGTAGATCACCCGGTGAAAAAAACCCCGATGGCCTTAACTCATTTAATTACTCAGCTACCGATAGACCACCTTTAGATAAAATTAACTCAGAACCTATTTATAGGTCCACAGATACTAAACCAAGAGCAGGTAATACTTTAAATGATTTTGTGAATTTTAGAATTGCTGTTATAAACAATACAGATCCTACTATAAAGGATTTTATTCATTTTAGAGCATTCTTAAATACATTTACGGATAATTATACTGCCCAATGGGATGGAGTAAATTATCCTGGTAGGGGTGAAAAGTTTTATAGGTATGGTGGGTTTGATAGAAAATTTTCTACATCTTGGACAGTATATGCTCAATCAAAAGCAGAACTTATACCAATGTATCAAAAGCTAAACTTTTTAGCATCAACTTTAGCTCCTGACTATGGAACAAATGGATTTATGAAGGGTAATCTAGTCCAATTAACATTAGGAGGTTATCTATATGAACAACCAGGTGTAATCACTTCATTAACATATACAGCCCCAGAAGATTCTCCGTATGAGACTGCAATAAATGATGATGGTGTTGATGAAAGTGTAAAACAACTTCCTTTTAGAATTAATGTAAGTTCATTTGAATTTATACCAATCCACGAGTTTAGACCTGAAAGACAAGGTACTCAACTTGATAATAAGAGATTTATCGCCTTAAGTGATGGAAGTACAACTAATTATTAAAAATGGCTAATCGTTACAATACAATACCACAAACCAGAATTGAAGGAAAGCGTGTTTATCAAAACGTTAAATATCCTGATATTCCGTTATCTGAAAATGACATTTATGTGCAATCATCTCAAGGAGATAGATTTGATATTTTAGCACAACAATATTATAATGATTCGTCTTTATGGTGGGTTATTTCTTCCGCTAATAATGATCTACCACAGGATTCTTTAGTAATACCTTTACAACAACAAATTAGAATACCTGCAAACCCCTCAGTAGCAATTGAATTATTTGAATCTTTAAATTCTTAAGTTATGGGAAATTTATTAGGAGAAAACTTCCCAGAATTCGTAAAGAAACAAGTAGAAACTCGTCAAGAGGTATATGGGAGAAGATCAAGAAGTCCACAAGATTTAGAATATCTAAATAATAAATCATCTTGGATTAAATTAGGATCCGCAGTTGACATAGATCCCGAATCTAAAAAATATAAGGATTTAGGCATTCCTGAAGGGTTTGGTGGAGAAAAATTAGCTAAAGCTTTAGTATTATTTAATGGTTCATCTTCAGGAGGTAATAATAATTTTAAAGGTATAGCTAGAGATGGGTCTATTATTAATACTTCAACCTATGGTTTTGGTGGGTTAGATTTTGGTTTAGTACCTATGCCTGGTATTAAATCAGTCTCTACTAAATACAAAAATAGAGGATCTTTAAGGGAAGCTACTATTAATTTAGTAGCATACAACAGAAAACAATTTGAAATAATTGAAATCTTATATTTAAGATTAGGTTATACTCTTTTATTAGAATATGGATACGATAAGTATCTAAATAAAGACCAAGAATTAGTAGATCAAGGTTCTAGCTTAATGGGAAAATTTTTAAATAGAAAATATACAACTTTCTATGAGGTTTTAGATGACATTAGAGAAACAAGAGCAAACAAAGATGGTAACTATGATGGGTTTGTTGGTAAAGTAAAAAACTTTAATTGGACTTTTAACAAAGATGGTTCTTATGATATTACTATTGTTTTAGTATCAATGGGAGATATTATAGAATCCCTAAATGTAAATGTACTTAAAAATCCTCCATCTGATACCGAAAAAAATGATGTTGAAGAAGTAGAAACTACCCAAGAATTAGTAGAGTCTGTAAAAAACACTAATGAATTTGCCTCAATATTTAACCAAAAAATTAAAGAATTAAATACTAGTATTGGTGCTAGGGGTCAATTAAAATCTGGGTTTATCAAAAATGATAAAGGAAGAGTTACTTATGTAAGTTATTATTATAAATCTATAGATAGACTTTACTATATTAGATTTGATGAATTGTTAAAAACACTACAAGATAATATAGTATTTACAGTTGGTAAAAATAACACACAAAAACCGTCTCTAACATTTGATACAGACATTGAAAAAAATTTAATGTGTGTCAGACCAAGAACCTTCTCTACCGACCCCAGAATATGTAGTGTTGATAATTCTTTTGAAATTAAAGATAGTGAAGTTCCTCGTTTAACAGGAAAAACTATTTATTTTAATGATTTTCATCTAGAACAAGAAACCTCAGATTTTTCTACATTTACTTTTAAAGAAAAATTTGATAAGGGAGAAGCCATTTATGGAAGAATAATGAATATGTTTATAGAAATGGGATTCATTTTAAAAGTTATTAAGGAAAATATAGATGATGAAGGAAAATTATCTATACTTGATTTTTTAAATCCCATTTGTAGTGGAATTAATGAGTCTTTAAGTAATGTATGTGATTTAGAACCTGTAATTGATGAGGAATTAAATATTGTACGAATTATAGAAAATAAACCTTTACCTTATAAAGATGAATTACTAAAAAAATTAGGATTAGAAAAAGAACCAACAGTGTTTGAAGTTTATGGATACAATCCTACTACTAAAGAAGCAGGTTTTGTAAAAGATTTTGGTTTTAAAACAGAAATTTCAAATGCATTAGCTACAACTATTACTATTGGTGCTCAAGCAAATGGAACTGTTAAAGGGGAAGATGCTACTGCATTTTCAGCATGGAATGAAGGATTAACAGATTCTATATCTTTAGAAAAAAACGACCCAGGTGCTACTACCCAAACCAGCACTACATCAAGTGCAGAGGTAGATCTTGATAGACTTAATGAATTAAAACAACAAAGACGAGAGTTAATAAAAGATTATCATCAATCCTTACTTTTATATGGGAATATTAAACAACATGACCCATTCCAAAAGGATGCATCTGATAAAACAATAGATAATATTAAGTCTTTTAGTAAAAGTATAAGAAATTTAAATGATTTAATAGGTAATCTACAAGAAAGTTCTGATAAAAAAGATACTAAAGAACCAAAATCATCTACCCCCCAAATAGGTTTTATACCTTTAAATTTATCTTTAACTATGGATGGTTTAACCGGTTTTAAGATTTATCAACAGTTTTTTGTGAATCAAAGAGTATTACCTCCTAATTATCCTCAACATTTATATTTTTTAATTAAAGGTATAACCCATAAAGTAGATAGTTCGGGTTGGGAAACTACTTTAGAAACTCAATCTATTCCTAAAAATGTTACTATAGTTGAGGAAGAAAAAATAGAAAAAGATAACTCAGTAAATCCTCCCCCATCAGATAACAGATTTGTAGATGATGAAATCACAGAAACTGATATTATAGAATCTCCCCTTAAAACTTCATACCCTGAACTTCCATTTGTTTCACCCCCACCACCCCAAACATTATTACCTTACCAAGAGGCAGTTCAGATCCTTTCTGAAATTACTGATATTAGTACCGCTAGAGCAGTTTTTGCTATAATGTTTGCCGAGGCTAGTAAAAATCCTGAACGAACAGCATTTAAATCAGCTGGAGGATTTAATTACTCCGGAACCCAAACAGATGCAGGAAGATGGGGTAACTCAGAATATATAACAGGTAGATTCGCTAGAAGAGATGCCGTAAGAGTGAGGGAATTTGCTATATTTGAAAGTAATAGAGGATTCTTAGAATTTATGGCATTAAGAGTAAAAGCTAAAGAAATCCCAGGAATTGATGCCGATAAATGGACCAGAAAATATATTGACAAATGGTGGTCTCCATCTAATAAAGCTCAATTAGTTCAAGGAACCCCAAAATATGAGAATAAAAAGAACATTTTCTTATCAGCTGATAAAAGATTTGATAGATTTTTAGCATAATGTATTTCCCTAAATCATCCACAGTAAATAATTTATACTCTAATGGAGAACTTGTTAATGTACAAACAAGGGAAATCTATACAGGGTATTATTATGAAACCTATAATGAAAAATATTTCGCAGGAAGAGATCCAAATGATTTAAAAACCCAAATAGAATTAGAGTTTATCCCTAAAGAAGATGGTGGTGGAGGATTTCTACCTCCTCCAACAACAGATTTAAGATTCTCTACTAGAAATAATATTAATTATTCTAATTTAAAGGGAGAACCAATACAGTTAGAACAACTACAACCCTTCCCAAACTTTTTACCCCTCCCTACCCCCCAGGATTATCAAATAGGAGAATTCCAAAGATACTTTGCTAAAAAAATAAATGAGGAAAAATACACAGAGATTTCTTTAACTACATTTAACGAGTTAAAAGCACAAGATCCAAAATATTTTTTCTCTCAATACATTCAATTTTCTTTACCTTGGAAACTAACAGGGGAAAAAGAACAAGTAGCTAGAACAAACAAAAACATAATTGAATTAACCGAGAGACAAAACAATGTATTTTTCCTTGGAAGATTCCTAAAATTTAATTACCTTCAGTTTTATAAAAACTAGGTTATGTTTTGGTTAGTAGAGACTCCTGAACAATTTGAGGAGCTACGTTATAAAGGTTTTAAACAAGTGTATTTAGAGGTAGTACCATCTTTA
>Ga0208644_1002728_pt1 | contig 13977 bp, 15 predicted proteins | sample VirMetDEL_Nov_18_FD_184517 | JGI IMG/M metagenome (GOLD analysis project Ga0208644, IMG submission 184517) | Aqueous microbial communities from the Delaware River and Bay under freshwater to marine salinity gradient to study organic matter... | ecosystem: Environmental > Aquatic > Marine >... | reverse complement strand
CCGCCAAACTTCGGTAGGGTTCATGCCTTCATCAAGCATCTTTGCCGCTTCTTCTGCTGCTTTAGCGTTCCATTTTTTCGACTTCGGACCGATAAACGTACCCAGCGTACCGCCTGCGCTTTTAGGTGCAAACGGCATTGAGCCGGTTTCCATAAGGCCTGCTAATTCCAGAGCGGACTCGAGTTGTTGCTCGTCGGTAGGCGAATAATAAAGTCCGGTGCTTTCGTCCAGCTTAGGCCGTCCAAGCCCGGTATTAACCTGTGTATCGAACCATTCCTTTAAAAGCTTTGCCGCCTTTTTCGGATTCATGGCGGCTGAGGCAATCATCGAGTCATTTTCGCCGAAATCCTGCTTTTTTAAAGAGTCGATAAAGCCCGGCACGTTAAGCCTTTAATGCTTTTAGTTCGTCCAGAGATAGGCCGGCATGAGCCGAATTGGTAATATCCCTTAATCGTTGTTTTTCTGCGATAATCGAGGAGGCAGGCGTGCCGTCCTCAATTGCCCTTAGATGTTGCGCGTCCAAAGCCCTCAAAAGCGGCTCACGTTCGCGCCTAAGCCGTTCTTTAGTCATCTCGACGCATTGGTTTATGTCGAAGGTTAAATCGTGCTTGAGCGCAAGCCTGAACGTTCTGTCGGTCGGTATCTCGTTATCCTGGACAATGCGAACATTAGTAGCGCCCGCCGGAACATCGCGATCTCTGAGAAATTCGATATATTGCCGCTCGGTCATATCTTTAACTTCAGGCAATACTCGCGCTACATCTGCCTGCGGTGCCGGTGTCATAATCGATGTTGCGCCATCCGGCGCGGTAAATACAATCCTCATGTTATTGGTCTCCAAAGGCTGCTGCAAAATAAGACGTCGGGTCCGCTGCCGCAAGCGACGAATTGAAACATCTAAGCACAAACACGGTAGAAGAAGTTATTGATGATGTGACAGTACCAAACAAAGTCCTATATATTCCTGGCGTAATACAATAATCCGTTGTGCTAAAGCCCGTCGCCATTGTTATAGTGACGACGCCGGGGCCTGTGTCGGTAATGCTTGAGATATTATGCGATGCCTCTGTAACTTCATTGGCGTCGCATTTAATCCAAGCCTTAGCTACGCCAGGGTGCCAATTGACATTCCCCGCTGTGGCAAACTGGGTCGTGCTTGCCGCCGCCTCCATTTCGGACTGACTTGCAGCCTGTGATGCTGTGACAAATAATGCAGAAAATGTAGTTAAGTTAATTGAGCTGATTCTTTGTAATTGCGCGGTTGATGCGTCTGACAACACAATCTGATACCATTGATTCGCTTCAATGTCGCCCGCCGCCAAAGCAGCTCCGTTAAGCTGAATAGCGATTGCGCCAAGACTGGAAACATCAACGGTTGCAGCGCCGGTATTGGGTGACGCGCCGGATTTAAACTTCAACGTCACGCCTGCCGCATACGCGGCTAAAGCCGGAGCCGGGGTTAAGGTCAAGGCGTCTGCCGTGCCGCCCGCCGTTCCGCACCATTGCACAGCGCCGCTTTGCACCTGTGACACATTAGCCGCGTCCGTTGCGCTGGTGCCGTTCGCCATGCCGGTGACTTTATTGCTGCCCATAGGCAGGTTTCCGGTCATTGCTGTTTGGCCGTCTTTGGATACCGATTGAGTCATCGCCGTTTCTACATCGGCAATCAACGTGTTGAATTTGGCTGACTCAATTAATGTGCCGCTGGACGCAGGATACGCGCCGCCGCTGACTGTGGCGGAATAAGCGCCCGAACCGTTTCTACTCATTTATTCACCTGCTGCGATTAAAATATAAATAACGGCTGAAATAATAAAAACCTGAAATAACATCATTGTTTTCCCTCTTTTGGCTGTTCTAACTGATATAAAATACTAGGCACAGCCTTTGGCGGTATACCCGCATTGATAAGTCGGTTCGCTAAGGCATTATAAATCTTTTCTGTAGCCCCTGCTCCCGCTCCAAGCCCATATGCCGTCTGTCCCATTAAATGCGGTGACTGTACTGCTAATGCGCCTAAAAGACTAGGGTTATAAATTGACGCGCCCGCCGTTCCCGATGCAATCACTTTTCCCAATCCTCGCGGAGCTAATGAGTTAAGCGCGTGTCCGGCAAGTTCGGACTTTACGCCTTCCATACTCGGCTGTGATTCTAGCGCATCCAGCAATTTTTGACGGTTGCCGAAATTCGTATTTGCATTATTGCGGCTGATTGAAAATAGCTTTCTTAGTGCAGTATCGCTCATTGTATTAGCGCCCAAAGAAAGCCCTTTTTCTATTTCTAACGCACGCTTAAACGCGTCTTCGGAATCCTTCATTGCATCAAGATAGCCAGGCAATTGATCTCCGATTTCCTTCTTTACGGCATGATAGGCGTCTTGAGCCATTTGACGCTCTGCCGTATGCGGCTTAGTATCTCTATAGATATTACCAAGCCCACGCTTAAGCGCGTCGAAGTCCTCCGGCGTTGTCAGTTGTTTGTTTTTAAACTTGTTTATCAGGCTAACGATTTCTATTTTTTTGGCTTCTGCTCCGGGATTAATATTGATCCCTTTATGAACATTTTTGTTTAATACCCGAGACGCCGCGTCATTAATCCCCTTCCAGCTTAACTGTTGGCCCGATGCCAGAATAGGCGCCATATTGGCTTTGTATCGCGCGAAGTCGTCCGCCTGTAGCGTTTTTAGAGCGTTCTTAACCTGGTCTACGACTTCGGAAGCATCCGCGCCTCTTATCATCGCATCCTGAAACCGTCTGGATTTTACGCCGGGACCGGCAAAAAGGTCTTTACCCGCTTTCGCCGCCTCAATTAATACATCGCCGCCGGTATGTGTTGCAAGATTGCCAATAGCATGCGCGGCTAATTCGCCGCCATATTTTCCGGCTAATTTTCCCGCTTTGGACCCTGCCTTTATCGTATTTAAAAGCGGATCGATAGCGCGTCCGGCCTGCGTTATCTTTGCGCCTGTCGAGGCTAAGCCCGGCGCTTTAGACAATAAAGAACCGCCGCCGGTCAGCAATACTGACGCGTCAAGCATTACGCCTGCCGGGTCATTAGAAAGCGCATTTTTCCAGCCTTCTTCGCTGCCATACCTTTTGAAATGCTCGCCTACCGCGCCCGCTTTCGCTTCGACTTCGCTATAGTCTTTGTTTCTGCCAAGTTTACTATTAATCAGATCGTTAAATTTCAATACGGACTCGGGCGCAACATTTCTTAAGCCACCTGCAGCTATATCGACGATATTGCTTGCGGTATCGACCGGGTGAATGATTGCTTCAGCCGCGCCTTTTGCCGCATTCAACGTTGATTTTAGAAAGTTTGAAACGAAATTTCCAGGAACCTCCGCCCAATCGGGCGCTGACTCTACGCTAGGCGTTTCAGGTGGAATTGAAACTGCATCTTCACCATCAACAATAGGAGCGGATTCCCAGGCGTTCTTATCTTTTACGATAGGCGCGTTTTCCCATGCTGGCATTATGGCTTTCTCCGTCTTTTCCCGTCAGGCGATATAAATTCAGCGCCGGATGGAAGCGCGTTATATTCATCGTCGCTGTTTATTTTAACTGCTTCGCCGCTTATTACAGAAGGCTGCGTTAAAAAATCCTTCATATCGGGAATAGGCTTGCCATAGTTTTGATAAACTTCGCCTAACAGCTTTGCCTTTAATTTAGCTCCTCTCTCGTTTATTTTCTGTATTTCTCCCAAACGTTTTAATATGAAATCCTTATTATTAAGATTTTTTGCTATCTCATTGAATGCCCTTACTGAATCGCCTTCAGTTTGTACGCCTTTATTGAGCCTTAACGAATCGTTTCTTATTTTTTCTAGCGTTGCCTTAAATGTTCCGTAATTAGAAGCTTCAGCGTCTTTTGAGTTTGTACTTAATTTAATTTCATTAATGGCATTATTAATTGGTCCCAAATCAAGCTGGCCGCTTTTAAGCTGGCCTACTATTGACTTAAGATCGGAAGATATTGATGACGACGTCGCCATTTCGTCTCGGTATTCTTGCACTAGTTTTAACGCTGGAACAGGCAGCGGCTCCATTGGTTTCTCGTTTAAACGAATGTCGCTTTCTGCTTGTTTCTTTTTAATATCCGTTTCTATATCAAGCGCCGCCTTATCCTGCATGGACGGACCCATAACCGGACCAGATCGACCGGCTCCGCCTCCAAACTCTTTATTATGATATTGCGTAGGATTACGCTTGATTTCCTCTATCGCTCCGTCCTGTCCGTATTGGTCAACTAAATGCTGCATCATCGACGGTCTGATATTAACTGACATATTAACGCCGGGCTTTTGCGTCGGCGCTAAATCAGGCACGGATCCGCCTGTAATATCGGTACCGCGTCCGTAGCCTTCTCTGTTGTTTTCATCAACAAACTTATGAAGCTTTTGACCCTCAATTCCCGCGGTGATTGCCGCCCGTCTTTCTGGGCTAGTTACGGCTTGTTGATACTCAGTCATTGCTGCGCGGCTTGGAATAAATGATCCATCGGGCAGCCTAAAGCCTTTAACGCCTCCGAAGGTCTCCTCTTTAGCGCCTGGTGGGACATACCATTGCCCCGGCGTTCCGCTGTTTAATGCGCCGCGTTTCGATCTGTTCATCGCCAATTCAACGGCTTCCTTGGTCAGTCCTGCGCCTGCAAGTTTCCCCGGCGCATCGGGCGCGTTAAAATCCATTCCCGTTAATAATGACGCGCGTTCTTTTCTAAGCTGCGCCTCTTTATCGTCAGCCTTTCTATCGAGATAAGCGCCGGACAATTGCTGCGCCACCTTTCCGATTGCCGCCAAAGGGCTGACCGGGACCACATAACCGCCCGCCATTTGATTGGTTTGGAGCGGTTGCTGACCTTGCTGCATCAGCATTTCAGCTATGCGCCTTCTGCGTTCGATTGCGCGTTCGTCGTCTATCAAAGGCATGTCAATACCCTCTTCCAAAAAATTGCGGCTGATTCATCATTGTATCCAGTATCATTTTACGCCGCTTTTCTATTTGCATCGGCGTATTCGGCAGTTCCGGGTTATTCTGGTCGTTTCTAATGCGTTCGGCAAGTAATAACGCTTGCTTCCGTGCGCCTTCTTTTTCAATATCGGGGCCGGCAAAGTTCGATAAGTTACTGCCAATATCCTTAGCTTGCATTGCGCCTTTAATAAAAGGCTTGGCTGGGGCAATGGCTGAATTTAAAGAGCCCCAAAAGCCCGGATTACCTGCGGCTCCTGCGGTCAAACCTGGAGCCAATGCACTGGTCGTACCGGCTGCGCCTGCAATTAACGGACTCGCCGCGCCCGCGCCAAGCGCTCCGGGTCCTGCGGCAACTCCGCCCGCCGTTCCCGCCGCGCCTAAAGCCGCAAGGTCGCCTGATATTGCACTCGTTGTTCCGACTGCGCCTGCGATTAATGGACTTGATGCGCCTGCGCCAAGAGCGCCTGCGCCACCAAGAGCGCCTGCGCCAAGAGCGCCCGCCCCGGCTCCTCCTGCTGCTCCTGCTGCTCCTGCTCCTGCTGCTCCCGCGCCTGCTCCTGCCCCTGCTCCTGCTCCTGCTCCGGGGCCTGTAAAGCCTGAAGCCGCGCCGCCTGAAAAGAACGAAGCAGCCGCGATACCTGCCGCATCAATGGGCTTATTGCGGATAAAACGGTCAATATCGCGAGAAATCGGCACCGCATCTTTTACTTGCGTTAAGCCCGGCGTAATAAATTCGGTAAACTGCTGCAAGCCGCCTGCGATTGGCGAAATTGCTCTATTGCCCGCCTCAATGCTTGCTGTTCCTGCGTCATGTACGCGATTGACGGTGTCTTTTATGCCGGGCACATAGGTCATTGGGTCCAATGCCCTGGCTATTTTCCCAACCGGAGAAGAGTGCTTATCCGGATCGATGAACTGCCGGTAATCCGGCATTTGCTGATAGTCGCCCCAATTAATCATATTAGTAAGCCCCTATCGCTGCGCTGCCTAATGACCCTAGCAAACCTGCGCCTGCGGATATATTGCCGCCCAATGCCGCTTGCTGTGCGTTGTATTGATTCATGGCCGCTTGTCCTTTATTAGCGATTCCTTGAGCGATCGGAGCGGGGGCTACGTTTGCACCTGCCTGGTAGCCTAAACCGCCCGCAAACGGGTTATTAACTTGAGAACCGGATTGTAACGCGCTAAGCTCATTCAATGGCGTTTGCCGTTGCGCTAACATTTCCGCAAGCGCCTGTTGTCTCGCCTGCGAATCCATGCCAAAGTCGCGCGTCGCCTCTTGGCCGCCTGCCAATATCGCCTGCTGCCGTGCGTCCGTTTCCTGCCGGTCAATGCCTTCCATTGCGGCTTGATAGGCTTTTGTGCCGGGCCGTATCCCTGCCGCTATTAATTCAGAGTTGGTATTGTCTCGACGCCCTGCAATGTCGGTATTAACCCGTGACATCATCGCGTTAATGACATCCTCGCGCCGCTGTCCTGCGCTCATTGGCGCATTGGGGAGGCCTGAAAGGTCAAGCCCACCGCCTGCAAGAGCACCGGCAAGGCCAACGCCTTTCTGCCCCATAATGTCTTTAGTTGCTAGGCTTTTCTCATATAGCGCTTGCTGTTCCGGCGAAAATTTTTGGGTAATCGACGGGAGTGCGCTAATTATTTTCCCGCTAGGGCTTTTTAGGTAATCCCATTCTACCGTTTGCGACCCAAACGGGTTTTCTACGTTTGGATTATTAATCTGCCCGGATGCAATAGCTGCCTTAAGATTAGCTGCGCCTTGCGCTTGCGCTGCGCCTACATAATCCGGAGCTGGAGGGGGATCACTTGAAGGCATATTCTTTTCCTAATAAAAATTTACAGTTTTTGGCCGATAGGGTGCATAACACCATATCGCCATTTGGGTGCGCATCCTCAAGCCTGTATTTTTCAACATAGCCTAAATGCCGCGTCAATTTTAAAATTCGCTCATTCGATGCTGCCATGAATGCAATCATCATTTCAAGCCCTGCCTGAATGAATGCGTAATAATGCACGAACCAAATATATTGTCGTGTCGGATACGCGCCTTTTTTAATACAAAAATGCACATGACATGAACGTCCGTTAAACAGATTATAGCCGGTTACGGCGATTAATTCGCCGTTGCGCTCAAGGCCGATACAGACCACCATGTCGGTGCCGACGCTGCCCGCTTTATCGCCGAGCCACTTCTGACAGCGTGATAATTCATTGTCAATGATGCGGTAGGCTGTCATAAAACGCCGCCGTATTCGTAAACATAATCACATGACAACCATTGCACGGTAAGCGTATTCGTTGCCAGCTTTATCTTCCCTGCCGCCGAATAACCCAGCCATTCCTCCGGTGACGCCCACTCCTTAACAACCTGCAAGCCTGAAGTCCAATAGGATTCGCCCCAAAGCGCCGTATCCCAAACCGCGCTATCTGTTACGGTATAGGAGGCAAGGCCAGTTATCTCGTTATCCTCAAAATCAACATCGATGTCGATTAAAAATCCGACACTTCCGTTGACAGAAAGCACGGGACGGAAAAGACGAAACTTTTTGAGCCGCCCCTGACTTCCGAAATAATTAAATGCGGTTTTAGCATAAGCCTCAATATTTGCTCCCTGATCACTTACGCCGGACCATGCCTTAATAACGGCGGTTCCATCACAATAGTATAACTCGCTGTCCAATACCGCAAAATGCTCGGCATCCCATCCGGTAAACTTGCACCAAGCTTTGGTAATCGTGTTCATCACGTACTGGACGTGTTCGCCATCCTCGGTTATCGGCACATTAACGATAAAGGCCGATTGATTAGGAAGCAACGTCATGTTCCAGCCGAAAGTCCCGCTATAGGTTCTCGACGCCTCATTAAACAAGTTCTCTATTTTTTTAGAGACCGCCATCGCATAGTTAACGCCGGTTTCCTGTAAGACAGTCGCAAGTGAAAAAACACCGTTCTGCGTCAGGATAATAACGTCTGAGCCTACCTTGGTCATGCAGCGCCGACCGATAGGCTTACCAAGAACATAAACACCGACTAAAGCCCATGTGGAGGCTGAGCTTGGGTTAGTTCCCTGGTAGACAATCACTTCGCCTTCCGACGTGATAAACGTCATGCGGTCGTCGGGGCCGCTACCTGAGTCTACGGTCCAGCTTTGAGCCGCCATCAAATAGCCGCCCATTTGCGCCACTCCGGATAAGTCGAACTCGGTTAATGCGCCGCCTGCCGCGCCTGCGGCTAAATACCAAAAGGATAGCGTGTTTTTTTGAATAAAAATCAGCCGGCCTTTGTGGATTGCCAATCCGATTAAATCCGTTGTAGTGACGCCGGTTAAAGCAGGGGATGAAGCGCCGTCTACCGCCGTCCATGTCGAACCATCGTAATAGAGCGGCTTATCGACGCCGTTGACCATTATTAGCCAATTGCTTGTGCCGTCGCCGAACATCAAATGTTGATGCTTGCCGTCGGTACGTGAGGCAACCGAACTGCCGACCGCCCCGGCACTGGTCACGTCGTAAACGCCTGACGCCGTTGCGCAAAACATTTTATTGGTTCCGGCAATGCCATTATGAACGGCAAGCGTTTTTCCGTTTCCTGTCATGCCGGTGGCATGGGACGAGGAGCCGCCGCGAATCTCTACATAGCTTGGACGCGGAAACCAATTATTTAAAATAATCGCTTCCGTTGGCTTCATTTCAGCAATGGAATCTGTCGCATTCAAGCCGCCAATTGGCGACGGAAAATTCTTGATTGCGCTGATCTGCCGACGACCGCCCGGCCTTTGGTCAGCCGCTACTCTCACGGCACTGTCCAGTTACCATTAGGCACAAATATGCCCGGCTTAATCTCCTGGCCGTTGCCGTCTGTATATAAGCGCCGCTTGCCGCCATCGCGCCCCATCGCGTCCTTAACCTGAACTTCATAGGTATTGAAAAGCTCAGCATAGCTTAAACCCTTCTCACGCAACCAGCGCCAACGAAGGCCCATCATTACCAAAGAATCCGGCAATAATAGCGTATCGGTATCCGCGCTAAATTCGGACTTGGTGGTCGTGCCGTTGGTATCAAGTATCCAGTTTTTAGATTGATACTCAAAAGCCCAGGTATGCCCTGCTGTCGGAACCGGATTGACTAAAAGATGATTGCCGCGAAAGCGGAATTGAAAACGTGGACCGCTGACGGCCACCGCCTTTAATGCCTGCCATTCCTGCCCGGACATAGGGCCGATAACGGGGAGTTGGTCTGTTCGATCCCAAATGGTGTTGTTGCGGATATAACGAAAACCGAAGGGTGCAATATCGTCAATATCGCCCTGATCCTCCGCGGCTGTCGTTGTATGCGTTTCCTCAATCGTTAAGCTTTGCCAGTCGTGACGGGAGGATAAATCCTCGCCTTCTTCTTCCAGCAAGCTCATGATTTGTAATATTTGCTTGTCGCTTGAGCCGGTAACGGTTGCGGGTGACGGTACGCCGGAACGCTTACAAAACCGTTGAACAATGCTCAATAAAGTAGACATCAGTGTTCCATTAAGTTTGCAACGTCAATCGCATCAATAACGACGTCATCCATAGGCATATTTACCATTGCTTCATGCTGCGCGATCAACTCATTCATTTTTTCCTTCAGAACAAGCATGTCCGCCTTTAGGTTTTCGTTTTCTTTTTTCAATGCTGTGATTTCCAGCGTTGAAGCACCCGCTTTCTTGATATTCTTAAGCCACGCTGTGGCTTTGTTTTTTAATTCGATTGCGCCAATGCCGACACGCCGTACGCCTTCGTCATTCATTGCCGCCAACTGTTCGACGGTCAACACGTGCATTTTAACCAGTGTTTCCTGTTGCGCCGGTGAAATCATGCCCCAGCCTTTAATCGGTGTACCTTCGAGCGGCAATTCCTGGCCTTTAAGAAAATAGTTGTATGCCTTTTTCTGCGCATCGACCCATGACTGAGGGACGCGCTTATTCGATACATCTGTTTTCAACTGTTCAAGCCAAGCATCGACTTTTTTAATTAAAACATCTTTGGAATAAGGAGGCGTAATCAAAGCATAATCGACATCCTTTGCCACATAATGCCCCGCTGCCACACTTGCGGCCTTGTCCTCTATCGGTCGTCGTTCAAACCGGATAAACGGCATTACCGCATGTTCGTCTTGATCTATAAATTCAAAAGCCATAAAAACCTTTTTAAAAAAGCCCCGGCGAACCGGGGCAGGGGGGGGGTGAATTACTCAGGGAATTGGCAAAACACGATTTTAGCGGACGCGTCAATTGCGATAGCACAGATATGATCTGTCACTAACGCGGATACATCCAGCGTTCCATCGGTTGCGCCAACGGGTGTTAACGCGTTGCCATCTGCGCCTGCGGTTAAGGCAGTTGTCAGCGTGGCGGGGCCGGTAATCTGAATCCAGCCGTATGCGCCATCATCAACTGCTGCTTGCCAAACGCCTGCGCCAACTCCTGCGGAGTCCGAAAGATCGGATGTAACCGTAGTCGTTGCGCCTGCCGATGCGCCTGACGGCGCGTAAACGTACGCCACATTACCGGCAACTGCGGCAACATTGCCCGCGCCGTTATTGTGTAATACATATTTGTACTTCTTTCCGCCTTGCTCGTGATAAATCTCGCCCAATGAAAACATTGGGTCGGTATCGATACGGGTAACAAGGACGCCTGCAAATAAACTCATTTCAGTAGCCTCTCTATAGATTAAGGGATGATAACGCCTTGTTGAGCGCGGTTAGAACAAACAAGATTACCCATCCAAAGCATCGGCATAACAACACCATCCTGATTAACAGGGCGTTGCTCCGGCAATTCGGTCAGGTCAGCATCTTTGTGGACATGCAGTTTCAGATAATCCGTATTCAGCATGTAGGTATGGTTTGTTGGAATACCGCTGTTGCCGTCATAGATTACATCCGCCTTTTTGTACTTCAGCGTTGCAAAACCGGCGCTCGCTTTCTCGCTTGATGCGTAGCGTTTCAACGAAACCTGGCTGTTTTCGAAAAATTGATAATGGTTGTTATCCATCACAATCAAGTCCGGGCAATCGTCAGGGCCTCTGTCCAATGACAACCACAGCGGCAACATGGCCGAGCCTTCAATAGTCGTTGCTGACATTGTGACCGAGTTAACGCTTAAATCGAAAACGGTATTCTGCCAGAACGACCAGGTATTCGCATCGATGCCGCCAACGGTGTTCGTGTTCGTATCGGCAACAATCGCCTGCAAGCCGTTAACCTGATTGGCTAGAGCACCATCAGAATACAAATCAGAAGAAAAGTTGTTGGTAAAGGTGCGGATCGCATTACGCATTTTGGCTTTTGCCAAATCGATGATTTTAGAACCGCCTGAATTTAGCCGCATTTCACGACCGGATGAAATAACATTGACAGCGATTTGTCGCCATTGATATTCCGCTGCGCTGATAACGTCAGAAGCCGAAATATCCAACGTATCCCAATCGGAATAACGCTGATAAGTCCCGTTCTCTGCGTAATCAAGAGGCACAGCAATGGTATTACCGCCGTCCTCCATTACATAATTGCCTCGCTTTGTAATGTACATATACAAGGCGTTGCGGTTGGAGATGTTGTCTTTTATCTGTTTTTTGTGTTTGCGGAAGGTGGTAGAAACCAGCTCCGTAAATACGCTGTTTGGAGATGCCATGATAGAGCCTCGAAAGAAAATAAAAATGAAAGTTAATCATTTCCATCAGCTAGCGGCCTGTCAGGCTTTTTGCAGTTGGTTTGTGATTCGGCGAATGCGCCTATTGCCGGGTTTCTGTCGGAACCCCGGCGATTAGTTGATTATAAAAAGATTTTTCGTTAAATGTCAACGGTTTTTAATTGCTCTGAACGTTTCGCGGAGCGTATCGTCTATTGTTCCTATTTTTTCGCCTGTGACACGGGTGGAGCTTCGAATATTCGTGCTTGCCGCTTTCTTTGCTGATTCCGCTTCTTGTCTCTTGCGTTCTCTTGCCTCGTTGAGCTTATTGTCGATTTGCTTTTGCAGAATTTTTTCCCTGATTCCGGGATTAGCCCATATTGCGCGGTCGTATGCGGTTTGAAGATCGACGCCGGCTTTTAGCTGAATAACCATGTCATCAGCCACTTCGTCGAAATACTCATGACCCGGCTCATCGGCGAAAGCCTGAATTTCCTTATTAAGCTGAGCTTGTTGCTGTGAGATATAAACCTGCTGCCGCTGTTGCTCCATCTGTTTAAGCTGGTTCAACTCCTGCCGTATCGCCGCAACCTGCGGGTCAATCTGGGGCTGACCTTCTTGCGGAATCAGACCGGAGGCTATGCCGATTTGTAGGAAGGCTTCCTGCCGCTGTTCAAGCGAACCTTGCGTTATCGCCCGGTGATGCTGCATCAACGACTTTATACCGCTGATTTCATCGACGCCTGCGGCTCTAAAATCCTCCATGTACGGCGACAATTCCTGTACCATTGTTTGCGCGTAATGGTGGCCGTTTTTGTATTCCTCGATGCCGTCCAGCATTTGTTTTTCACGCAGCTCAATATAGTTTTGCGCTTCCGGCGTTAACTTATTCCATGTTTCGTGCTGCTCTTTGCTCCACGATTGCGGCGGCTGCTTTATGGTTGGTTCGGTGGTCTTTTCTTCTTGTCCCGGCTCTCCCTCGCCCTCGCCTTCGGCTTTCTCTTCGGTCTCAGGATCCTCAATAATATCGTCGTCACCATCGTTGCTGCTTTCCTCACTGTCAAAGCCAAGCCCAGAAGCAATATCAGCAACACCGCCGTCAATATCAAAATCGGAGTCAGAACCTTCGTCAAAATTGTCTGTTTCATCACTCATAAATTACCTTTTTTATAATGTTTGTCGTTCCATTTCAATCGATACGCCGCGCGATAACTCCGCGTCCATCGCTTCTTTTTTAATCGTCGGCATTTGTTCCAGTTCCCTATCGACGGTTTCATCAACCAGTCGATCCAGCGCCTTGTCATGTTCAATGACGCGCCGGTCTGCGTCCTGCTTCATGCCGGGGTCATATTCGATACAGTCATGCTGCGCCAAATCCTCGATATGCTCCCGCTTGTTGCGGATATGCCGCCCGGTAACGGGTGAATCGTATCCGTTCCAGTCGAACCGCATATGCGCCGGAATGGCAACGGTTGGCGCCTGGTTTATATACTGCTTGGCTTCCTTGCCGCATCGTGAACAAGGCCAATGATTAATGTGGTCTTTCATGCGGAGGATGATTTCCATCTCGTTTCCGCATTCACATTTGTAGGTATAGGTCGGCATTAAATCACCAAATAAATTGCAAAACCGATTAACACTGAAATTAAAATTTTGCGGTAAATTTCATATTTAAATTTGTCGTAAACAACGACAAAAAACATATAGGCTAAAAATCCCGCAAACGTGAAAGCGTTCACTACTGGACCACTTTGTAAAACAAAGCCACATCAAGCTGCCCTGTTAGCCAATCGATTGAGATACCGCTGGAACAATCGACGCCATCGCCAAGCCAAACCGTATTGGATCCGCTTGCTGCCAGATTGATATAAGCCACTGCCGTACCGGCTGCGCCGGTTGCGCCGTTAACGATAACCGCTGTCGCCGCTGCCGGTGTGCCTGCGGTCTCTTTGGTCGAAAACCCGACTAACCTTAGCCCGGCTTGCGCTGCGACTGCCGCATCAACATCCGCCGTAATCGTCGCATTAACATCGACACTTGCGGCTTTATGTAAAGCAAAACCGCCTTCGTTTACTAAATTACTCATTTTAATCCCCTTACATCATCAATAATAAAAGCGCCGTATTTTCAGCCTGCTGCCGCGCTTGCATTTCGGCAAAGATAGCTTGTTCCCGCTGAAAATTCAAATAATCTTCTAACTTTTCGTATAAATCGATTAGTTTCTGTACGCGCTTGGCATTGCGCATAAACTTGTCCCAATCGATAGTGTCCTGTTTCGGAACCCGATAGGGCTTAACGATCTTTTCCGCCTGCTCGACAATCTCTTTATTATCCGC
>Ga0208644_1002724_pt1 | contig 13995 bp, 28 predicted proteins | sample VirMetDEL_Nov_18_FD_184517 | JGI IMG/M metagenome (GOLD analysis project Ga0208644, IMG submission 184517) | Aqueous microbial communities from the Delaware River and Bay under freshwater to marine salinity gradient to study organic matter... | ecosystem: Environmental > Aquatic > Marine >... | reverse complement strand
GGGGGGGGGCCTGCCCCGCCTCCGCTTCTGATCGCTTGGCCCGAACCCGGCCAACCCTGCCCCTAACAATGTGAACATTCATATACCGGGAACACGACGGCCCAACATGGCCCCGACCATCCCCCAATACCTGAAACCTGACGGCACGTTCAAGTGGACCCGCATGAGCCACCCCCTAACGGGATCTCTGCTTTTCTGCACGACTAAGCATCAAACGTATTCAATCATCAAGGCTCCTAAGGGGTATCGTTTGAGGGCTTACCCTTCAAAATACGTCATGGGTTTTAAGACTCAAAGGGAAGCCAAGAACGCCGCCGTGCGACACTTCATCAACAACGGAGGACTGAAACAACTCTATGATGAATTGATTGAAGGTGATGCCTGATGATTCCCCCTCATCCATCCTCAAAGGAAGCCTCCGCGTTCATGGCGGAGGGTTTCTCCTACACCCGCGAATCCGCGACCCGGTGGACCTTTTCAGGCCCAACCGGGACATGGCGGATTTTCGCTTTCCGTGCGATCCCCGGCGTTATTGAAATCCAAACGGTGCGTAAGTGGAACCATGCTCAACGCACGTTGAAAATGGTCCCGATTGATGAGGCTTTCAGCGAAACGCTCAGGATTGCCCGACGATTCACCCGCGAATATGGGAACATAGATAAACCGGGGCCGACCCCCGGCAACAGTCCACAGGACACAAACACGGAGGCATGAAGAATGGCTGAAACGAAGAAGAAGAACACGAAGGATGCGGCGTCAGAATTGGAGGCTTTCATTAGCGAGGTGGAGGGTGAGAACCCCGCCCGCGTCAATGATGATCTCCCGGTCGTCCGCTTTGAGCGCGACGAATTGCACACGCTCACGATCACCGACCACACCGCGTTTGACGGTCAATACGGCCCCGCCGTGTGCGTCATTGGTGAGGATGCCGAAGGAACCGCCGTCAAGACGTTCTTCAACGGCTACGAAGCCGAAGCGTTCAACCGCTTCATCGAAGGCGTTGAATTGCCCGTCGCGGTGCGCTTTGCTCGCACCCTCCGCGAATCGGAAAAGAACCCCGGTCGAACCTACGCCGCTTTGTTCATCAAGGCGGACGCCTGAGCGTGAACCATGGCGAAAAAGCGAGCGACCGTCAGCGCGAAGGATCGCGCCCGCGTTGCCCGCACCGTTTCGACGCGGATAAGCGACCTTCGCCGGTCGGGATTGACTCAACGCGCAATCGCTGATAGGTTCGGCGTTAGCCGTGAAACCGTCCGGCGTTGGGAGCGGGGAACCCAAGTCCCCGACCGTCGAACCCGTGAGCGGGTCTATGGTGCATGGCGACGATCCGAGAAGCGGTTAGGTAAGGAGGGAGCGCGGGTTGATTTGACCCCCTATTTCCGGCGGCTTTGGTTCGGTGAAGGCGGCGTTCAATCGCCGTTGGCGTTCCGGCCCGTCCCCCGATACACCTTCCCGAATAGCGCGGCGGTGGTTGCAACCTATCGCCTTGATGCTGAATGGATAGACGCGGGCGGTCAAGTGTCGGATGCGGTCGTGGTGAACGTGAGCGTTGGTCCGAATCAAGATCTTGGAGCGGCGGTGGAGGCGTCGTTCATTGATTGGGCGAATAAGGCGCAAAGGTCTTTCACCCAATTAATCAAGGTGCAAATGGTGGCGGTGGTTCTCAGGTGGCTGAAGGCTTAGAGAAGCCCGCTAAATGGCGGACGATTCATCGTCAATTGCCGCGACCGATCCCGGCCAAGGTCGAGGTTCGCCGCTATTTTTGGGATATCGAATCTTGGGGCTTGAACCCATCACGACCGGCGTTTATCGTCGTGAAGCCTGAGCGTCCATGGACGAAAGGAACCCCGGAGGAATGGTTCTTCACGACCGGGGAGGACATGAAAGATTGGCTTTCGACGTTGCCTAAGAAGCACCGCCACGTCTTCTATGCTCACAATGGAAACGCCTTCGACATTTACGCTCTATTTTCTGCCCGTGAATGTGCGGACATGAAGAAGGTCGCGTCCGATTCGCGGGTCTTTTCGTTTGTCTATCGGGATAATATCCAATTCCGCGATAGTCTGCATTTGCTCGCGGCCCCGTTGTCCGCTTACGGTGCTAAAGGCACGACTCCGGCCAAGTTTATTCAGGACTCGCACCCCGATTTTGGACGTGCGGACTCCATCACCAAGTCCGACATAGATTATTGTCGGTTAGACGTGGACATCCTCAGGGACGCCATGACGACCCTCCTAAGCCTCTATCGGGAATGGACAGGGGTTGATGATGCGGATCTTCCTTTGACGTGCGCGAGCATGGCTTATCGGGTGTGGTGTGCGCGATCTTGGCCCGATGAATGGCTTTGGACCGACAAAAAAGGAAAAGAGCGAGGGTCAGCCACATTTTCAAACCCCGCGAATGAAGCGGCACGTCAGGCCTATTACGGGGGTCGCGTGATGGTTTTTCCCGGTTTTGAGGGTGTGCGCGTGGAGAACGTGATGTCCTATGACCGAAACTCCATGTTTCCGGCTGAAATGCTCGCTCAGTCTTTCCCCGACGCTAACCAAGTTTGGCCCGCAACGCCCACCGTTGGGCGGGTCTATCGCTTGAAGGCGGACGGATCCCCATATTGGGGTCATTTTGTCCTTGAAGCCGGTCCTGATGCTCAATTGTTCCTTCCAAAAATGATTGACGGAAAGGCGAATTATCTTCAAGACCAATTCGACGGTTTCCTGATGTTTCCCGAGGTGAATTATGCTCTTGAACATGGGTGGACGTTGGTTGAAGTCAAGGAATTATGGCGAAGCCGACCGTTGCGGATTTTCGCTGATTATGTGTCCTATTTCTATGACCTTCGACTTCAAATGAAAGCCGCCGGGGACCGGCGGCAGGCATTCGTGAAGATTTTGCTTAACTCGCTTTATGGAAAGTTTGGCTCACGCGACCGATGCGAGCGGGTGGAGGATCCTGAAACAATGCTCAAAATCCGAGAGGCGGACGATTGGCGCGATAAATGGGACGTGAAACCATGGACGGCGGACGATGAAGACGGCTTCTATTTGGTGAGCAAAGAGCCGACCATTAAGCCCCGGTGTAATTTCTTTCCTGTTGCGGCGGCTATCACGTCATATGCCCGCGTGAGGCTTCAGGAAGCGATTCAAGCCTGCCGTGATGCCGGTTTTGATGTGGTCTATTGCGACACCGATTCCGTCCATTTGGCGGGCTTAAAGGATGATTCCGTGGTCCCGTTGGACTTAGGGCGTGAATTGGGTCAATGGGACATTGAATCGGAGGACGGATCCTCCATGGTCCCGGCGGCGGTGTATTTTGAACGGAAGGCGTATTCATGGTTTGACGCCAAAGGAAAGCGAATCAAAATCAAGCATAAGGGCGTGAACGAATCGGACGGCGACTTGAGGAAGCCTCAATTAAACGTCAGCGTGAGGAAATACAGAACCGCCATCCGTCGGAATCTTGAAGCGGGCGTCGAGGTTCGCACGGTTAAGATATCGAAGCGGTGGGGACATGAAGAGGGACAGAGCGGCGGAAAGGAAGCGGCGACGTGAGAGAGCGACGGTCATTCTCTTTACGGCGTTAATGGAGGGTCCACTTTCAAACGCTGAAGCCATGCGGTTAATGACTGAAAACCACATCAGCACGAACCGTCAATATGCCTCAAGGATGCTCGCTCCGGCGATTAAGGCCGGTGAGATCGTCGCTAAATTGGACTCGGAAGGACGCCGATATTGGGTCTTGGCCGTGAACGACCCCGATTTAATGTGAACATTCTTATACCTGAGTCGTTTCCCCTAAATCATGCACCACCGCATGAACCACACGAAGCCTGAAACCGGACGGACTCAAGCACCCCCTAACACCAAATTGTGCGAGATCTGCTTGAAATATCGTGAAGACGCGAAATCAAGAAAGTGGTGGGGCGGCGTTTTGTGCCTCCGATGCAACATTGAGGAAAGGGGGTATTGATTATGGCGCGAACCAACGACCGAACCCAAATGCTCATCGGCATGATCCTTGATGAAGTGCAATCTTTCCTTGACGGCTTCACCTATTACATGGAGAACCGTGAGGAAAGGTGGACTCGCCCCGACGCGGAAGGCGTTCAAGGTCTTTATGACGACGACGATTTAGTCAAGGCGCACAAAATCATTCAAGACATGATCTCGCGTGAAGCGACCAAGAACCCGCGCCGTGAAGCCGGAATGTGGTTTGAGAACATCAAGGAAGCCGGACCTGAAATCAAGATGTGCCGGACGTGCGGTCGGTTCCGAAAGACCGCCGAATATCGCCCCTTTGTTGGTTATACCTGTTGCATGGCGTGTTTCCCAAAGATCCCTGACGGGCCTTCTGAAGTGTGAGTCCATAAGTTAAAGTGGACTCGCCGGTTCCGGCGGTCCATGTGGACTCAAGACGACGACGCGGTTCAAGCGTTTGCCGCGCTCCTTGAGGGATCTCATGAGCATTTGGTGGCTTTCCTTGAGGCGGTGTGGACCGGAGCCGTGCGCGATCTTGGAGAAGTCCCCAAGACGCCGGGATATGCTATCATTTTCACGTTGGGTAAGTTTTCGCAATCATTCAAGGATCGCCGCGAATTACACGCGGGCGAGGACGTGCGCGACAGTCTTCATATGACGATGAACCACATTCTCAATGAACCCACGACTCAAGCCCTCATCGGTCAATTGACCGGAGCGGCGTTTAATTCGGCGGTTGGTGCGAATGACTGAATATAACTGCGATTCGTGCGGATCGTCGCTTTCAAAATCGGGCTATTACGCGGCGCGTAAGCGTGGATATTGTCGCCAATGTAAGCCCGCTGAAACAAAAAGGACGGTTTCCCGGCCATCCTCCCCCGACGCCGCCACATCGTCGAGCGGGGAGCCGTCCACCTATTCACCCATGACCGGCTATGACGGCCCGATGGACGACACCGATTCAACGGCGGTTGGTGAAGAGGAAGGATCGTCGTCATGGATGGACTTTGACCTTGGGAGCGAACCGGCAACGGAGCATATCCCCTCAGCCCTCAAGATGGCGGCGGGCATGGCCGGAGGCGAAAAGGGGCCAAACGTGGCCCTCATGCACGAAACCAACCTAAGCGTTCTCAAGATGGGGCTTTCAGGTGTGGACGTGTTGCTCACCCAATACGGGCGAGCCGTGATGATTGACGCGACGTATGAATGCCGCCATTCGGATTCTGATAAGGAATTAGTCGCTCGCGCACAATATCAATGGATGCTTGAGCGGGGAATCAATCCCTCCGACTACATCAGCACCGGAGGGATCGCCGCCGCTTTAACGTCCTATTACATCCTGCCGCCATTGGTGAAGATTCAACGGAAATCCAAGAGGAAGGTCTTGAAAGGGTTGGGAGGAATCACCAAACCGTTCAAGCGGATATGGCCCTTCGGACGAAAACGCCGCGCTCAGGACGTGCTAAAGGAGGAAGGAGCGAATGACTGAGCATCAAACGCTTATCCGTCAATTATTCCTTCCTGATGGCGGGCCTTATGCGCTTTCGTCCGCTATGTCCGCCCGCTCAGGATCGGGAAAAACAACCCTTCTCACGTCGCTCATCAACGCCGCCCGGACGGACCCGGCGTTCAATGAAACGCGATTTATCTATGTGAGCGTGAAGAAGGAACACCTGTTCAAGCCCATGCACAAAAAGGAGAAAATTAAGCCGGTGTCGTCGGTATGGGACGCCGTAAAGAGCATGAGGAAAAATCAAATCACGGTGTTTTACCCGTCCGATCCGGCGTATTATGAAGAGGACGTGGATTCATTGATTGATTCCGTTTTTGATTTGGCGGATTCAAACCCGGAAGCGTCCTTTTCGATTGTGCTTGATGATGCGAACGTCTTGAAGGGCTTTGATAATCGCGGCAATCCTTCCCCTCAAGTCAAGAAATTAGCGATTGCCGGACGTTCTAAGCGGATTCGTGGTCTTTTCATCACGCACCGTTTGGGGAACCTTCCGCGAATTATGAACGGCAACCTTTCTGCGCTCATTCTGATGAGCATTCCGTCCATGGACGTTGAATATAGCCGTAAGGTGTTTGGTGTGGATTTTGAGCCGATTTTGCCGGAATTGCATTCTTTCCGGTGGGCCGTGGTTGATTTGCTCACGGAGCATGTTCATACGTTTAACCCGATCTCGCCAAAATGAGGGATGCTCATTCGGCGTTATGCCTATTCCGGTTGCGGCTTTGACCGTCGAGCATTGAACACCGGCCCTCACCTTGAATGTGAACATTCTTATACCTGAGTCGTTTCCGGTAAATCATGGCCCGAACCAACACCCGCACCCAAATGATCATCGGAATGTTCCTTGAAGAATTAGATTGCATTCTTGGGAACCTTGAGGAATGGACCCCTTACACCACGGGCGACCGGACTTATTCGGAATTGATGAAAGACGCCGATTATATGCGGGCCAAGGACGTAGTTTCATGTTTGCTCAAGCGTGAAATCAAGAAAAACGAGGCACGGACTCAAGGATCCTATGCGGGAACCTTGGACGACATTAACGATATCACCATGGCGGAGGCTTGAACATGAACGGTTTTCACGTCCTTATGCCCGATTGCCTCAGCCCGTCCGTCGCTCTTGAGCGGTGGCGAAAGTGTGCCGCCAAGGGTGAACACATCGGAACGACGTTTAGCCGTGAAATGAGGATCACGGAGGGTGATTCTGAAGGCATCATTGGCGAGCGCGTTCTAACCGTCCATTATTGCTCATTCTGCGAGCATACGGTGAACGTGGAGGGGTGAGCATGACGCACACGATCCGCGCCAAATATCACGATACCTGCCGATGCGCCGCGCACGTTTCGCCCGGTGAATGGGTGTGGTGGTCGCCCGACCATGGGATCATCAGGTGTAAAGAATGCAAACCGGCCCCGACGGTTGAACGTGGATGGTGGGCTTGATGATTCCGACGCACCTTATGGTCCTCGCACAACACCGCGACCGGGGATCCTTCATCCTGCATGGGGAAGCCTTCGCCGTGTATCAAGTCAAGGAGGAATGCCCGCTTTACGTTCACAACGTAAGCGCGTTGATTGCGTCCATGTTGAACGGTAATGTTCATAATGAGAAGGGTGGTGCGTGAGTCATGCCCCGATCATCCGCCGCCGTGATTGCGCTTCGGAAGGCCCTTTGTGCTGACCTTGAGAACCTTCTTGATGATACGATCGTTCATGCAGGCATCTATCAAGAAGCCGCAGAAAAGGACGTTGAAGAAGCCGTGCGGATCGTCAAGAACGCGCTCAAGCGCACCCATGGGTGATTGAAAATGCCGACCTATTTTCTGAAGCCAAGCGACCAAAAGCGGTTAGGCTTCACTAAACTCATCATTCGGCGTGAACGGTTGCCTCAAAGTCAAGGAACACGTTATGACGTGGCGTTCTATGACGGACATAACCCCGCCTTATTGCTTGGCTCAATCATCGTGCGTAAGGTCAATGACGGGATCATGGGTCGGAATTGGGACGTTTTGCTAAGTGTTGATAGAAAATCCCCCATGCAATTTGAAATCCCCCGGTCCAAGACGCGGCGTGAAGCGTTGAACAAACTTGAACGCGATTTGAGAGCATTATTTAGGTATGAATACGGGTTGAAATTACCGATCCGGCTTTGATTGTCGGGTGTTTATAGGGCCTCCCGATTTTGGGCCAAATCAACCCCCAAGGTGAACCCCCATGATTGGAGCCAATTTTGTTGGAGGCGTGTCGGTGGCCTTTTCGGTCCTCGGCGTCCTCGCAATCGCCAACGTCCTAACGTCGTATGTCCTGCCCGGTGGAGCAACGCTCACCGGCTACATTGAGTCCCGCACGGGCCTTGATACCCAAGCCTGAGGTGAAAAAAGATGCTTCCGATCCCCCGACTGTCCTTCTCCGGTATGATTGATTATGTCGCGCTCGCGGCAGGTTTGGCCGTTGGCCTCGCGCTTTTCCGCGCACCAATGACCCAACTTGAAAACGCTTTCAAGAAGCGCGCTTGAGGTGATTCAAAATGGCCGTTTCATACACCAAGTTTCGCGGGGACACCACCACGGTTCCCTCGGATTCCGCCACGTCCTACAGTTTCGGTGAGAACATCCCCTCCGGCCCCTTGGAGGCGGTGATCTTCAAACTCAACGCCACCGTTCTTACGGGCGGCGTCCTCGCGGATTACGCCAACATGATTTCGAGCCTTCGCCTCACCCTCAACGGTGAAGTGGTGCATGATTTCCGCCAAGGCGTCAGCGGTGGGAGCAACAACAACCCCTCCGCCTATGGGTATTTCCTTAACTCCATTGGTGGCCGTTCCTATGAACGCCCCTCGGACACGTCCAAGGAAGCCTATTTGGTGATCCCGGTTGGTCGCCAAGTCGCCACCGGCGTTGGCCGTCTTGAAGTGGTCCTGTCCTATGCGGCTTCCGCCACGGCGGTTTCGGCGGGTGGCCTCCAAATGTGGGGTCGCTATAACGACGCAACCCAAACCATGACGACCGTTAGCCCCTCAACGTCCTTCACCCATGCCGCGAGCATTGAGCAGGTGGTCGTGCGGATCCCTCAGAACGTCCCCGGCGCGGTCGCGGGCATCTTGGTTCAAAACGACACGGCGTCCGACGAATTGGGAACCGAAGGCATCCGCCTCATGGCTCAGTCGCAATATGGCCTTGACCCGGACTTCATCCGCCTGTTCAACGGCGATCTCGCAAACGGCATCATTTACGCGGACGACGACCTTTCAACCACGGCTCAGTCCTTCGCCTTTGAAGTGCCGGGTGCGCTCTTCATTCCCGCCTATAACCTAACGGGCGGCGACGTTGTGCTTCAGGTGGATTCCTCCGCCGCCACGACCCGGACCTATACCCCGGTCATGGTTGCCGCGTTCAACGCCAAGGAAGGCCCCGGTGTGAAGCAAACGGCCCGCGTGGTCGGCAACACGTCCGCCGCGATCATCGCCAAGACCGAATGAGGGGGTGAAACCCCTTGGCCGGAAGCATCACGCGATATACGCTTTCAAGCGGAACGCAGGTGGTCCCGGTCGCGGTCGGCGCGGCTTCGCGCGTGGTTATCCGCGTTTCTCAAGATACGCGGGTCGCTAACGATGAAGGCGAATTGTCGAGCAATTATTTCACGCTCGCCGGATCGTCCACGTTGGTTCTTGACCCGCCTAACCTGCTAAACGATGGGTTCCTCTATTTCCGGTTGGATTCCGCCACGTCGGGAACCCTTGAGGTATGGCTTCAGGGGTGCGTGTATTGAGTTATATTGTCCCTTACGTCCCTCCGGCTTACACGCCGCCTTCGGATGATTGGTTTTATTTTCTCCTTACGCGCGACGGCGTGGCCCTTCCCTCAAGCGGAACCACCATGACGCTTGATTGGACCGTTGAAGGTGAAATCAACGACACCGACGACATCACTTATGATAAGAACACGGGCCTTTGGACCGTGAGCAACGCCGGAACCTATCAGATTGACGTTCAATTCCTTATCCGCTCAGGATCCGGGAGCGGAAGCGGTTGGGGATTGCCTAACGTGGTGAATTGCACCATTGGCGTCAATGGGGCTTATCCTCAATACCCGGCAGGTGAAGCGGCATCCTCGGATGGGCCGGTCAATGTGAAGATTTTTCGCACCTTGGCGGCTAACGACACTATTCAAATGAAGTGCAATTATAACCTGTCTAACCCGTTCATCAAATCGGGGTGGTGGACCGGCGGAGGAACCCCGCCGAATGTTGAAAATTATGTGTCATGGATTAGGATTCGGAGGATTGCTTGATGAGCCAAGACGACCTTCAAAACCACCGGCTTGATGCGGTGGAGGATCGGACGGCGAAACTTGAGGCGGCTATGACGACCGTTCTTGAGAATCAAGCCGCCATGAACGCGAATCTAACGTCATTGACGACCATGCTATCAGGTGGGCTTGATATGATGAAGAAGGGCGGCGTTGGGATTATCCTCTTGGCGGCGGCGGCTTTGGGCGTTGATGCGTCCGGCGTGGTGATGTGAAGCGCGAATGTTTTTATTCCCTCAATGAATGGTGAGAATATGCCCCGACGACCTTCATATTCAGTTGGCCCACCAAAGGCCCAAAGAACGCAAAAGGGCGTCGGCGTTTTGATTTTCAGGGATCGTAAAACGGGCGGTTCATTGTGGATTGAATCTTTCAGGACCAAGAAGGGAACGCTAATCGCCCGCGCCGGTCATGTTGAAAAACGCGGCGTTTTGTTGAAAAGTGTCCCTCTAAACATTAGGCGTAAGTGAAGTGATATCATGCCGAGGCAGCCAAGAACACAATTGAAAAAAGGAACGACGCTCCCTGCTTGGGGATCGTTGTTATGGTGGGGAACCGAAACGCGGGGGCGGTATGGGGGCAAAACAAGTCTGAAAAGACTTGGCTACAAGAAGCCCGGAGAAAAGCATTATCGCATCAAATCGGGAGCGTTTCAAATCCGACGGCAGAAGTGATCCCATGCCCCGCGTCCGCAACCCATACACCGGCCAAATGCAGGCCGTGAGCATGGCCGTTCCATGGGCAGGACGACCGGGGCCTAAGCGTGATGCGTATTGCGCCCGCACCGCCAAGATTGGCGGCAATTGGAAGCGAAACCCGCGTTCAAAGAATCTCATTCAACGGCGACGGTGGCGGTGCGCTTACGTCGCGGGCGAATTGAAAGTGAGCGAATATAGGAGGCGTAATTGATGCCGCGACGTGCAAAGAGCGTTAAAGTGCGAAGGGTCGCCGTGAGCGAACCTCAAACCCGAATCTTTGGTTATGTGTTTGAAAATAAAGGCCGGGTCGTGGGTAAAATGACCCGCGAATCATACGGAAGCGGTTTGAGGGCCACCGTTTCTGAAGTCTTTTCGACGTTCAAGATTGGGAGGCGTTGATTGATGTTTCAAGCCCTTGGATTAGTCGCGGCGGGTTTCCTCCTTCATTGGTTGCTCAACCGCCCCATGGACGCCACACCACCAACCACGGACGCGGACCCGGCAACGATTCCCGACAACGACACACCCCAAACGCTTGAAGCGTATTCCGACCCGCCGTATTCGGTGATTGAATACGCGCCGGAAACGTCCTCCATGGCTCAATATGTCGTGGCGAAAGACGGGGCGATTTTGACCGGCCCGGACGGGTATTCTCCCGCTTATTCCTATCCAACGCTCGCGGAAGCCGTAAATCGCGTGAACGCGCTCAAGGAAGCCGATTCCGACCCCATGGGACCGGTCGGTCCTGAAGACGCTCCCGAACCCGAACCCGCACCGGGCGATCTGCCCGGAATGCCGGGGAGCGGTGGCGGCTTCGGTGGTGGTTATGGTGGCCTTGGCGGTGATTCCTCAGCCCTTCCGGTGTTCGGCGGGAACATTGGTGGGGTCGGAGCGAATGACGCTCAATATGGCCTTCAATGGTGATTCTATGGCGTCCGCCGCACCGCTTGAGGAATTGGTTGAAGATTCAACCAACGTCCTGAGCGAATCGAACCCGTTTATGTTCGTGAACGTGAACGGTCCTCATCGGTTCCCGGCTTCTAACCGGATCGTCCTTGAGCGCGGACCATGGCCGAACCGGGCCGGGAACGGTGGAGAATTGTTCCTTATCGTCAAACCCGGTTGGGAATGTGAAATGAAGATCCGGGTTGAAAATCTTGGATTTTTCACCGGATCCCTCGGACGGGAAGCCGTTCAAGACGAATACCCGGTTTCAGCCTTCGGAATTGACTTTACGCGGTTCGCTGAAGACGGCGGACGCTCAATCTATTTCACCGCTCGCGGCGGGTCAATGATTGCGATTTCCTCCGACGGAATTAGGCCCTTAGGTCAAGCATGGAGCGCGAGCGATTCCGGGGACTATTTCGCCCTTGAAGCGGAAAATCGAGGTATTGCCGACCCGACACGATTCAAAGACGGAATCCTTCTCAGCCTAACCGCCCCTTACGGGAATTATGAGGATCCCACGACGTATAGCCTGATTTTCAACGACCCCGGTTCCGATGTTGAATTAACCGTCATTACGGCCACCAATGTTCAAGCCGCGTCCGGTCAAGCGACGGTTCCTTCAATCGCACCTGAAGAGGGAGGGGTCGCCCGTCCGGGCGACGAACCCGGAGGACTTGAATTGATTGAAACGGCGGCTTATGGCGATCCTATCGTTATCGCTGAGGGTGTGGACGTGGACGGTCAAACGTGGTCCGTGGATATCCGCGAGGACGTGCGGTCGGAAACGTGGTCCGTTTTCGTGGATGGCGTTATGAAGGAAAGCGGCTTGAGCCAAGAGGAAGCAACCACCCGCGCGGCGGGCTATGCAAAGGCGCGTGAAGCCATGGCGGAAATCAGCGACGATAACAAACCAAAGACCACCGACCCGGCGATTCCGTGGTTAGGGATCGTGGCCGGAATCGTGGTCGTCGTGCTTATCGTCGTCGGCGTTTCCTCATTCGCTAAGGGAGCGGGTGAAGGAGCGGCGCGAGCGGTGGTTGGCGGCGATTCTGAAGAGTGAGTCAAGCCGACGATCTGCGGCAACCTTCACACATTCCGCGATAAACCCGGCCTTGGGTTGGGCAATCGCTGACTTCACACTTGGGACGCATAACCACATAGATTGAGGGAAACGGTGCGGGCGAAACGCCTTCACCATAGCGAACACGCCCCTTGATGAAACGGACTTCATGCCCTCTTTCAACAACGGATTCATGAAACCATTTTGTATCGGTGCGAGCCGGGAGAAGGGCCACAATAATTTCAACGCGACCGGAGTTTAATTCCTCATTCGCCTTAACCATCCAATCCTTCAAACCCGATCCGTAAGGCGGATTCAACCATACACGGCCCCACCACGGCGACTTCAAGCCGTCGTCGTCCTCGGTTAGAAACTCGGCGGCTTTCGCGTTCTCTGGGGTGGCGCATGGGTCAAAAGTGAACGGTTTTCCCAATTCCTCGACCCATTCATCAACACGCCATTGAGGGGTGGCCCATTCAACGGTTTTGGCCGTCGCCATATATCCGCCCATGGTTTCACGGCTCCCATTCAGGGTTATAGTGCTTGATGATAGCATGGGCTATGTCGCGAGTCAATTCAACCGGAATCAAGGAGCGGATCGCGTTTCCCTTCAAACCCTGTGTGCCGGTCTTTGCTCCACGCGGTGCGCGTTCATGCGGGCATTCAGGGTTTCCGTTTTTGCACGGAGGACGGGGCGTCCATTCGGAAGGCCAACGGCCCCATAGGTCGGTCGGCTTTGCCCTCAAAACGCCATGGGTCGGACCATAGCGACAAAACCACACGGTTTCCCGGTTTTCCCCCTCCATGACGGGCATTTTTCGCATAACTCCACGCGGATTCTCAACCCAATAGAAGGCCGGGTTCAATTCGTGAATGAGGGTCATGGTGTGATGAAGCAATTCAAGGCCGATCTTAGCGGCTTCGGACTTTGGCTCATAGGCACGACGACCACCGCCCCAATGACGCCCGATTGAAGCGACTGAAAACGTGGTGCATGGGGGAGAAGCGAAAATCACATCAGGCGATCCGCCAAGATGCCGGACCACATCTTCAGCGGTAAGGGTCAAGAAATCTTGAATCAAAGTGGTGTGTTCTGCATATGCAGGGTTGTTATCTATGCTGAAGATGCGAAAGTCGCCATCCACTTCATCAAACGGCTTCGTCCATGAATGTTGTCCGCTGAAGAAGTCGGCAATCAAGAGAGGGGATCGCATCATTCAAACCTCCCGACCGTTTGCGTGAAGTGGCGCTTCACAACCGCCACAGTTCTTGAATCCGCAAATAAAGAAGTCAATGCAACGGGAGCAACCCGTTAGATTAGGAGCGTTTGAAGAAATCTGCGGGCCGATTCCGGGGGTCATTCGTGGGTGGTTCATGGTTGGGGCCATGTTGGGCCGTCGTGTTCCCGGTATATGAATGTTCACATTGTTAGGGGCAGGGTTGGCCGGGTTCGGGCCGAGCGATCAGAAGCGGAGGCGGGGCAGGCCCCCCCCC
>Ga0208644_1002722_pt1 | contig 13999 bp, 17 predicted proteins | sample VirMetDEL_Nov_18_FD_184517 | JGI IMG/M metagenome (GOLD analysis project Ga0208644, IMG submission 184517) | Aqueous microbial communities from the Delaware River and Bay under freshwater to marine salinity gradient to study organic matter... | ecosystem: Environmental > Aquatic > Marine >... | reverse complement strand
TTAAGGCTCTCTTAGCGTTGTTCTTTGCTGCTTCAGGGTAATCTGAATATGACTCAAGTTTGTATCCGTATGAAGACAACATAAGGTCGTCCATATCGAATAATTTAGCCAACGCTTCATACTCGTCAGCCTCAGCCTCTGTGAAAGCCTTGCTTGCCTCGATAACGGCATCTTTAAAGAATCCTTCGATGCTCAATCCAAGATATTCTCCATTTTTAACTTTCTTCCACACCTCATCATTATCAACCTTCATCATTACAGCCCAAGCGCCTTTTACAGCGTTTAGGTTGTATAAGTTGGTTTTATCTTGATTAGGGTCTTCCACAATCCAAGACTCGATCACGCTTACGCCATCAACGGCCTCTTCGTGTTCAACGGTTGCATTCAGGTTTTTCTGGCGCTTCATATAAAGTTCAGCGACCTTCTTGACTGTATCTTCGGAGAACATAATGTTGTACTCGTAGTCTCCGCTTTTTCGATATATCTTCTTGTTGGGTACAAGAGCAAGCCCGACAATGATTCTCTTGTCTTCGTTGATAGTCTTGAACTCAACTTTGTGCGCCTTTAGCGCAACAAAGTTCTCCTCGATAGCAGGATTCTCTACAAGGCTAATGGCTTCTACACCACTAAACTGATTCTCCTCATCAACAAAAAGTTCTATAGTATCCAGTTCTCTCATAATATGATAACTTAATTATTGTAAATTGTTTTAAATTGACGCAGCGCTAACTCTGTTTCTATCCAATGCTTGTGCTGTAGTAACTTCGCTTGCGACTACATATGTCTTAACGGGTCTATCTAATTGACCTCTTACTACGTCAGCTAATTGGCTGACGTTTGATTGGCCAACTACATTGAACGCAGGTGCTTGTACAGATGTTGGAGTAGTAGCAGAAGATGTGCTGATTCCAGGAGCGCCCCCTGCATCTGACTTCACGAATCTTTGTTTAGCAATTACAGCCACTTGCGCAAGACCTGCACCAATGATGGCAACCATAGATGCAATACGCTGGAATGTACTTAATGCGGGGTCTTTTAGAGCAGCGGTAGCAGCTAAATAAGTATTTACTACCGCATTAGCAAGCGAAGCAGCTTTGTTTAGCTTAAATCGCTTCTCTTCAATAGCCTCTTGCTTCTTTCTTAGCGCCTCATCATTCTGCGCAATCTGGTTTTGAATACTTTTACGTTCTTCAGCAGATAGCTGCTCGTTCCTAAGTCTTTCCTTGAGTTGATTATTTAACTCAACTGTCTTGTTTTGCTCAAGAGTCAATTCTTTGTCAAACTGAGCGTTTGCCACGTCAAAAATGCTATTGGATAATTCCTGAGCAGCTCCTATAGCAAAAGCTAAGTTCTTTGCTCTAAGTTCTGCTACCTCAGCATTTCCTGTTTCTTCAGTTTCTTTTACTTTCTTGTAGTATTCAGAAAGGCCATCTATGACCTTTTTATTGGTCTCTTTAAATGTCTTTAAGTCTCCGGCAACTCCTTTCGTTATTAATTGACCAGAAAAAACATTAACCTCTTTATTAAACTCTTTTCTGATCTCAAGAAGAGCGCTTTGATGCTCAAGTTCAAGAGTCTGTCTTTGATTAGCAAATATCTCAAAGAATTTCTTCTGATTCTCATAGAAAATTCCGTCCTCTATAGCTTGCTTCTTATCAGCCTCTTGATTTAGCTTTAATTCTTGTCTTCTTAAATCAGTTATTCTATTAAGCCTGTCTACTTGTTCTTTTTCAGAACCTCCTTCTTCTGCACTCAAAAGTGCTATTCTTGATTTGATTAATTCTTCTGTGACAGACTTTAGTGCATCTATTTTCTTAGCAGCATCTTCAATAGAGTCGCCGAACTTGTCTTCAAGAGTGATAAGTTCTAAAGTAAGCGCCTGTTGTTCTTTGGCTGCTGTATTGTACTCCGCCTGAAGCCTATTCCTTTCATTTTGATTATCAGTTAAACTTGCCTGAACTCTAAACAAGTTTTCGTCGTTCAATATCTGTTGATCGGTAAACCCATTAAGAAGTTCTGTTTGACGAGTTATTTCAGCATCTAATTCAGATATTTTAGCTTTATTTATTATCTGAGTTTCTGCTAATTTTTCAGACTCTTGCTCGCTTTTTATTCTTAAGTCTATAAGTCTATTGTACTCCTCGTTCAGCTTGTTTCTATCTGCTTCGGAAAGGTTTGAATCAGATAATACTTTTGCTAAATTCTTATCAAGGCTTTCAATTATTCTTAATGCGTCAGCTCTTTCTTGAATTGTCTTAGTGCCATCATTGTATACTTCTAATTGAGATCTAAGTATTGTCGTTTGTTCTTTTAAAGTAGAAGATAATCCTTTTACGCTTTTTTCTGCTTTACCTGCGCTTTGAGCAAATAAGGTTATTCCGGTTACAGCAGCTTGAAATAAAGTTAAAACTCCTAATGGCCCTAAGAATTGAGCCTTAAGCAGTCCGAGAACATTCTTAGTGGTGCTTAAACCATTATTCATTTTAGCTGCATCAGCAACCAAAAGACCAAATAAAGAACCAAGTTGGGATAAGTTGTTTGTTACAGCGACAATACCGAAAGGTATGTCTGATATGAACCTGCCAAATTCCATAACGGTCGCACCAGCAATACCCGCAGCAGAGTTTACAGAGCCAAGACCTTTTGCTCCGCTCAGTTTACCCATTTTATTATAGAGTTTATCTATCTCTATACCTTGTCTTTGATATTCCTCGGTTGTTAATGCCGTATTGAGTCTTCTTTTCTCAAGCGCACTTACTTCTCTTTGCATCTGAGCCAAAGAACCCTCAAGAGCCTGGTCAATAGCGGCTCCCATTTCTTTAGCAGCAGTAGCGTTATTGGTTAAGGATTTTTCAACCTGATTTAAGGCATTTATACCATCAGTAGCCTGTACCGTTACATTAATTAATACCTCTTTCTTTGCCATATGTGCCTCGTTTAATCTTGTCTTTTAATTCTTTCATTGTTCTTGGTGCTTCGTACTTGCCTTTTGCAAAGTCAATGTCCGGATCACCTATATACCAATCGTCTGTATTCAGTAAGTCGATTATGTTTTTTAGCATTATACTATGTTTATTAGTTCAAAATCAGCTTTACCCTCCCCGATGTTGTACGTTACTTGGTTTATTCTGTAGGACCTTTGGTTGAATATTATCTCGTCCTCTAATTTTACCGCTGAGCTTCCACTAAGAAGCATAAGCGGTAAATGAGCAGTAACTTTAATTATTCTTCTTCTGTAATCAAACACGTCAGAGATATAATCACTATAGTAATTGTTAAACAGAGTCTGTGTAAATACAGTATTTGTATATTCGTTTAACTCTGCCTTAAAGTTTATGTTTATTTCAATGTCTGAAAGTATTATTGAGTTACTTGGAATAAAGTAAACTCCTAAATCTACGGGAGTCACTCCATCTGTAACCCTAATATTTGTACCTGTTTGTTGATACGCATAGAACACAAGTGGCGCTCCAATATAAGTTTGTCCAGTACCATTGTCATTTAGTTTGTCTACAGACCAACCCCATTGAACAGCAGTTGCATTTCCAGAACCTTCGTCGTACAGCCTTTCGTACTTGTGATGTGCAAATGGCACAACTAACTCATACTTATCTCCATCGTACTTATTCTCTATGTTGTAGCTCTCTTCTCCCCACTCATAGTTATATGCCTCAAAGTGTCTTTGAGCAAACAAAGATTTAGTATCTGTGTACTTGAATGATATCTCATTATACAAAGTAGACGGAGAAATAGTGGAAGAAGATGAGTCAACATATTTAGTTATGTCTACAGAGCCTCCTCCTGCATAGAAGTCATCTAAAGGCTTAACCACTATGGTTCCATTATCATCGTACGCAGTTAAGTTAAACATCTTAAATAGCCCGGTAAGAAAGTCTATAACTTTCATTTTTGGCATATTGGAGTTGATGTCGAAGTCAATAACCGTTGTCAAAGACTGACTGCCAGTAAATGTAAATGTGTTAGTCTGCGTGCCAGAACTATCGTATCTTGTTAAGAATATATTTGTTCCTAATTCAACATTAAAAGAAGCAGTATGCTGAATGCGCACCTTATAATTGCCATTAGCTGTCAAGTCAAATGCAGTAAATGCGTAAGATGTAGAGCCTGTGTTGTTTGGGAATGATTGTACTACAGATCCGTTACGCTCAACAAAAACATCGAACGTAGCCAAGCTACTGCTAACATTGACATCTAACTGCATATTGTATTTAGATGCCCTAAATGCATCTATGTCCCATATTTCAAAGTTATCGGCAGACCAATTAGTTCCCTGCCAAGACGTAATCGGGAACTTGTTTAGATATGTGTTTGTTGGCTCTGACAAGTCAATCTTGCCTTTTTCTCTGTGAAGCCACATATATAGACCATAAAAGTCGCTATTTGATGTACTAAAGAAGTCATCGCTAAAGACTATGTTGTTAGCGAATCCATTTGCGGTATTGTATCTTTTCTCTATAGCTTTTATGATACACCAAAGCCTTATGGCGTACTTCATATTAGTAAAGTCAGCGCCGGCAGAACCAATGCTTGTAGAAAGATTTCCTGCTCCACTTGTAATACTGCTATAATACCATCTTTGCTCAGCGCTAATAAGCGGAGTTATAATTGCGTCACTATAGTAAACGGAATCGACAGTTATGTCTCTTCCGCTTTGCAGATATGTGCGAACATTTAGATAAGTGTATTCAGTATTGAAGTTAGAAAGCCAAGTCAAGTCCTCCAATTGGTCTTCACCAAGCAAATCCTTTAATGAGACCAAACCGCCAAAGAAAGTCAACTTATAGGCATAAGCCTTATTATCCTTCATCTCTACCTCGTCAAGCCTGATCTTACCACTCTTAAATGGCTGATGGTTTATCTCGATAACGGCATCAGCCTTTACTCTTGCGTCAAATCCATCGATTACATCTGGATTATAGTAATGCTTAAATATCTTGTTGTTTTGTCTTGATGCGGGGACACTAAAACTCTGAGAGTAATCAGAAAATACTTTTCCAATGTCTCTGACGTTTTGAATCGATGAGGTAATGCTTACGCCCTCATCGTTGAACATCTCTACTCGTTGACCATCAACATATAATTGTATAGAATACCTCATCTATCGAACGCTATTAATCTTATCAAATGCGTATTGGAACTCAAGTGTGTAGTCAATCAACTTGTCATTGACGCCTTTCTTGAACTCAAGTGAGTTAGAAGTAACGGCAACGGGCAACACATCCGTGCCGTTGTCAATCCACACTTGCTCAGATAGCATAAGCTGCTTAATTACTTCGTTGTATTGCTCATCAATAAACCCTGTGCTGCATCTGATATTTTCTCTACCCTGCTTGTTAAATACTTGATATTGTGGGCTGGTAGTAGAATAAGTAGGAGTGGAGTCAAAGTTCATTACATTTGCCTTGTAACTCTCTGAAGTAGTTCCCAAAGTGGTAACTGACTTCTTGAAGAACCATATGTTCTGTAATGCGCCAAACTTATTATAGAAGATGACATTTAATGGCTGATATTTAGGCTCACACACTTCTTCCAAAGTGATAACCGTAGTGCCTCCTGTTTCAGAAGTGATTGTAATAGTATCTCCATCAGCTAATTCTTCTGAAGAACTTATCCTGACATACTGAATCTTTTGGTCGGTATTACCATTATCCTCTATCTGCACAAAGTCGAAGCCCCACGACACGTCATATAGTTGCCAAAAGTCTTCTACCACATTCCAATCAATATCTGCGCCACCTCCTGAAGATACGTTGATCTCAGGCAAGAACTCCGCCCATATTGGGAAGATAATGTCTTGACCCTCGTTGTAATATAGAATCGTGTTTGATTGAAGCAGTTGTTGTGATAATTGTGGGTTTACTCCATCATCAAAGTAACCGTAGCCATCAACCGCTAACATATTTGACGATACTATATACTCTATCAAAGAATCATTAAGACCAAGTTTATCAACCCTGTAATAAACCCAAACAGCATTAGTTGAATAATTACCATACTCAGTTATCAAGAAGTCTCTAATGAGTTCAGATATTTCAAAAACAACATAGGAGTTTGATCCTACAACATTTTTCTTTATTGTATATCTTAAAATCTTTGTATCTGAACTTAATCCTTCCCAAATATATAGTGTCATTTCAGCAGAAAACATCTCTGGAGATACTACACCTGCTTTCACATAGTAAGGACTTCTTACATTTATCTTTGTACTCATATTGTTATCTGGCTTGGCAGTTTATCGAAATAGGCTTGGATATCGGCCACAAAGCCGTCCAAGACTATTTCTTCAACCTCGTTAGTGTTCTCTTTTATTATTCTGTCTAATACGTTTGTTCCCTTGTAATTAAATCTCGCTATAGTCCCCTTCTCCGCAATACTATTGGCAATTATCCTTGCCATATTCTTTATTCCACCCTTATACATTGGTCTAAGTCCTTTAGCCTTAGCCCAACGCTCAATCGCATAGTTAGATGGTCTCTTAGCTCCAGGTCGTCTGCCTTCGTCAATCTCAAACACAGCATTGCTACCAACCACCTTCACTCTTCTAAGCTGCGCCTGATGCGTAATGCTTCTGTCAGTAGCACCTGTAGCATAAGTATCATCCCGCCTCAAAGTATCCTTAAGGCTATCAGCAAGTAACTTGCCTACCTTATCCAAAGAAGCAGTTGTATTCTTAATGTCCATTAGCAGATGCTTATGTCATTAGAAACACTAACTCTGATGCCTACTTCCCACCCCGCCAATATATTCTCGTAGCGATCCTTAAAAGGATTGGCTATTGGATTCTCAAGTAACTGATAGTTCTGTGCAAAAAGGCCACCCCTTCTGAATTGCTGAATGATGTCATTCACTACCTGCAACTGAGTGTTATAGATGTCTATAAGGTTGTCATTGCCATAGAACTCATCGAACTCTGCATCTTTCTTACTGATGTCTAATATATCCATCGACAGCATATCAATCTCAAAATTGATAACGCTGTCTACGAACTCTACGTTGTTTATCACTAAGTGGGTTAACGGAAAGATGGTGGTCTTGTTGAGGTCAATGTCTGATATGTCACCAAAAGTGACAGAGAAGACATTAGGATTCTCTCTAAGCCTGTCTTTAATCTTATCCAATATGTCGTATACCTGTGTCATATGTTTTTGTTGTAACTCTGTTTTATCATCTTAGCCTCTAAGTCATTCTTATCTTTCTCAAATGCCAACCACATCAAACATTGGTGTAGTGGAATTTTGGTAATCTCATCAATCCTTGATACATCTCCTCCTGTAAGGCCATATATAGACTGGTACCATCCCCATTTTTTTCCAAAAGAGGCGCTAAGGTTGAATCCGGCTCCTCCGTCACCAGCTGACTGAGTAAAGAGTTCATCGTAATTTTCGACAATTTGTTCCCTAAACGATAAAAAAAAACCACCGCGCCCATAGCCACAGACAAAGGCATATCTTTCATAACTTCCGCCCATCGGTCAGTACCCTTATAGTCCTCTATCAGATATGTATCCTTCTTGCTGAAGGTAATGGGTCTGTAAAAGACAGCCATTGCCTTATGCATATTATCCCAATCCACCACATAAGACTCGGCATCTACATACTCACCAAAGCTAATCTTTGACAAGTTAGGTATCAGTCCGAACTCTATCTCCTTACCTGTAGGGTCAATCATCTTAAACCTGTCCACTCTTGGCGTATTCTCCTCAAAGCATACAGCCAATTGTTTAAGTACTGCATCAAATGTGCTGACGGGAAGCCCATAGCTTTCCTTCAGCGTTAAGCCACAGAAGATCTCAAGCGCCTTCTGATTCAAAAAGTCATTGTTCTCCTTAGAGACAGAATCATTTTTCTCACTGTCCTTCTCCACCCCTCGTAGTATCTTAAGGTACTTTTGATATTGGTGCAACTTAATCGCTCCAAGATTAATAGGTACATTAACGTTCAGGTTTACTACTTGCATATAAAACTCTTTAGTATGATAACTGAGAAAGTGCTTTTTTGTTTTGCCCTCAGTCCGCTTCGCTTTCTGCAAAACCCTGTTTTTGTTTTGATACGCTTATTTATAATTAGTCTAAATAACAATTACATAAAAAGGGGCAAATAAGTAAAACAGTTTTGGTACTTTTCAGTTATCTTTATATAGAGTCGCAAATCTCTTTAAGTTGCCAAACTTGTGGATGTCTCGAGCAGACTATACACCACTTGGATCAGATAAAACTGCTCAGCAATTGCGATACCTATCTTTGATAACGTTTGTACGCGCCCCAGTATCATTCAAGCTGACCATCTAACCGCCATACAGTCTCTGGCACAGACAACAATTAACGTTTTAAGGGGGCGCATAATCCACTAACGAGTCCCATAAGGTTGCTGAAGCCCAAAAGCGTAAGCAACCGTACTAAAATAAAGAAGCTAATATAAGCGCTTCACCTTAAGTTCCGCGCTTATCCGTACTAAAACAACGGGCACACAATTTAATTTTCGCTATAAATTTTTAGTTGACCTATGTCGCTTTTAGTGAAAAGAGTTTCAGATATTGGTTGAAAACGTTTAAGAGGGGTAATCAGTTACGCCCCGGTTCATTTTACGTCAATCACCTCAAAAGTAAGTAACACGCCGTAAATTCTGTTACCTATTTAAGTAACAAAGATATTTAGGTGTTACCTATTTGTGGATAGGTGGTGATTTTGTTAGGGGTGGTTGGCATCCAAATCCCTACCTTTATTGGGCGTCAAACAATTGCAAAATAAAGGCATAAAAAAAGGCCCCGTATTTAGGGCCTGTTTTGGTGCTGTTTGTGGGCGTTATTTTAGTCTGCTATGGTTACGATTGTTTCGTCAATATTGCAATCCTTAAGCGCCTGCAAATATGTGTCAAACGTTATCGCCTCGCCTGTTTGCGGATCCTTTCTGTAGTCGTTTTGTGTGCTGTCAAAAAGTAGGTACTTTTTCATCTGTCTTTATTTGTGGTTTATATGCTGTCCAAGTGTTTTTTATATGTGTCCTTTACAATTGTCTTAAGCTGTCCGGCGATTTCTTGTAAGTACATTGCGGCGGGTATTTTTAGCATTATTTCGGTGTGGCTTCCCAAGGCTTCATCGTATACGCTGCAACCAATATAGACAGTATCTTTGTAGGCTTGCCAGGTGTGTACGTTTTCAATGTGTAGATAGTTTGTTTTCATTGTCTGTATTTTTTATCCCCTGTTAATTTCTATTTTAAACGCTGTATTATTTGGATCGTCCAATAAGGCCAGCGCGTTTTTATAAAGCCTTGTTTGTTCTATGTTTCTACAGAATTTCGTGTACGTCCTGTAGTATTCCAGGCCGTTATGTGTGTAGTATATTCTTAAGCTATGTAAAAAATACTGTCTCATCGTCTTTAATAGTTTATAGTTTTATATCGTTTTTAATACATTCAAGCGCGGCAAAGGTTCCTCCGTCCATATATTTTGCCCTGTGCCTGGCCAGGTCGCTTGTTAACATATAGGCGCCTGTCTTATCAAATATAATAAAGTCCTTTTTGCTGTTTTTGATTGTGTAGCGTTGACGATATTGCAGCGCGTTTATTTGATCAATTGTTTTCATTGTTTCTTGTGGTTTACTGGTTTGACAATTAAAAACGTCTCTTTGTACATTTCATTGAAATCTTTAAACAGGTCGCGCAATTGTTCTGTATTGGTGCGCTGGGTTTGGTGTTTCTTGTTTGTTTTCATATGTGGTGTATTTAATTAGATTGTATTACAAAGCCGCTGGCGTCTTTCTTGGCTCGTCCTTTGGCCTTAAGGCCCAGGACAGCGCCTTTATTGTATAGCATAATTATATCGCTTTTGTCACCGTCGATAACTGGCGCGCCCAGGTAGGTCGCTGGTAGCTCACCGGAAAAAACAGCGGCCACATTTATACCTAATTTTATCGCTTGTTCCGTTTCCGCTTGGTTACTTTCCGAGCGGCTAAATGTTACGCTGTAATTTGGGTGCGCCTGGTAGCGGATTGCCTTTTGCAAAATCTTTGTGTAGTCGTAAAAATAAACGACCGGGGCCAAGGTAGCGATATCAAGGCCGGCATATTTTTGCAGCAAATAAATAAAGTCGACGTCACTTGTTCCGTTCAAACGGATCGCGATTTGCTCGCCGTTCTTTTTAGCTTTGTTGTATTGTTTTATTATTTCATAGGATAAGGCCCTAATAAATGCGGGTTTGTCCTGTAAGAATTGCGCCGTTTTATTTGCGCGCGCTGTTTGTACGTTTGAGAAAGCCCCGCGGCCCGACGTATATAAACAAGCTGCCAGGCATCCTGTAGATGCCTTGGGGCAAAGATTGTGGCCGTTTGTTGTTCCTGGTGTTAAATATAGGATGAAACTTTTTAAACTGTTTTTAGAGGTCTTTGCGTTTGTGTTGCCTGGGCTGAGGTAGGTAGTAGTTTTCATTATCTATGTGTTTTAGGTGGTTAAAAATTATATATAATTATACCTGTTTCGAATTCTATTATATCCGTGAATTTTTCCAGGTATTCCTGGTTGCCGTATTCCTCGCCGTATTCCTGGGCGATTTCATTTAGGTCTTTGTATTCTGTGTATTCACAGCAAATCGCGATCGGATCGAATTCTATTTCTTCATCGTTTGTGTTTTTTTCGTATCGCTCGAAATATTCAAACAATGCGGCCGCGCCTTCTTTTGTAAATCCGCTGCTTGATACTTCTTCAATAAATTGGTAGGCGGTTACTGTTTTTTTCATTGTTGTAGGGTTTATTGGTTGAACAAAAATAGGTTAAGGATACAAAAGGCCACCAGGACCAAAGTAGTTGCGACGCAAAGCGCCATATTGATAAGCTCGTTTTTTGTTTCTGTTTTCATTGTGTTAATTTTTTTGTTGGTATACATATAAGGCGATCAAAAAGGCGCCAAAAAAAACGTTTAAAGCAAAAGCGCCGGCTATAATTGTGGCGAAATATATTTTAGATGCTGTTTTCATTGTCTTAATTTTTAACGTCGTAAATAGTAATATATCCGCCGGAAAGACCGGTAAGTAAAACGTATAAAATTACCCAGAATTCAGCATTTTGGGGGGTGCCGTTTATTACTATCCAAAGCGGGGCGAGTAGGCAAGTCAATAGGATAGCGATTGAAAGAATTAAAACAAGCTTTTTCATAGTGTGTATATTTTGTTGATTAATACAGCAAATATAAACAAATATTTAATACACAAGCAAAAAACAAACTTTTTTTGCGTTTTTTTTCTGTGTCCTGGTGGCACCTTTGTTGGGCCTGGTGGTCGCTATGTGGCTGGGGTATCAAATAAGGATACCCGCACCCAGGTAGGCGCGCGATATACACAAACGTATCGACACCACCAAAATTTTAACATTTCTTTAACAAGGTTAAAAATGCTATTATCAAAATGCGACTATCTATAAAAACGATATTATCAATGCGTAACTGTGTTACATATTTGTTACCTATATTTTGCGGCCTGGCCTTGTCCGGCCACGTTTGGTGGGCGAAAAACGAAGAAAACGCCTCAAAATCGCCAAAAACCCCCTACTAAAAAAACGAGATACCGTACTAAAAAAACGAAGGTACCCCTACTAAAAAAAAGAGAGACCCCGTACTAAAAGAACGAGGCCTCTCTTTTTATTTGAAGCTGGGTAAAATTATCTCACAACATATTTTCCTGATGACTGACCTTGCACTAAATGTTGCAAGGCATATCTGATCGCATCGATGTAGTGATTGAACTTATCTATTGGCTTCTCATTACGTTCTTGCCACACATAGTTATTCATCTCTCTAATGATTCCGTGGCTGTTCTTGTCTACTATTATCTCGTAGTCCTGGAGAAGTGCTATACCACTTAAGATACTTCCATTACGCTTGATAGTAGGCTTGACGTTTATATCCATCGCCTTCAACTCTTGGATGAGTCTCGGCTCGGAGTTATCGCAAATAATTAAGTCTGTTCCACAGTTTTCTCTGTTGAGTCTGCCAATGTCAGAGGTGCTGAGGTTAGTCTTTCCGTAGACCTCCTTCACCCACATCTTTCTTGCCTGCTTATCTACTGACACTTTTACAAGGGTGGTCTCATCGACAGAGAACCCGAAATCCTGCCCAAAGCAGCTGAGTTCTGTATCTACGTAGTCGCCTACCTTCCAGTTCCTGATAATAGTTCCTTCAGCCTTTGCAAGCCATCCACCTAATATTTGGTGTTGGTACTTGTCAGGTCTCCTCGCTTTCATATCGTAGACCTGAGCTAAGAACGACTTAGACAAGTTATTCTTATTATCTCTGTAGTCCGTATGTATGAATGTGATGTCATCGTCATTCCCGTTGTAGGCATCGGGAATGCCTCTTGATTGGAAGAACCTTTTATATATCCAATGTTCCTTAGTGGTAGGGTTAAGCACCAGAATACATCTGTTCTGTTTATTTTGGCTACGGACAGAGAAGTCGATTTTATCAAACACATCTTCTTCCACTAATTCTTCTGCTTCGTCCAATACAAACGTTGTAACGCCATTTAGAGACTTCAGGGCAGCTGTTTGGTTACCTGATGATGTCTTGATACCTTTGAACATAATGGAGCTACCTGTGGTCAGATTTATAATCTCATCCTTAGTAATGCGGAATTGGTCTGATACTCCCATCATATCTATCTTCTCAATAAACTCAGGGATAATAGAGTTCTGTGCGGATATCATTGTGTATCGGGAGAACAGAACTTTGTGGCCGTGTTCGTAGGTTAGGTTTAGCAGGAATACGGTAACACCGAATGACTTTCCTGAGCCACGCCCTCCTGTAATTACAAAGTACCTACTTGAGTCTTTCCAAAGCGGAATATACTTTGGATGTATTGTCATCTCTTGCTTACTCATTCTCTTCTTCTGTATATTCATCGTAATCGACATCCTCTTCTGAGGTAATGTCGATAGTGTTATCCAATTCCTTTATCTGATCCGTAGACGCATAGAAGTTAATCACAGGCGCTGTAATCTTTGGCGCATTGTTTTCTTTCTCTGCTTCTCCTGGCTTACCATATCTGTATTGCCATAGTAGATTCATATGTGCAAAGGAGTCCTTGGCTTGTTCTGCTAAGTGCATCCAAGCCTCGTCCTCAGAGCCAAAGACTTTCTTCATTGCCTTCAGCGCATAACTGCTTATCTGCGCCTTCTTAGCCTGTGTCATCTTAGCAGGAGTCATAGACTGCAATCTGCTCTTGACTACTTGAGTGTTTGGCTTTCCAGCTCCATTATTTGCCCGGCCATCATTCTTGGCCAAGTTTACTGCATTCTTAGGTTTTCTTCCCATTTGCTTTTTCTTTTATCTTTACTCTTAGTTCAAATAGCGCAGCTCCTGCTTCCTCCATTGTATCGTATTGGCTCTCTGACTCTTTGGTCATCGAGCCAAACTCTACTACTACTTTATATGGCGAGCCACTCCTTTGCGTTGGCTTGATATAAACCCTGTACCCATTTGCTGCACACCAACTTGCTGCTTCATAATGTCTTTGATAAGGAAAGAACTCAAACTTTTTCTTAGCCATTAAATATAAACTTGCATCTTTCTGCTATTGCAGATACTACATTAGAGGTAACTGCATTACCACACATTTTGTACCGCTGAGAATCACTTATCTCGCCTTCAGTTCCAATCTTAGTCCAATCGTCTGGGAATCCCTGTAGCCTTTCGCACTCTATTGGAGTCAGTCTTCTGATGTTTCCTCTGTCGTAAAGCCTAAGACTATTGTGATGTGGCTCAGTTAGTGTTGGACTATCATCCTGCGCTTTCTTGTTGTATAGGTCTAAAGCCTTTACTTGATCTGTAGATAGATTCTCCTTTTCTAAAGTAGCGTTCAATGACTTCTGTCCGTAGTTGTATTTTATAACAGGTTGACCACTTCCGTCTTCTCTGCTTCTCGCAGCTGACTTAACCTTGACAATCAAATCAGACTTATCTCTCATAAGCGCTGGAGCAATACCTTCAGTATC
>Ga0208644_1002720_pt1 | contig 14003 bp, 12 predicted proteins | sample VirMetDEL_Nov_18_FD_184517 | JGI IMG/M metagenome (GOLD analysis project Ga0208644, IMG submission 184517) | Aqueous microbial communities from the Delaware River and Bay under freshwater to marine salinity gradient to study organic matter... | ecosystem: Environmental > Aquatic > Marine >... | reverse complement strand
CTAGATGCATTGAATACAAACTCAAACTCAAAGGGATTTACAGTGCCGTAGAAATTACCAGGGTTTGTATAGTTACTATGTGACCATATGTTGTAATTGCCTTTCTGTAAAGACAGCATAGTATCCCTTGTATAAGAATAGAAATACGGCACATAGTCGTGGAAAGATACCCATACGTTTAGCTCAGGGTCAAACGATACTGTCCAACCTGTAGCTGTAAAGTATCCTTGGTCTTCTTCCCAACCCATTGGTATCTTTCTGTAGTTAGTAAGTCTTGGGTCTGTAGGATTATTTAAAGCATAGTAATGTACAAACTGTTTTAGTTCTTTATCCCACTCTACATAATCTCTTGGACGTGTAGAGCTTTTGTATGCATCAGAAAACTGTTGAGTAGGAACTAAGTCATTCTTAGTTAGCAGTATCCTGTTAAATCTCTCATCGTACGTAGCGTGGAACCCTACACCAATTATGTTGTTATCAAAATTTGCTGGTAAACCGTATTGCTCTAGAGTATACGGTATGTTATCCCTAAACCATTCTTGTAAGCCCATTGCACTAATATCATAGATTTGGTCTTTTACTAAGAATACTTTAGAGTTTCTATAGTCTAAACAGAAGTACCCATGCTTACATACTAATGATACCCACTGAGAGTTAGTACCACCATGACCGGACTCTGTCTGCACCATTTCATCAGGGTCTTGACTAAATATATCACCACTTCCAACAAATGATTCAGAACCGTCTGCAAGCTGTAGTGTTTCTTTACCTTTAGTTCTAAACAGACTATCCTCAGTATGCATGTACAGCAAGTTGTTAAACGTAACTAACTTCCAAAGGTCTCCACGGTTTCGTGGTAAGTCTTTAAAGTCTAGAGCTAAGTAAACTCGGTAGTTGTCTATTAAGCTGCTGTTGTCAACTCTAGCAGACCTTTGTATTCTAGTTTTAAACGTCTTAGGGTCTGACTCTCTTAGCGGGAATGGCACCGGCGCTTTTATATCTGATTGACCTAAAGAGTAATGGTTTTCATATTTTACAGATCCTTCTGCTGTAAGATCAACATTAGCCTTTAAAGAAAGTATTTTACCTGCAGGGCTACCTGGGTAGTAACTATCTTCTTTAGAAGTTTCATGTCTAAAGTTTACATTAAGAGTAGACTCACACATTGCATAAATTATAGATTTATGATCTTTAGGGTCTTTACCAGAAATTTCAGGCCTGTGCGTAATTCTATATCCTTGACGTGTAATAAATGTATCGCCACCAAATATATTATCTGTTTGGAAGTTTTCAGAGTCTGTAGAGCCTTCTATAAATTTATTTAAGTCGTCTCCTACTACTTCATATCCTGTCCACACCAACTCTTGAGTGTCGTAAGATAAATACATGTCATTTTTAAATGAATGTAATGTGTGCAACTGAAGAATTGGTTGAACATCGTTTGAATAAGAAAATGGTGCGTCTGATGCAGGGGGCAATTGAGCCCAAGCCGGCCTGTTTACTTGAGTTGCAAAATCTTTCCAACTACCTAATGTAGGAGTTCTATTATTTTTAAATCCTAGCAATACGCTAGACTCTCCTCCTAAGTTGTAAATCTTTTTACCAAAGCCTAAACCACTGCCATCAAATATTGAATCTCCGTTTAGGTAAGTTTTACACTTTTCTCTTAAAGGATAATGAAAATACTTGTCAGTTGTAATTCTATAGTCTCTACCCATAAAGAAAGCAGAAAAACTATTATTGTCTTGACAAACGCTTGGTGCGCTAGGAACATCGTCGCCGGCTGTGTCGTCAGGATTTGTAAATGCTTCTACATCTGGATACCACTTACCTGGTCCTCTAAATGCAATCATATCTACATCATACTCATGAGTAGTGTGTGTAGCAGGAATAAGGCTGTGACGTCCGTTTAAAAGATAAGTATCATGGAACGTAGCATTGCTAACTTCTCCATTAAATAAAGTACCAGGAGAGAGTATATAAGCATCTGTTGCACCAACGCCGGAATAGCCGCCACATCCAGATATATCAGCAGAGTTCCAAGGAGACCCTTCTCTAGTATTTTTAAGTAGGTCTTGCCCTAATACTCTTCGATTAGCATGATTGCGCTCTGCGTAGTATATTCTAAAACCCTGTACTTTTTCTGCAATGTCACGAGGTATTTTAACATCGCTAAGTTTAAATCCTAAAGTTTGTACTTCTTGAGATATTGCAACATCTGCGTCTACAATACTGCTTTCTACTTCCCAAACAAATATTGCATATTCTACATTTCTAGCAAAACTAGTTAATCTATCTGGACCTACACCTACAACAGAGTCACTGAACTGCTCAACATTGTATTCTCCTGTAGTAGAGTTCCTTGTGATTCTAGCTGCAGATCCTCCTTTTTTTGCAGTACCAGAAGGGCCTTTACTCCATATAAAATAACCATTTTGCCCAGAGACAGGATCGCCAGTTTGCCATTGGTTAAAGCCTATATTAAAATCAGTTGCTAAAGCATTCATCATAGTATTGGCCTGCCCAGTACCCTCAAATGTATCAGCGGTATCTGTGTTTTTGTATGCGTCATTAAGCTCTACAACATTGTTAGTTGTTAATTTACACCAATCATCGGCAAACTTAAACGGCGTTCCATCTGTAGCAGGATCTCCTGACCAAGCTATGTAGTATACTGCAGTTGTAGTATTAGAAACATTTGCAATCTCAGAAGTGCTGCCAGAAATAAAAGAATTTTTAACTGTAGCGTTAGACGGCATTTTATGGTGCCTAACTTTTTTACCTCTAAGGTCTAAATTTGGTTTCTCGTCAGATCCGTCAAATACTTTATAATCATCTGTATTAGGGTATTTTTCATTTTCGTTTTCCCAAAACCCAGTATTGTAGTCATGTGCAAGGCTGCCTGTTGTAGCATCATTTGCTTGAGAAGTATCAAAAAAGTGAAATACTTTACCGTCTTTATTTGTAATGTCTCTTAAAGCTAGTTCTTGTAAACCAGCTTTTTCACTAACAGTTGTAGTGTTTGTAAATGCATATTGACCAGCTTTAGCTATACTGTTAGTTGCTAAATTTGTAAGACTTGATCTTCCAGGTATATGATAAGCATACGACATTGAGCCGTCGTTTAAGATAAATGCAATGTAAAATGCATATACTTCATCTCTAGTATATCCTCTACGGTTATCTGTACGAGAAGCTAATTTGTTTATACCTCTAAACCCATCTTCTTTATCTACAGCAGGCTGTGCCCCAGATTGAAGTCTACCAAAAAGTAAAATATCGTTATTAATGTATGTCTTATCAAACGTATCTATTTTTTCAGTTATTGCAGTAAGCTTGATAAAATTGGCATTCTTTTGAAATCCTATGTCTCTACTGCCTTTTAGGTTACCTAAGTACATACGGCCGTCTAGCTGCGTAATTGTCTTTGCTGTATCGTAAGCTACAGTATCGAGTAGTACGTCTTCTACAGAAGATGACTGATACCCTTCTAGTCCAGAGAATATGACGTTGCCTTCTCTACTAGTAATATCAAGATCGTTTAGCCTGTATGCAAACTGTGCATCTCCTATTCTAGCAACTACTACAGGCCGTATAAACTCATAATCTGTGTTCAGGTTACTAAATGTCCATACAATAGCTTTACCTGTTTGGCTGTCAGCTTCTGCTCCATCGTATCTTTCTATAGGTAGTACAGACTCATCATCTTCTACAATAGGCACACCTAACGAGTATGTCACATAGTTAGTCTGTGTAAAGTTCTTATCGACGTAAGCTAAGAATAGATAGTACACACCAGTCTTAAGAGCACCACCGTTAGAGATACTATCAAATGATATTACTGGAACAGGCCCCGCGTGCGGAAACAAGTTAAGTCTCTCTATATAGTTTTTGTTAGGGGTAGTTGTTCTATCTACACCGTATATGTCAAGGTACCCGTTACGAAGTCTAGGGCCAGTAAATGTAGCTAGCTGCCTAGTTATGTTCATTGTTCTTGGAGGATTGTAATTGTCCGTCCAATAGACAATAAGGTTACCGTCAGGGTCTATTTTGTAAGTACCCTCAATAGGATAGTCCTTTTTAAAGTTAAGTGAGTAAGGGTTATTTGTAGTATTTACATCAGTTGTAGCAAATACTAACTCTTGCGTATTGTCTTGATTTAAAACAAATATCAAAGAAGATTGTGGAGCATCCCCTCGGCCAAAAAATACTACACGGTCATCTGTAACCTCTATAGCACCAATGACAGTTATTTGAATATTAGTATTTAGTCTTTCTACAAAGAGGTCAGCAATATCAATATTACCATGCTCGTTTATAACAGCACCTTTGACTCTGTTAAGAATAGCATTCTTAGCATATCTGTAGCTACCTTCTGGCTGATCTATTGCCCCAGTATCTTTTATTATCCCTTTTACGTACTTAGCCATTATCCTCTATATAAAGTCTCTCGATCGTTTAGTTGCTCAAAGAACATCTCGTGCCTATTAATATCTGGTACCAATCTTACCCACTGATTCATGTAAGACTCGTATCTATCAATGTCTGGGTAGTTAGCTGCGTTACGCGCCTGCGTACAGTAGTATCTCCATTTCTGATCTGCAAAGTTGTAGTCAATAGGATTTGTTGGTTTTGCAAATCCACCTAGCAACATCTGCTTAAATATGTACCAAAACATAGCTTCTTTGTAGCTAATATCATCCGGTACTAGTGGGTAGCAGTCTTCGTCTGTTGGGAATGCTTGATAACTAATGCAAACCTTACCAGAAACAAATGAAGTCTTTATGTAATCATTGTCAATGATGTAGCTTTCTTTGTGGTTAGACATTTCATTGCTACATCCTTCACAATGCATGCTAGCGTGGAATGTGCTTGCACCGTAAGATAACGGCTCCAGTGCAGCACTATTCCCAAAGTAAATCCCCTCTAAAACTACTATCCTGCTAGTGAGCTCTCTAAGCTCAAGTACGTTTGATTTGTATTGTGTGTCGTAAGTTTCTAAATCTGTTGCAGTTAAAGACGTAGAATTCTCTACAGCTTTTTCTACGTTTCTATTGTACTCAGAAATATTTGCTTTAAGCTCTCTTACCTGCTTAGTTATAACATCAAGCTCTGTAGCAGTTGTTGGTGCCACAGCGTTGTTTATTGCAACCTGGTTGATGTAATACAAATCAGATGGTAACAATGCTTTGTGGTCTACAATATCTAATACACATTGCTTCTGCTTGAGCTGTGTAGAAGCTCCTATGTGCTCTAAAGCCTCCCCGATCCATTCTACAGCATCATCTATCCAATTAGCATGATTAGGCTTAAGGTCACGCATAACCTTCCTAATAATCATCTTGCTTGATATTTCCTTGTAAATTGCCATTAGTCCTTTCTAAATTTTAAGTATGCTAAATCATCCTCTTTCATGAGTTCGATAAGCTTTCCTTTATTACCTTTTACGCCTCTTGTAGCATCGAATCTATATACTGATTTGTTTTTAACCTTGCACTTGCCTTTACGCCAATAGTATTTTAAGTACTCACCGTCTGTGTAGTAGATGTGCCATTTAACACCTTCACCTGTTTCGTTATTGTACAACTCTTGGCCTTCAGCTAATAGCTCAGCTTTATACTTGTTAGACTCTCCCCAGTCTACTCTTGGGTTTCTAGGGTCTCTATCCTTGCGTACAATAGACAACGTAGATAAGTTATACCCCATGTTAAACTCTTTGCCTTCTAGCAAGTAGTCTATAATGCCCATGTTAAATTCTGCACATATATCTACAAAGAGAGACTTAGGTATATCACCCTTGTCCTCTTTGTAGTGTTCATATATGTTAGAAATAGTATGATTCACTAGTCTCTATCCAAATCAAATACGCTAGGCTCTGATAAGAATCCGCCTTTTTCGTACATAGCTTTAGGTTGCTTTCCGCCCATCATTTTTTTGTTAGACTTCTTACCACCGTACATTTTCTTTTTACCCTTACTAATAACACCTCTACCCATTAAGATGTCTTTTTTAGTAATTTTGCCGTCTCCGCTTAAATCAGGGAAACCTGCTTTCTTCATAAGTTTTCTTTTACCGCCCATTTCTTTTTGTGAGTTTTTAATTTGTTCTTCTGTAGGAGCACCTTCAGCTCCTTTTTTTCTCATTCTTTCTCCAGACCCCGCTTTGATTCTTTTTCTCTTAGCGTGAATGTTGGCCCATAGTCCTCTTTTAGCCATGATTAATTATCCTTGTGCAGGTCTTCCCTGATCCTGCATTGTGTCGTTAGTAGTATCATTTACCGAAGAAGAAAGCAACATCAACTCTCCACTCATCAATCCTGATGTTATGATTTGCACCATATCCATAGGGATTGGGAATTCTGAATCATCGTCGTAACAGTCAGATCCGTCACAATCAAACAATGCAACTTCTTCTGGATCTTCAAATACACCTCTTACATTTACAAATTTAAGCCCATCAGCATTGTATACGTAAAGATAGTCTTCAATCATATACGCTTTCTTTTGGCTTTTTGTATACTTGTCGTATGGTAAAAACTCTACCATATGCGGTTCTACCATTGGTATGGTACCAAGTCCTGTAACATCTCCTACGTGCGTGATAGCATCTTTAAAGCTAAACCTAACTGTTCTAGGAATCTTTTTCTTTGTTCTATAAACAGCGCAGTCTACTGGTAGATTACAACATTTAGATGCGTCTACTTTCTGTAGCTCTAAGCATCCCAAGTCTTGCTCTAGGTGCCTAGTGATTATTCCGTTACGGGTAAAGTCCCTACGGATTAGCATCGCTCTGTAATACTTTACATTAAACTTGATTTGCGATAGTGATATGTGATCGTTGTTACTAGATCTACCACCTCTAACCAAGTTTAAGATGTTGTATGCTATCTCATTTAGTGTCATGTCTTAATAAACGTTAGTTTGTAAATATCCTTCATAGCCACGGCTTTTACTCCATATGTGTGCTTGTCCTGTTCTTTTTGCTTCGTAGCCCATCATCTTATGCCAAGCATCGTTGGCACAGATAGACGGTATAAATCTTACTTTAACGCCTCTATATTCGTTTACCATCTCCTTATGTAAGTGTCCACAGTGTACCTCTCTAAACTTTGCTTTTGCAAAAGCCATTGGTTTTTCTGTGGCCATAATTAATGGCATATCTGCTGGTTTCTCTTTATCCCCATGTGTATACATAATCAGACTAACTCCATATGTATAATATTTTCTGTGGTCGAAATTGTTGTCAACAATTACTCTCCCATCGTTTTTAAAGAATGCTCGTAGGAACTCTCCTGCGTAGAACATTCTCTCATAATCGTGATTGCCTTGTACAACTATCACATCTACTGGCGCAGTCTGAGCTAAGAAGTTAATCGCGCGTACCATAAGATTACAATACCCTACGAATGTCTCTTGCCATTCTGCTGAATCATGCTGAGGCGTACCCTTTGTGGTAGCACGGGAAAATCCCTCAGAGTTCATACCGTCATTGCCTATTGGCAAAACAATCCTTTCTATGTTTAGACCTGTAGCTTTGGCTAACAAGTCTTTGACAGTACGCATGTACTCTTCCTCAGCTTGGTCAAGCGTCTGCCCTGTAAACTTACCATAGTGTATATCTGGTAAAGAAATCTCATATGCTACAGGCTCAGTTACTGGCTCGTAGTTAGGTTCAACCTTTGGGCTGTAGGTTTCTAACATAGCAATCATATCTTCCTTTGCCTGTTTTAGAACATCCTCTTGTCCTTTGACTACGACAGAAAACCTAGGCTCTCCTTGCATATTCTGCCAGAACTTAACTGACTTAACCGTATCCTCATCTATTTCGTTCTGAGCTAAAAACTTTTTGAACTCAGTTATCTCCGAAATATTCTCGTTTGTTAAATCTGTTTTCATTTCAGATCTAACTTCCTGTAACGCTTGCTTTGCAATATTCTCTGAACAACCTACTTTTTCAGATAGTATTGACGGGCTCTTTTTTTGGTATCCTGGCGAGTTATATAAAAACTTCTTTGCAGTGTCTAACATAGCGGTCTAAATATCTATTTCTGCGGAGCGTCATTCTTTTTAGAAGATCCCCCAAAGAAGAAATCTACAATCGTATTTACTTTGGCACTCATTGCACCAAACACAGTAGATATAAACCCTATCTCATAATCAGATAAGTCAACGCTGTTTAGAACAAAGTACCTAAACATTACAAAAGATAATCCAAAATACGCAACAGTAAATAATGCAGCTAATACCTTTTGGATAATAGCATCATCCTTGTACATGTCACGAGCATCTTTTCTATCTTCTACCTCTTTAGCAAAAGCCTCTTGCTCTGCTTCAAGCATAAGCTTTTTAATCTCAAGCTTTACTTTCTCTCTTTCTTCGTCTGTTGTGATAATCTCATCAAGGATGCCTTCTGCATTCTCAACTACCTTACCAAACAAACCTCCTAACACTTTATTTATCATTCTAATATTGATTTACAGTTCTACCTTGGTTTGTATTGTTTTTACTTTCGTATTTAACCGAGACATCAGCGCTGTCTGAGGCTCCTGCTAAAGAAACCTTTAAGCTATATTCTTGGCTAAATGTATGCGGACTATATTGGAATACGTCTATTGAAACTCCGGCAGGTAATACTAAGCTATAAGCAAAGTAATGCGTATCAATGTCTTGAAACAGATAACCTTCTCCATCTGCAGACGGTATCTGTGTAATAAGGTTTGCAGCCTCAAGATACACATTTACAGTGACATCTGTACTATGCGTGTTTACAATCAAGCAACAAGTAGCTGTGAATGTACTATTAGAACTGCCTGAGTTCTGAGTAATTCCTGTACCTGTAATCATTGTTACCGGATCTGTTCCTGATATAGATTTATAGACGCTGGGCATTTTATTCTTCTATTATACGAGTTACAGAAGTTGGTGTTGCCATTTCAACAAGCGTTGCATCTAAAGCACTCTCAATCTCTGCTACTCTTTCTGCACCTAACTCTGCTTTAGTCCAATCAACCACATTAGAGTGTCTAACAGAATCAAATGCTGTAAAGTCTGTTAAGTCTTCTGTACTGAGAACCTGCGTACCAATATGTGTAGCCTCGTTTGTTCCGTCAGAGCCTGTTACTCTCCAATGCACGTTGTAGATTACGTGCTCTTGGTCTGCGTGGGTGGGATAAGTGTCCACAGTTTTACAATCCCAAGTGTAAGTGTTTGCCATTTTTAACTTGTGTATTTAGTTGTTGCGGTATCGTTACCCATACCATTGTTTAAATCGTATTCTATAATAACATTAACGTAAGTCTGTCTGCTCGCTGTATACGCATCTTCAGCATCTTGTATTGATATTGCAAGTAAATCTCCTGATTCAAAATGACTTGTATTACTAAAGACATAATTTACTAAATAAAAATCATCTGTAGCAACAAGTTCATAAGCCTCTGTTTCTTTTATCGTCCAATTGTTTGATGCAGCATACATATTGATTCCTGTTGCAATCGTCTCTATACCAAAGGTTCTTATTGTATCAGCATCAATATTAGACAGCCTCATTTGAATAGACTTAACTCTACCATTATACGGCATCACCATTGCGGCTTGGTCAGCGTGTACGTTAGTCTGTTCTGCGTTAGAGGTAAATGATAAGTAATGTTTATCTGTTCCTAAATCATCAGAGAAACTACAAGCAAACATCTGCTCCATCTTACCTTTGATAGTACCCGATGCTTTTATATTCCCGCTTACCTCAAGTTTTTCAGTAGGACTTACTGTACCTATACCTACATTATTTCCAGCTGAAGCGTTTAAGATTAAATCTGAGCTACTGTATAATTCAAATTCTTTACCAGAAACATCATTGGTAGCTAAAACTCCGCGTGTTACTCCACTTCTTTTTAGTACAATGTTAGTACCGTTACCTGCTCTATCAGAAATTATCTGGCTAGTGTCTCCTTTTTTGACTTCTAATGGCACACTTGGACTTGTTGTTCCTATACCTACGTTGCCATCAGAACCTCTAATGAATATATTTTGCCCATTATTAACACCAAGAGACAACGACTCAGCAGAAGACGTTCTTATCTTCATTTGATTATTAATAGAGTCGTAGAAGAATTCAGATTTTAAAGTCCCATTCTCCTTCATTGCAAATACACTATTTACAAATCCGTCCGCTGTAAACACAGAACTACTGCTTGTTGATTTTAAAAGTACATCAGATTGATTCGATGTTTCTACGTGTAGTTCGGCTGTTGGAGCAGTTGTACCTATACCTACGTTGCCATCGCTAGTGATGCGCATAGCTTCTGTAGCGTTCGTTTCAAACGCCATAGAGTCACTACTATTCCTATAGATAATTTTCCCAATAGCACTATTAGCGGTATCTCCAAACAATAATCTTGACAATCCTGTTGTGCCAACTGTGCTTAAATAAAAATCTGTAACACCGTCTGATGTTAGGTTGTAAATTCTTGCAGATGCACCAGCCGCTTCGACATCTAATAAATGATTAGGACTCGTAGTCCCTATACCTACATTACCTCCATTGAAGTACGAATCTCCAACAGATATTTTAGTATAAAGATTAGAGTTTTGATAAAACGATAAAGCAGACTGTCCACTAACAAAGGAAGTTTGAATGTATGGATTTGTAGAGTGATTTCTCGCAATGGTTACAGTCCCGTAAGTACTTGTATATAAACTCGTAACGGCATCACCTGTACCTTGGTTTACATGAAGTGCCCCACTTGGACTTGTAGTACCAATACCTACATTGCCTGAATTAACAATAAGGTCATCAGGTACTATAAGATTAGCAGGTAGTGTTAATTGTCCATCGTGGTTATAAGTGTGCGGTGTTCTTCTACCCGCGGGATAACCACCCCATAATTGACCGCCAAATAAATCAATGTTATAAGTATTTGAGGCGCTCCAATTTGGTATAAACTCAATCCTTATTAAATTGTAACGGTAAGTACTTGTTGTATCGGTTGGATGCCAAAAAATAGCATCCATAGGCAAATACAAATGACCCGGCCATTTTCCAACCTCCACATCTGAATCCGTGTGTTGAAACCATTGATTATCGCTACATCTTCTTTTCCATACATGAACGGCAAAAGCGTTTCCCCTATAAGAGTGGTAGCAATAAAACGCTTGAGCAGACCTATAAGACTTAGGTTCGAACTCGACTCTATATCGGTATGTGCCGTTTGGTATTACAATACTTGAATTATTGGTGCGTAAAAACTTTTTCTTATTGTCATCACTTACCGTTACTTGCGACCAAGCATCACCTTCATTGGGTTGTTGCCAAAATGTGACTTTTGTTAAGTCGGTATAGTCGTCAGATAAATCCGTCTTACAACTCATTTGAGACTCAAACAAAGCCATCTCAGTAACAGTCGGGTCACCTAAATTTGCTCTTGGTATACCGCTTGGTGCTTGTAAAAATTCATCAGCACTTATGTCGCCTTTTACATCAAGTTTGTGAGTAGGAAACCCTTGTCCAATACCTATATCGCCTGTGTTTCTTATAGAAATTCCATCAGCAGGTGTTCCTCCTGTTGGTGAGATGTATGCTCCCGTTCCAATAACGCCAAAGTAAAATGGAGTATTACTACTATCAACTATTCTTAACTGAGCGGTTTGGTCGGTTGAACTAAATGAAGCAAGAATATTTTCTGTACCTCCATTAACGTCTAATTTCCAAGAAGGACTTGTTGTACCTATGCCTACGTTACCTGTATTAGTAATAACTAAATTATTACTAACGTTATTAGTACCAAAGGATATTTGACCATTATCTCTATTGTAAATAAAAGCGTTTGTTCCTGATTTACTAATTAATAAACCGTCTGAAGAACCAACTCCATTATCTACATCAGAAATATAAATTTCGCCTGCACCCCCTGACGTACCAACAACGTGGAGGGTTCCTGCGGGAGATGTTGTACCAATACCTAACCCTGTAGGGGTCAAACGCATTTTCTCAGAGGTATATAATCTAAACTTAATGTTATTACCCGCTGTATCTGTAGCACCACCTCTAATACTAATTCCGTTACTTTCTGCATTAATAAAAGCAGGAGTTGTGTTCCCATAACTTAGCGTAAGATTACCAACAGGAAAAGCATTTGAGTTGTTATTATATATTCTACCTACATTATAACCATCTACATTGCTAACTAAAATACCATCTCCTTGTCCGTCACCAACAACTTGTAAAGCACTACTTGGCGAGGTTGTACCTATACCTACTCTACTATTTGGTACATCTACATACAAAGGCCAAGGAACATCGTTAGTTCTACCGATTGCAGATACTAAAAGTCCTTGACATATTGTACCATTTGTCTTTAGTACAATGCCTACGTTTTGTATATAATTACCGTTACTAGGTTTTGTTGATACTAGATACGGAGCTGATCCTCCATTAACATACAAAGTGTCTCCTTCAGATAATCCAGTAAACCCGCTAATGTTTGTGTTGTATACCCCTTGAGTTATAGCAAAATTATCTTTTGTATCGGAGGTATTCATTTCAACTTGAGCAATACCGATACAAGGCATTTTAGCAGGATCGCTAGCATCACATATACCAACTTTTATCCTATCACTGCCCCCAATCTCACCTTTTGAATAAAGAGGCGCTCCTGCAGGTATTACAGATCCCTCATCATTCCGTACTTCTATTATTGATTTTTCTGCAGGAGATTTACTTTTACTTAGTTTACCGTCTGGGCCTACTACAATAGAAAAGTTTTGATCTAACTCTTCTAGATTTTGAAAGTAGACATCATTTCTAAACTTAGAAACAAAGTCAAAGATATGTTGACCCAGATACTTAAACATCTTAGTCTAGACTGTCAAAGTCTGTATAAGTAATTGTTACTTCTTCACCAGCTACTAACGCTGCAGCAATCTTCGGATAAACCCTCTTGTACGCAATAGTAGAGCGACCAACGAATCCATCACTCCACTCAAAATTCGTTTGTTGAGTATCACCAAGAAGTAAGCACCCAGCAGTGTGTTCATCAGTATTACCAGTATGAATAAGGATATACTCAAAGTTAGGTACATCACGTACCCATAACATTCCTTTGTGCATCTCCCCATACTTGTTTAAATATCTAGCATGAAATCCTCCAACCGTCCTGAGAGTAATCCGATATGTTCCTGCAGGAACTCTAGTTTCACCGTATTCTTTTTTGTTCCTGTGTTCGTCTTCAAGGGTGTAACATAAGAATTTACGCCCGTCTGTGACATCGAATAGTAATCCATTTGTGCTGTCTTTTTCGCTACTAAATCTTAATACTTCCAGTTTCATTTTTTACTCCTTTCTTTGTGTAATAGCCACCATCGTTGTAGCGTGTATCCGATAGATACAACAAGCAAAGATATTTTGAGTACCATCTCTACCTGTGCCATGCTAATACCCATAGCTGTTGCGTTTAATAACAATACTCTAATATCCTGCTCATTCATTTTAAAAAATATTAAACTTCAAATATTCCAACTTCAACTATATTATTAGCGGAAGACTCTGCATAAAGATCTAAAGTTCCATTCCAAGGAATAAAAGCAAATTCTAATTCTGCTAAAGAAGCATAGATAGTGCTTCCACCAGTAGCTTGTATATTAATATCTTCACTCCCCATATTTTTTAAATACAGATAAGATTTTCCATACTCGGAGTTACTAAAGATAAGTTTCTCAGTATTTGCTACTAAATTTACTCTTTTTAATACACTGTCTTGTGAAGTTCTAGGATCAAAACCGACAGTTATAATAGTATTGTTAGAATCTGAAAATGCATCACTAGTTTGAATTGTAAGATCTATATCTAAAATTGCCATAGTTTCTAAATTTCAAATCCAAGGTTAAACAGCATAAATCTAAATTTGTCATTATGCTTTTTTATTTCAATAATTGTCCAGGTGCCAATTCTACACTCTAGGTAGTATTTGGGCTTTTTGTTTGCAGCTTTCCAGCTGTTAATCCAGTTAATCT
>Ga0208644_1002715_pt1 | contig 14023 bp, 24 predicted proteins | sample VirMetDEL_Nov_18_FD_184517 | JGI IMG/M metagenome (GOLD analysis project Ga0208644, IMG submission 184517) | Aqueous microbial communities from the Delaware River and Bay under freshwater to marine salinity gradient to study organic matter... | ecosystem: Environmental > Aquatic > Marine >... | reverse complement strand
CGTATGGTTCATACGGTCAAGAGTCCCTAAATCGGCTTCGAGCCTTTGAGGAAGCTGCTGCACAGGGCGACTATACTGCCTTAACATCATCCCCAGAATACCAATTTGCCCTGCAACAAGGCCAGTCTGATCTGGCTCGTAATCTTGCTGCCCGTGGCGGTTTGTTTGGCGGTCAGGCTCAGAAGCAGTTTATTGACTACGGGCAAGGCCTTGCTAGTACGCAGATGCAAAACTACCTGAACCGTATGTATCGCGGTACTGATATTGGTCTAAGTGGCGCATCAGGGCAATCCGCAGCCCTTGCCAACTATCTCAACTATTATGGTCAAGGTAAAGGAATCCAGGCTCAGGCTAAGGCAGGCAAGGAAGCATCTCAAGGTTCGACTTGGGGAAGTGCGGTTAAAGACATCGGTAAAGCAATTATAGGAATTGGTTGATATGCAATATCAAGACTATTACAACTTGATTCAGCCGATAAATATGTACGGCGCAGTCAAAGAAGCAAGGCAGGATCAACTTGTTGCGCAAGAAAACAGCCTGATCATGGAACAAAAGAAACGGGCTGAGGAAATAGCTCGCGGAAAGTACGCAACACAGGCATTGATTGGGTTCAGGAAACTTGATCCAAGTCAACGAGCTGCTGCATGGAATCAATACCGAATGAAGGTAGAGCAGTTACTGCCAGAAGCTAAGGGCAGCCTTCCTTCCGTATGGGATGAAAATGACCCTGTAAATATCCAACAGCTTGACAAGGCCATTGAAGGGCTTAGTGAGCAGTTTGTTCCTGCCGAGCAATTTACTCTTGGCGAAGGACAGATTCGCTATTCGGGTCGACCAGGACAAGCACCTACCGTAATAGCTCGTGGTGGTGAAAAGCCTAATGCAACATTCAAAATGGTTGAAATAAAGTCTGGCGATACTACATTTAGGATTCCTGAAGGAACGCTGCCTAGCGGAAGTATTTTGTCTGGACAGTTTGTGCAAGACATAAATAATAGGATGAGGCCTGTTCCTGTTGATGAATATTTTGCAAAAAATCCTAGCGACTATCCATCAACAACTCAGGTTATGCCTGGTGGTGCTTCTAGCGCATCACCACAACCCACCATTAACTCTCTTGCCACACCGCCTGCCGTTCCAATGGCTGTTCCTGGTCAGACTGAGCTTCCACCGCGACAGTTTAATGTTCCTAGTCCCACTAATCGAGCAGGCGAAACCAATCAGGGATATGGCATTGATGAGAACGCGATGTTGCAGCAACCGCAGATTATGCCGAGCATGGGTAATATGATGCTGAAAGGCGCAGGTGCGGTTATGGCAGACGAGTATGCCCCACAACCCCGTAATGCCCTTGTCGGGGGAATGATGCAACCGCCTTCTCAGTTTGCAGAGCTTATGCCTGCCGGAAGTGCGCCTAACCGCTTTGGATCGCCTGGTGTTGAAGGCATGGAGTTTGCTGCGACTGGCGGTATGCCAAAGGTTGCGATTACTAATGGTCAAGTTACCTACACCGCACCGAGGAAGCCTGGTGAAGCAAAGGAAACCTTCCGTGACATGACCCCTGCTGAGATTAGTGCTTCAGGCCGTGATCCGGCTCGATTCAGCGGTCAGATTTCATCGTTGGGTCAAAAGAAGTTTGAAGCCCTACCGTCACCTATAACAGCGCAGCTTGAACAGGCGCAACTTACTGAAGCTCAAATGAGGGCAGAGAAATTAAAGGCAGAGTCCGAAGCTCAGAAAAAGCAAGCAAAAAAAGACCAAAATGACGCAGTTTCATTGCTTCGTGGTTTGGCTCGTATTGACAAGGCTCTTGGCGCATTGCAAGAAAATCCGTTCTTTGATACGGGGACTGTTGATCAGTATTTCATGGAAAATACAGACAAGGGTAAAGAGCTTATTACTGCAAACGATGCCATACTTGCTACGGTAAAAAGGATGTTTAAGACCCCAGGCGAAGGCGCATTTAGTAACCTTGATGTTGGATTGCTTCAGGCACAACTTCCCAAGATGTCAAATCCAATGTCAACTAACCGTGCAACTTTTAATCAAATAAAAACTGATATTCTTTCTCTTTATGGTGTTCAGGCTGCTGTTTCCAATAAGCAGGAACGAGATGCCCTACCGCCTGGCACGGTTTATGTTGATATAAATACTGGAATGAGATACCAAAAAGGCGAAAAGTAATGAGCTACGGCGATAAACCATATGTACCTGGTCAGCCTGTTCCTGTTCAGCCTATGCCTGTGCAAGAACCGCCGACTATTGATTTTGTTGCGGTAAAACCAACGCCAGAGGAATTGCGCAGGGCCAAAACAAGCGATGCCCCATTAAGTTTTTTTGAAAAGCTACAGGGCGGGTTGCATTCTGCATATCTATGGGATGATCCTGTTGAGTTTAGGATTGCTTTAGAAGATTCTAATCGCAGGGCAGACTCAATGATTCGTGGAGTTACGAAAGCGGCTACTGGCCTTGTTGATTTGGGTACGACTGCCATTCAATACTCACCGCCTGTCCTTGTTACTAATAAGGTAATGGAAGAAGAACCAACAACCGCAGACTTGGTTGCAGGCAGAGAGCCTAAGCGGTTCATTGACATTCCCAATATAACTCAGCCCGTACAGGATCTGCTTACTGATGTTGGTGTTATGAAGCCAGAAACACCTTTTCAGCGCGGTCTTGAAACCACAACTTCTTATATAGGCGGTACTGCTGCTTTATCTAAACTTCCTGTTAAAGCATTTCAAGCTGCTTTGCCATTGCAATATGCTGCTGCTACTTCAGGCGGTGTTGCCGAAAGTATTGCCCGTGAATCAGGTGCTACACCTACTGAGCAAACTGCAGCAGGAATTATTGCCAGTCTTGGTGTGTCTGCAACACCTGCTTTGATCAACCAAGTAAAGCGCATGGTTAGTGGTGGTGCTACCCCTGAACAAATCAATCAAGTCATTGCAGACTTTGAACGGCTTGGAACAACTCCCACCGTTGGTCAAGCTACTGGTCGTAGGGCGCAGTCTGTTGAGCAGATGCTATCAAACTACCCAGGTGGTGCAGGCCGTATTGCAGGGTTTGGTGAACAGCAACAAGCTGCCATTGGTGGAAAGGTCGAGCAGATTGCAGAGGACTTGTCCCGTGCAACTCCGACTACAGCAGGCAAGGCCATTGAGCAAGGCGCGGAATCTTTCCGTGAATCAACTATTGGTTTCGGCAAGGGAAGCAAGGCATCAAAACTTTATGATGAGGTTGAGAATCTTATAGGGAAAAACCACACGGTTGTACCTAAAAATACAATGGCTTTCCTTGAGGAGATAAATACTCCTATCCCTGGACTTGAAAGAACATCTCGCAGTACGATGATTACAAGCCCTGAAATGAGGCAAATATCTGACGACCTTTTTGCAGACTGGTATGACTTAACTATTCAAGGCAAACAGGGTTTTAGCTACGAAGGAATCAAGGCATTGCGGTCGCGAATAGGTAACGCAATAGGAAGCTCTTTGTTCAATCCTAATGTTGATACTGCACAACTTCGCCGGATGTATGGTCTTTTGTCACAGGACATTGCTGAGTCTTTGGCTAACAATCCTAAGGCATTGAGTAAACTGAAACGGGCAGACCTGTTCTACAACAAAGCAATGCAGCGCATGGATGAGATTGCAAAGATTGTTGATAAGAATGGTGGGGGCGAGGTTATTTTCAATGCCTTGCTGTCAGGAACAAAAGATGGCGCAACCCGTTTGACTAGTGTTATGCGCAGCTTGCCGATTGAAGCCCGTAAGGATGTGACGGCCGCCGTTATCCGCAAAATGGGGACTGCTACCCCAGGCAAGGCTGCATCTGATGTATTTGCCGATCAATTCAGTAGCGAAACATTCTTGACCAACTATAACAAGCTGTCTAAAGAAGCAAAGATGGCCCTGTTTGGTCAAGCAGCCTATGGAAAGACTTTCTTTTCTGATATGGATGCGGTTGCAAGGGCTGCACAAAACCTGCGCGAATCCGGCAAATACTTAATGAATACATCAGGAACGGCAAGACAATCACAGTTTACTAGCCTGTTTAGTGCGGTTGCGTCTATCCCTGGTCTTATTGCAGGCGGTGCTACTCAAAGTGCAGTCGCAGGTGGGATTACCGCAGGTGCAGCAGCATTAGGTAGTGCAGGCATTGCAAACCTTTCTGCCCGTCTGATGACCAATCCGAGGTTTGTCCGTTGGCTTGCTACCACGACCAAGTTACCGCCTAAAGTAGGGGCTTCGCAGGTTGATCTGCTTGCTAAGGCCAATCGAGATGACGAGGACATTCAGCAGTTTGCAGAAATATACAAACAAACCGTTATACCTACTGGTGGATATGGTGATCCGATTTATAACCCTGAAGCTGTTGAGGAACAATAATGGCATACCTATTTGCAAATAAACTTCAGACCTTCTTTGATGCCAATGGCAATCCGCTATCTGGCGGTAAGATTTATGCCTACTCTGACGGGACTTCTAGCCTGCTGAACACTTACAGCAACTCTACCCTATCGTCTGCCAACACTAATCCCGTTGTGCTGAACAGCGCAGGGAAACCGCCACAAAACATCTACCTGTCGGCTGCAACCTATCGTCTTGAGCTTTACACGAGCGCAGATGTCCTAGTCGCCCAGGCAGCAGATGTTGTCGGTCAGCTTCCGGCTATCAATCCGGCTACTGATGCGAACAAGGCGGTGGTGGTCAATAGCGGTGCTACTGGCTACACTACGGCTGCTGTGGCTCTTGGATCGGCTTCCTACATCACGGTTGATGCAGAGGCTTCCCTGCCGAACAGCTATCAGGCTGTCAGCACCAACTTCCTGACCTTTACTAAGGTTGGCGATACCGTGAGCTTCGGCCTAGCGAACCCTGTTGACTTTGGCGGTAAAGAGCTGAAGAACGCTGTCCTAAACCTGCAACGCGAGAAGAAGAACGCATTGACTGGACAATCCGGCGCGGTGACCATTGACTACTCACTTGGCCCTGTATGCACCATCGCCCAAACTGGAAACATCACTTCGGTTAGCGTGACCAATGTTCCGGCATCTAGCACCGTAACCCTGACCGTTATTCGTAGCCAGGCTGATGCCACCCTACGCACAATGACATGGGGTGCTGCCTATAACTTTAGCGGTGGCACAACTCCGACCCTGTCCAACAGCGCAAGTGCGGTTGATGTGTTTACCCTGATTACCACGGATGGCGGTACAAACTGGCAGGTCGGCGCGGTTACTGGGGTAAGCTAATGCTTCGTAGTCTGTTGTTCTGCAACAATACAAGCGGTGCTACGGCAACCATGACCGTGTCTCTTGCGCCTGACTACATCGAGGAAAGCTATATTCCCAACGGGGCATGGACTAGCGCAGATGTCGTTCCTACCGTAACTGGCGGTACTAGCCCGTACACCTATCTATGGTCACGGCTTGGCGGTGGTGCAAGTGCGGTTTCCCTGGCTTATGCGCCTTCTACGAAGGATATGGCCTTCTCAGCTACGGGTACTGATCAACGGTACTATGTGACCTTTAAGTGCGTGGCTACCGACTCATCAGGCACACCAAAGACCGCAGAGGCTTATGTGACTTTGGCTATCGGATTTAATGTCAGCGCGTATCCTGAAGATTCTGAGCCGTTCTAAATAAAAAGCCCCACCGAAGTGGGGTTTGTTTTTATTTCTAAGGGTTAATATGTCATTGTTATCTGTTATTTTATACAATCATCACAGCAGCATTTACTTGCATTTTTTGATGCAGATATTGCTTCTTTTATCGTATCAAAACCTTCAACATGAATTGCGCTTTGTGAACTATGATGAGGCGAAAAAGCCCATCCCTTTTTGAGATTTACAATAATCCCATTTCCATCTGAACGCTCATCATCAAAGTTTTCAACTTGCTTTGGTAGCTTCATGGTATTACTTCCGTATTGTTAAAGTGCGATTTTGAAACACATGGCTTTCCCATGTAAGAACAGTATAACACATCATACATACACAGTCAAGCCCATAAATGAAATTCAATATTCCATAAATGGAACAATTAGCAAAAAAAACCCTACCGAAGTAGGGTCAAGTCTGCGGAATGACATCAGAGGGATAAGACCGTAGAACCATGAATTGCGTGACCGCCATACGGCGGTGCATCAACGAGATGATGCGTGGGAAGTGAACAGGAACACCCAAGCAAGTGACCTACCAAAGTCAAAATGCAGCACCCACCATCAGCTATCTTGGGGCATACACATCGAGCTGTCAAGCATTGCATCCTGGTAAGCCAGTAGCTCGGCATCCGATCCAAACTGACCACGAAACGGCCTGCTTCCTTCGGCTAGGCTAAACCCATACTCAGACCGCATAGAAGCCTTTGTATGCCCGTCTAACGGAATAGCCCTGTGATGCCACGGACAAAGCCCAACTGTTGCCAGATGCCCAATCCTGCGATTCCCTGACAGTATGTGGTGAATCTCTACATATGTTGAGATTAGCCCTAACTGGTGGCAGCAGACGCAGACAGCAGCATCTTTGATCGCATTGAACCTAGCCTGCTCGGACTTGGTTGGTTTACCTGTTGAGTGCTTCATTGATTCGATTGCCAATCCAGTTAACCACGGGGACAGCCCAGGAGTTACCTAAAGCCTTATAGCGTGGGCCATCAGGGGCTTCGGGCTTGTTGCGCCACGGGATGTTCGTATAACCATCAGGAAAACCCTGCAATCTTTCACATTCGGTAGGGGTGAGTCTGCGAACCCTGAAATCACTCGTTACCACTAAATCTTTTGCGTCTTTGTAATCCCTAGCCAATATTGTGCTTGCAGTCATTCCTGTTCCATATTGCCCGAATCCAAGCATATCAAAAGGGATTCCATTAGCTTCGGTGGTATGGATTGTCTTTTCGTGTTCATTCCACGGTTTAATATCCCTGCGCACCCCTTCAAACTCAAATAATATTTTTCTTGAGTCAACGGCTCTAAAACTGTTTTGAACGGCACAAATGTATAACCTTCTTCTGCGTTGGGCCAAGCCGAAATATTGGGCATCCAAGATTCGCCACGCGATTGTTCGTTTGGGGCCATGCACACAACCAGAGTCCGACCACCTTCCCCCTGGCGGTTGCAGCTCACAAGACTCTCCGGCAAGTTTTGCCAGAAAGCATCCGAAAGCATTGTCGGCTGTGTTAAGAACTCCTGGAACATTCTCCCAGAAGATGATTGTTGGCTGTTTGTTTCGAACATATCTAACTGAGTCGATTGCATCGGCTATCTCACAAAAGGTTAGGGAAAGGTTACCACGGGCATCATCAAGGGACTTACGGTTCCCGGCTACGCTGAAAGCCTGACAGGGCGTTCCGGCCGCGAATATATCCGGGGCTTCTACTTCACCCGACAGGATACGATCAGGCAAGGCTGTCATATCGCCGTGGTTAGGGACATCGGGGTAATGGTGCTTCAGGGCAGCGCACGGGAACGGCTCGATTTCAGAGAACCAGGCAGCTTCCCAAAAGGGCCATGCTACGGATGCTGCTTCAATGCCTGAACAAACTGATCCAAATCTTAACTTGGTTTTCATAGGTATCCTGTTTATGGCGCATTACTGTTTTGGTTTGTATCCACCATCAGCGTAATTTGCTGCATCTTTAGCATTGGAAAACTTTTTATATTCTCCAGTCCTGAGCGCATAGTCTACTGCGGATTTTGGGTCTAGCTCTTTTAGTGAGCCATCTTGTTGTTGAATAATGGTCGGATAGGCAATGTAGAAATCATCAACCTGACCCCAAGCCATCTTATGAGAGCTTGTAGTGCCGTCAGAATTGACAATTTTAGGCGCATTTGGCGAGAACATATTGGTGATTCTGCTCTCAAAGTTTGTAAGCCTGGGGGTTTTTGTGCTTGGCATCACCATTTCACCTTATGCGACCAGTATCGAGCAGACAGCTTGTCGGGGTTTGGGTCTTGTGCATTATGACGAGCATAGTAAGACTTCTTGCGCGCCTTGTCCTTCGCGGTTTTTGGGTTATCGCCTGCGCCCTTGACACCCTGCTGGCCGAAACGAATCAGCTTCTCAACATCGTTCTCTAGTGCTAGGACAGCGTGGCTCTTGGTCGGATGATCTGGAGTGCGCTTGGGCTTGTTATAGCCCGAAAAGGTTTCAGAGCCTTTCTTGATCATTTGCGCTTCTTCTTAGCTTCACGGGCAACCGACAGCGCGATGGCAACAGCTTGCTTATTAGGCTTGCCGGACTTCATCTCTGCGCGAATGTTCTTGGCAATCGTAGCTTGGGAGTATCCTTTTTTCAGGGGCATGGCCTGTCCTTACTGTGGGGTGAGAAAGCATATAATCATTATAAACATTACAAGAGTAATGACAATGTGTGCGAATAACTCATACGCTATCTTTTTAAGATTATCCTTCATAGTCGTCACCTTCGGTCAGGATTTCTTCAACTCGCCATTCTTCAAATGACTCCCAAGCCCATTGGGTTTTCTGCAGCCACCGAATGATATGGGGTGTCAGATCTTCCCAAGATTGATCACGCACAAACTCGATGGTGGCTTCAACCTTTTCTTCTTCAGATAATTTGTATTTACTCATAGCACAAACTCCATGACATCGTTGGCTGCGGTTTCAAGCAGGCCTGACTTGGTTTTTTCGCCGTGTTCAGAGAACAGGGTTTCGCCGTTATGCTCTACTTCAAAGAACCACCAACCGCCGTTAGCCTGGATGGTCTTGGCTTCAACGGGAATGGTTTTGTTGATGCCCGTGTATCTGTTTACAATTCTTGCTGAGATAGGATAGGTTTTCATGGTAGGTTTCCTTGTTATTGGTCGGGCTGAATTGCCCTTCCATGTGAACAGTATGTATCAAACAAACACACAAGTCAAGAAAAAGATTGTAAAATCTTTGTAAACTTTCTGCTATTGCATAGGTCGGTTCTGCAATAAGTCCCTATTGCATGAATTAAGACATTCAGTATATTAGCAATATCAATAACTTATAGGGTTTGGCTATACTTTTCGATGATTTTAAGGGCTTTTTCAAGGGTTTCTGGGCAATAAGCTCGTATTTCCGTATAACCGTCTATATCACGGATCTTTGTACGGCTTCCGAGGGCTAGAAGCTCTGTTTCAACCGCCCTTGCGTTCCCTACTCTAGTCCAGGCGATGATCTTGAAGCCTACCTTGTGCCGTCTTGCAACGACCTGTATGCGCGTAGATTTACATTTATTAGAGGTTATACCGACTTTGTAGACGGGTAGGCCTTCATGCTCGATGCCGACAAGCTGCCACAGGTAGATAATGTCGTTGTCGCACACCCTAGGGGTACGGAGAAGCCCCTTTGCAGCCCTGAGAAGCAAGTATTCTCTACGATTCATACTAGACCCGTATGCGTGGTTTGCAAGACCATACACCAATTTTTGTCTGTGTGCAATAAAAAACCCCACCGAAGTGGGGTTGACAGGCCATTGCGACTTGTCGTAGTCTGTAAATGCGAATTAACAAACTTGGGCAAGTATCTGCATTATCCCCTGGTTTGTCAAGTCGCCGGCACGATCCCCGTTAGTTATGCTGTCAGAGATGCAGGCAGATCAAGAAAGTCTTACTGAAGTGATCACGGTATGATGCCGCCGTGCGTAAAACACAGTTAGTGGTGATGATGTAGGTACAGGGCGACTACCCTGCGGAAGATACCCATCCGAAAAGAGTTTGTGACAATCATCGCTTCAGTACCACCGCGAATCCGAAAAGCAAATGCCAGTATCACCCAAAGGCATCATAGACCCCTTATTGTCTAAAGTTTATGAATTGTTGTAGATACATAAATAAACTATGTAAAAATAAGTTTTCATAAACCGCTTGACAGATATTTTGTTTGCTGTATAAATGTCAATACACCAACAACAGGAATACCAATGAATGATTTTGACCTAGAGCCTATTGATGAAACCGCTTTTGATAAGTGGTACGCAATCTATCCCAAGAAGCAAGCAAGGGCTACGGCTGAGAAAGCATGGCAAAAGCTGAAACTGGACAGGCTGTCTACCACCATCATCCTTCGCACCCAAAATTTTGTAGATGCATATACCGCCCAGGGCAAACTGGACTACCTTCCAATGCCTGCTACATTCTTGAATCAACGAAGGTGGGAAGATGAGCTTGCCAAGCCCAAGCCCGTCTATAATTCTGCCCCCATAGAACAGCAGCGCAACCCTAGAATTAGGCTCTACAATGGTCGGGAGTCTGCCAGATCAAGTGACCGTGAATCTGTCGAGGATAACTGCAAGGCCTTTAACAAGCTGATGGAACAATACGACTTCCCCCACCGCGACTACAACTACTGATGAACAAGACCCAGAAGTTCGATATTGCCGACATGGAACGGTATCACAAGGGCAGGTCTGCCTATGAGGTAAGCCATACTGAACAGGCATTGGCTGCATTGGTAGATTTGGCTGAAGTAGCCATCCTAGCCGGACATTGGACTGTTGACCCCCTATGTGATCCTAAAGACGAGCTTATAGAGGCAAGGCAAGTCCTGAAGCATAGGGGGTGGGTATTCAACGGGACGACCTGGAAAGCCCCCGAAAAAAAGATTGATATTTTGCTTGACAAGTAGATTTACATAACCTAAGCTATACATACCCCAACAGGAGTAATACCATGCAACAACCAATCATCACAAGGGATGATCGCCCCTTATCAAATGCTGACCGCAAGGCTATCTACGGCTTTATATCGGCTTATGCTAAGGATAACGAGGCTAAGGCCTACGCTATGTCCGAAACGGGCTTTACGGATGAGGAATTGTCTGAAGCCTTCAATTTCAAATACGGATTGGAGAAGTAAATGAGCTACCCATCACTTTCTGGGGTAGTCACCCCGAACCTTATTGAGTCCATTGGCACGGGCAAGTATTCTGCAAGCTATGTCAACTGGTCACGCACCATGCAACTTCTGCGCGAAAATGCCCCTGGTTGGCTTCCGTTCTCTGTTCCGGCATCCGATGGTGGTGTCGTACACCGCGCCCCTGTCGGCGGCTATCTGCTGATTGGCTTCCGTAATGCAGACGGATCTGAAACACCGCCCGTCCCCCAAGCCATCATGGATCACAAGAACAACGCTATCCCCTTTGATGCTATTTCAGCCCGTGACATTACCGACACTCACCGCCGTGGCATCTGTCTTGCTGCTGCTCTGACCTTTGGCTTGGCCTACGAGCTGTGGGCAAAAGTAGATGTCGAGAACCCCTATAAGCGCACCGATGTTAGCAAGGAAGATGTGCTTGAGCAGCTTGGCAATCTCAAAAGCCCAAAGGCTGTCCGTGAGCTTTACAAGACCCTGCCTGCCCCGTTGAAAGAAGCCCTGACCGAAGTGTTCAAGTCACGGGTTAACCAGTTAGAACACGCAAACAAGGAGTAATTATGAATAGCTTTAGCGCGATTGGTCGTATCGGTACTCAGCCTGAAATTAAACAGCTCAAGTCCGGCGATGATGTGGCATCGTTCTCTGTGGCGGTTGATTCCGGGTATGGCGACAAAAAGGTTACAACCTGGCTCAATGTCACCTTGTTCGGTAAAAAGACGGGCATTGTCCCCTACATTAACAAGGGTGATCGCATCGGTGTGACTGGCGAGATTGCCCTTCGTGAATACACCGCAAAAGACGGCAGCAAGAAAAGCAGCTTGGAATTGGGCAATGCAAGTGTGACCCTGTTGGCATCCAAACAGGAAGCCCATGAAAAAGGCGCGGTCAAGAAAGAGACCGTAACTTCCATTGATCCATTTGCCGATGACATTGGATTCTGATGATGGATAAGGTAAACAAGGTTCACTTTTATCTGACCATGACCTGTGATGAAATCGAGCAGCTTCGCCGTATTGGTGGCGGTTCTATCACCGCAGGTCTTTGCAATTTGGTTCAGGAAGATGTCAGTAGCTTCACCCTGGACAAGCTATACACCCATCGGACTTCGGTTCGGATGCTGCCTGATGACCTTCAGACATTCAAGGACATCGGTGGCGGTAATGTGACTAAAGGTATTCGCCGTGCGCTTCATGTAAACATGGCGCGTGAAAATCTCATTCAATAAGGATATTTATGCCATTAGATCCCAACAGGAAAAACTACCTAACCGCTTCCAATGTCGGCGCAATCTTGGGGATGGGCAAGTATAAAACTGCCCGTTCCGTGCTGAATGATATGCTTAAGGCCCAGAGTGGTACGCTTGTCTACAAAGACAATCCGGCTATGGCTCATGGTCGTGCCAATGAATACAAGGGTGTTAAGTACGCTAACGAGTTTATGACCTTTGTTGGGACTGGTGATGATCAGATATTCGTTACCAAAGACTTTCTTGGGGCGACCCCAGACGGCATAAGTAAAGACGGTACGACTGTCCTTGAGATTAAAGCCCCTTATAGCCAGGAATATGTCGCCTGTAACTATGAGTTGTATATGCCGGAATACTATGCACAGATGCAGGTGCAGATGTATGTAACGGGCGCGACCAGGGCGATGTTCATTGTGGTGCAGTCAGATGACAGCATTACCCATACCTTTGTGCCGTATAACCAAGCATGGATTGATGAAAACTACCCCAAGCTGCAAGCCTTCTTTGCCGAATACCAAAAGGCACTACTTGGCGGTAACCCAGATGATCGCAAATTGGCAGAACGGCTTGCCACAATTCAAAAGCAAATTGCAGACCTTGAGGCCGAATATGACCAAGTTAAGGAAAAACTTGTCGCTAACAATCCTACTGGCGGTCATTTTGGTAATGTCGTTGTATCTGTTATTGAGAAGAAAGGTTCGGTAGATTACCGCCGGATTGTCAAAGAGGTTGCGCCTACCATTGATCTTGAGGCATACCGTGGCAAGGGTAGCTCGTACATCAAGGTGACAGTCAATGAATAGGGTGCTGCTTACTATTGTTCTTGGGCTGTTCCCACTATTAGCTTTTGCAAACTATGAAGGCTGTCAGACTCTTGCTGCTGTCGCAGGGGCAGGGGCATTGGCTCGTGACTCAGGCACACCGCAATCTGAGCATTTTGTAGATGTATTGAAATGGGTCAAAGACCTAAATGTTAAGTTTACGGCAAAAGAGCGCGAGTTTGTGATTGGACTAGCTATGGTCGCCTATCAAGTTCCTGAGCAGTCAAGGGCTGATATTGAGCGCGAGGTCTTTGTGACCTGCTTGAGTGACCAATGACAACCGTAACCGCAGGCGAAGTAATCACAAGTGGCTTTATCGCAGGCCTGTTCTATGACCACAAAAGGAATCGGAGTATCGAGATATATGAGTATCACAACAAGTATTATGTCGTTACTACGGGTATGGTTGTGCCGTTTGACAGCCTGGATAAGGCATCGGAGTATGGAGAGTCCCTTGCAGAAGCCTGAAAAAACCCAGTCCTGGTACAAGCAGCTTGAACGAATTGCCACCGACTTGCTTGAAGAACACGAAAACCCACTAACCGCGAAGCTAGACATTGAGAAGCATTTTGTCAAACTGCGCAAACACTTGAGGAACGAGAAATGAGTGGAAAATACGCAGGTGAGCATGAAATTGACTTGGATGATCTGTCCAAGCTGCCAACAGATGTCTTGGTATTCTTCATTGCCGAGTTTGTCTTGGAATTAGAGAAACGGTACTCAGCCAAAGAAACACGGGGGATTAACTAAATGTCCATTGAACAGGATGCAAGACGCTACCAACACCTTTGCAACGCAATCACCCTGCCTGCGGAGTTCTTCTACCTTTTGACTCTAGGCGCATCAAAGGAAATCCTTGATCCTGTAATTGACAAGGATATGAAGGGTAACTACATCGAGAGCCTAGACTAATGATCATCTGCCGTACATCTGACAGCCCACAAGATATTGACCGCCTGGTTAACATCCTGAAGGATGAGATTAAGGACAGGCTTGCCAACGGTCAGGACATCCATTGTAAGGTCGCCAACTACATCCCAAAGCGGTCACTTGAGCAGAATGACAAGATGTGGACACTAATTCACTACTTCA
>Ga0208644_1002713_pt1 | contig 14038 bp, 19 predicted proteins | sample VirMetDEL_Nov_18_FD_184517 | JGI IMG/M metagenome (GOLD analysis project Ga0208644, IMG submission 184517) | Aqueous microbial communities from the Delaware River and Bay under freshwater to marine salinity gradient to study organic matter... | ecosystem: Environmental > Aquatic > Marine >... | reverse complement strand
AAGTGGTTTGTTGAAGAGTTCGCAGATAACGAAGATGTTGGTTTAATTCTTAAGACCAACATTGTTAAAAATAGCTTAATGGATAGAAACAAGATTCTTAAAGATCTTAAATCGTTTTTAGCAAACCTTCCAGAACACAAATGCAAAGTTTATCTTCTTCATGGCGATATGACCGATAAAGAAATGCATGCGCTTTATAAAGATTCTTCTGTAGATGCTTTCCTTGCTTTACCTCATGGTGAAGGTTTTGGTCTTCCAATCTTTGAAGCAGCTTATTCTGGGCTTCCTGTGGTCGCCACAGGCTGGTCAGGGCAGTTAGATTTTTTGGTCGATGAACAAGGTAGACAACATTTTTATAACGTCGCATTTGACTTACAACCAATCCAGCAGGAGGTTGTTTGGGAGAATGTTTTGATCAAAGACTCTATGTGGGCTTATCCGCGTGAGCAGTCTGCAAAGCAACAAATGAGGCTTTGTTATGATCAAATGACGAACGAAGAAACTCGTGGTACACAAATGATTGCTTTGGAACAAAACGTAAAGCGTCTCCATGAGACTTTCTCTGCCGAGAAGATGTTTAAAATGATGATTGATAGCATTTTAGGATTTGATTCTTGTTTGATAGAAAAACAAGATCTTGAAGAGCAACTTGTTTTGGAATTTGAATGAAAAAAATTGTTTTTATATCTGATTTTTTTTCGGATGAAATCTCGGGTGGTGCAGAAATTTATGATGAAGTTTTGATAACAGAGTTTTTATCTAAAGGCATAAAAGTTTGTAAGTTTAAATCTCAAGAGTTTACCGAAAAACATTTCAATTTATACAAACAATGTGGTTTTTATTTTATTATTTCAAATTTTGTTGGATTATCTGAAAAAGTAAAAAAACTTTTTACTTTGTACGGAGATAAATACTGCATTTTAGAACATGATCACAAATATCTTACAAACAGAAATCCATCTGTGTTTACTGACTACAAAGCTCCCGCTGAATTTATAATCAACAAAGAATTTTATAAGTCTGCTAAACAAATATTCTGTCAGTCAATAAAGCACACACAAGTTTTATCTAATAATTTAAATATTTCAAATGTTACAAATCTTGGATGCTCTTTGTGGTCGAAACAACAACTATCAGTTATTAGATCTTCTATTACTGAGAAAAATAATAACAAAGCCTTTATTATAAATGATAATAATAAAATTAAAGGCACTCCTGCGGCAATTGATTTTTGTAAGAAAAAAGGTTTAGAATATGATCTACGAAATAAAATGCCTTACAATGATTTTATAAAAAGTCTTGGCGAATATGGTTCATTTGTTTTTTTTCCGCAAACTTTAGAAACTTTTAGCAGAATCATTCTTGAAGCAAGAATGCTTGGATGTAAACTTATTACGAACAATTTAAATGGTTGTACTTATGAATCTTGGTTTAAGGAACTAAAAGGGCACGATTTAATAGATTTTGTTGAACAAAAAAGAATTGAAATAGTTACCACGATAGAAGATGCATTATTTTCTACTGTTGAAACAAAAGAAGGTGACATAACTGTTATTCTTAATTGTTACAGGCGACCTTATAATTTAAAGATGCAAGTTGAAGCAATTAGAAACCAGTCTATAAAACCAAAACAAATTTGGTTGTGGATTAACTACCATGAAGATAACAAAGACTTTGATCCGACCACCGTAGGCGTTGATAGGATTTTTAAAAATGATTATAACTGGAAATTCTACGGCAGATTTGCTGCATCATTATTAGCTGATACGGAATACATCGCGATTTATGATGATGATACTATACCCGGAAATAGGTGGCATGAAAACTGCTTAAATACAATGGAAACCCATGAAGGTATTTTGGGTTCTGCTGGGATCATTTTAAAAAGCGATAGATATATGGATCACAACCGTTGTGGCTGGCCAACACAAAATAAAGAAGTTGTAGAAGTAGACCTAGTAGGTCATGCATGGTTTTTTAAGAGAGAATGGCTCCGATTCTTGTGGCAAGAGAAGCCTGTGACTTGGGATAACGGCGAGGATATTCAATTTGGTTTTATGGCTAAGATCTATGGTGGAATCCCAACATACTGTCCTCCACACCCGCGAGAAGACAGAAGCCTGCATGGATCCGTGCTGGGGAATGAACTAGGAATAGACAACAAAGCTACATCAACAAACTCCAGTGTGTCTCACAAGCAGTTTTTTTCTGAACGAGATACGTGCGTAAGAGAAGGGTTAAAAAAGGGTTGGAAAACAGTTAGAGGTGTCAAACTATGAAAGATTTTAGACAAGCATTTGATATTTTGCTTAACAAACTTAAAAGTGGCGAAAACTTTGCTTTTTCTAGATTTTCTGATGGTGAATTATTTATTCTACAAAATAAGACTGTTGTACTGGCAGATAATCATTATGTGACCGGAGATATAAGAGGATCGAATAGGTATACGAAAGAAGAACACAAGGAATTCTATCCCGACCGACATCAAATATATCGAGATAAACTAATAGAATGCTATAAGCACAATCAGGACAACTATTTTAAAGGCATCTGTACTTCTACAGACGGACATGTTGGAAAAGAAAACTTTGATTGGATGATAGATTTTCATGGCGGCGATCATCCAAATTTGACTTATGCCAACTTGTTGATTAATGGCAACTATTCTCGTTTTATAGAAGAAATGGTTGAAAATTTTGTTGAACGTGATATACTTTATGTTGTAAATGAAATGGCGGATACCAGCAAGTTGCCATTCGATATTAAAAAGCATTTTTATATTGGTTCTAATTGCATGATTGACAATTATGATACTTCTGAGAAAGTTAAAGAATATATTGCTAAAAACAATGTTAAAGATGCGGTAGTATTATGTTCAGCGGCAAGTTTATCTAATTTTGTTATTCACGATTGTTTTAAGGAAAACAACAGTAATACCTTTTTAGATATTGGTTCTTGTTTGAATCCTCTCCTTTCTTTAGAAGGATGGAAATATACCAGAGGCTACTTGACGGGTTATTGGCTAAATTCTGGAAGCCCTTTCGTTAAACAGGTTGATGTATGGTCTTAGTGAAAAACAGTTATATTTATTGGGAATTTATTAGAAATCTTAGAAATTTAGATGGCGTTAGAGAAGGCTTTATAGAGCAAGATATAATAGAGATAGAAGACCACCAAGAATATATGAAAAAATATTCAGATTGTTTCTACATTTGTCTTGTAGACAAAATTCCAGCCGGATATGTTGGAGTGATACAAAATGATATACGAGTAGCCACTCACCCAAATTTCCAAGGTCAAGGAGTAGGAAAATTTATGATTAATCAAATAATGAAGATGAATCCGGTCGCATATGCTAAAGTAAAGATCGACAATAAAGCTAGCCTAAAACTGTTTAAGTCTTGTGGTTTTGAGAAGAAATATTTTTTATTGGAGAAACAGTGAAGCTAAAGAATAAAATGCAGAATCTTTTTATAGAAACATATCGCCATAATAAATGGGGCTCAAGCGAATCATTTTCAGGGGTTGGATCTCAATTAAATTATACCTATAATTTTAGAACAAAATTGGAAGAAATAATACTTACCAAAAAAATCAAAACCATCTTCGATTGTTCGTGTGGCGACTGGAGATGGATGTCTCAAGTAAATTTTTATGGAGCAAAATATATTGGTAATGACATAGTGCCTGATATAATTGAAAGAAATAAGAATTTATTTTTAAAAGACAATATAACATTTATTAATAACGACTGTTTATCTTCTTTGAAGGAATTAGAAGATAGGTCAATAGATTTGATTATTTGCCGACATACCTTGGAACACATAGAAACAGAGTATTGTGTAGAAGTATGTAAAGAAATAAAAAGAGTTGGCAGTTTTGCTTTGATAACAAGTAATAATACTGAAACTGGTAAATCAAATATCGCTTTAAATATGGATGGTCATTCCGCAAGACAAATAGATTTAGAAAAACCTCCTTTTTTTGATATCTTAAAAAAGCCCGCAAGAAGAATATGGGATTCAAAGGGGCACAATCTCAACAATGTCGAGCAGTATAATGGAATTAATTTTTATGAATTTGAGAAAGAAATATGAGACACAATCCTTATAAGATAGTTAAGATGTTTGAAGAAACTGTTGCTGACTATTGCGGTTCAAAGTATGCTGTTTCTACAGACAATTGTACAGATGCCCTACTTTTATGTTGTGGATATCTAAAAGTTAAAGAAGTGACAATTCCCGCTCGTACATACTTGTCGGTTCCACAGTCGGTCATGCATGCTGGCGGCACTGTAAAATTCAAAGATTACCGCTGGAAAGGTATATATCAATTAGAACCTTACCCGATTTACGATGCAGCAAAAAGATTTACTAGTGATATGTATATTCCCGGTTCTTTTATGTGTCTGTCGTTTCATATCAAGAAGCATCTTAAAATTGGAAAAGGCGGCATGATCCTTACTGATGATGAAGAGGCTGCGAAATGGTTCAGGAAGGGTAGATATGAAGGTCGTGGGGAAGTAATGTACCATGAAGATAACATAGAAATAAACGGCTGGAATGCTTATATGACGCCAGAGCAAGCAGCACGAGGATTAATGCTCATGCAGAATTACCCTGATCACGTAGAAGATTTGCCAGAAGAGCCTTTTTATAGGGATCTAAGAGAGTTTTCTCTTTTTAAAAATATAGAGACAGTAGAATGAAGATAGCTGTTTGTTTGCATGGATATTTTGGAACAATTAGTACCGGAGATTTTACAACCACAAAAGGCGGTTATGAGCATATAAAAGATACTATTTTATCAAAATCAAATGAAGTAGATTTTTATGTACATTGTTGGCAACCCGAATTTGAACAAAAAATAAAAGAAATGTATAATCCAAAAAAAATCATTCTAGAGGATCAAATTAATTTTGACACTATATGCAAACAAAATACAATAAGCCAAAAATATTTTGACGAACATTTCCCTAGAAATAGAACAATGTATAAAAATGCAGTGATTTCAAGAATACTGAGTTTTTATTATTCTCGCTGCGAGTCTATCAAGCTTTGTTTAGAACAAGATTATGATTGGGTTATAACCACCAGATTTGATATTTCACAAAGAGGCGGAAAAGAAGTTAATCAGATTCGATTCTTGGATACCGAATCACAAGATTATTTATATACAACAAACTGGAAACAAAAAAATGTTGGCTATGGAGACATGTGGTTCTATGGATCCAAGTCTATAATGCATAAATATAGTAATATTTACAATCAAGCTTTAAATGATTTTAAGCCTAGATCCGAATATGAAAAAATAGTTACAACTGGCTGGCCAGATTCTAATTTTTTTAATGTTTTTGATTTTAACGATGAAAGGCAATTTACTAATGAAATAGACAAGCCCAAAAAAGAAAGAAGTAAGATGTTGATGAAATTTCCAAAATGGAGAGTTACAGACAGTCATTTATATCATAAATGGTTTTGTATGCAAAATGGCTTATATAACATAACAAGGTGGGTTTAGTGGAAGCATACGTATTCTATTCACATTCGGATTACTCTGATATTTGGCCTTTGATGTTTGGTCAAAGTGAAAAATTTTTAAACAATAAGAAAAAATATTTGATTACAAACAAAATTTGTGATTTTGATGTTAAAGATTGGAATGTTATATATTATGATGATTCACTTCCATATCAACAAAGAGTGTACGAGAGTTTAGAAAAAATAAAAGAAGAAATAGTAATTTTTCATCATGAGGATATGTTTTTATTGAATCAGCCGCAATTTGATAAAATGAAACTCCTAATTGATCAAGTGGAAAGTGGCGTCATAGATATGATTAAACTTATAAAAGCTGAATATAGTAACTCACAGAGCATCATGTTTGGAAAAAATATTTATAAAAATCCTTTGAATCTGTCTTTCGCAATTCAGCCAACAATTATAAAAAAGAAAACTTTATATAACATCTATAAAGCAACTAGAGGAAGCTGTATCTGGGAGTTTGAGAAAAATTCTAATAATTATGTGAATTTTTTAAACTTTAAAAGCTGCTATTATTTTGATGGTACAGAAAGCAAAAGAGGAATGTTTCATTGGGATAGTAACATATATCCTTATATTGCGACAGCCGTTGTAAAAGGCAAATGGGATTACAAGTGCTATTTTGAAGAATTAGAAGAGCTTTTAAAAGTTTATAATATAAACCCAAATAAGAGAGGAATAAATGTCTAAAAAATTATTTATTTTCGATTTAGATGGTGTGCTTGTAGAAGCATGTGATTGGCATAGAGATGCCCTCAATGAAGCACTGCTTGAGGTTAGTGATTGTGCTATAACGCAACAAGAACATATAAAAATTTTTAATGGTATACCAACAAGAAAAAAACTTTCTATCTTATTAAAAGAAAATAGAATTAAAGACGAAGATGTAGAGAGGATCTATAAATTAAAACAAAAATATACCATAAAAACAATCAAAAAAGAAGCATCTATAAGAGATGAAAAGATTGAAATGCTAAATTTTTTAAAAGAAAGAGGGCATACAGTTGCTTGTTATACTAATAGTATTAGAGAAACAGCAGAACTAATGCTCAAAAAAACAGGAATTTACGATTTATTTGATTATGTTCTTACTAATCAAGATGTAAAAGAGTCAAAACCATCACCTGAAGGATATATCTTTTTAATCAGACATTATAATATAAATAAAGAGATGTGTTATATTATAGAAGATTCTCCAAAGGGAATTGCTGCTGCGTCAAATTCTGGTGCAAATGTGATACGTGTTAAAAACGCTGATGATGTTAATATCGATACTATTAGGAGTTTTGTATGAAAATTTTGATACCTATGGCTGGAGAAGGAAGCCGTTTTGCAAAAGAGGGGTATACATTTCCGAAACCATTAATTGATGTTAGTGGTAAGCCGATGATTCAACAAGTTGTTGAGAATCTAGATTTTGTTTCTGAATATATCTTCCTTGTGAGAAAAAAACATATTGAGAAGTATGAAGGTTTGGTTGACACACTACACAGAATAACTAATAGTTCTTGCAAGATTGTCGAAGTTGACGGACTTACAGAAGGTGCAGCATGTACAGCGCTTTTAGCCAAAGAACATATTAATGTTGATGAAGATCTGCTTATTGCTAATTCAGATCAATTTATTGAATATGAAAGACAAAACTTTATATCTTTAAAGAATATGGCTAATGTAGATGCAATTGTTTGGACTTTTAATGCTGTACATCCTAAATGGTCTTTTGTCAGAACTAACTCCCGAGGTTATATCATCGAAGTTGCAGAGAAGAAGCCGATTTCAGATATTGCTACATGTGGTATTTATTGGTATAGAAAAGGTTCTGATTTTGTAAAATACGCAGAACAAATGATCGACAAAAATATAAGAGTAAATAATGAATTTTATATTGCTCCTGTGTATAATGAGCTAATCTCGGATCACAAGACGTTGATTCCGTTTTATGTCGGCAAAATGTGGGGGCTTGGAACACCAGAAGACTTGAGATATTATTTAGATAACAAGAAGTAGGATAAATTATGAGAAAAGGCAGATTTGATATATCTCATTATACAAACTGGAACAAATCCAGAATTAATACCATAATTGATTATTATGGAGAAGAATTTTTTAAAAATAAAGAAGTTCTGGAAGTTGGTTGTGGTTGGGCTGCAATGGGTGCCCACTTTAGTTCAATTGGCGCTAATGTTACTGTTAGCGATGCAAGAGAAGAACATATCAGCGTCATAAAAGAAAGATATCCACAATTAAAAGGTTTGGTAGTTGACTCGGAAGATACTAATTGGGTTTACGAAAACCAGATGTATGATGTAATAATACACTTTGGCTTATTGTATCATTTACAGAATCCCGAAGATAACTTAAGATTGACCACCCGGCATTGCGAAACCCTGATTCTGGAAACTGAAGTATTAGATTCGGATGACCCAGAACAGATTATTTTGATCAAAGAGGAAACGAATTGGGATCATGGAGCGTGGGGCATGGCTCATAGCGGCACAGGGTGCCGACCGAGTTACGCTTGGGTAGAAAGAATTCTCAATGATTGCAACATGGAAGTGACAAGAATTCCGAAACCAGAATTGGCAAATGCGGGTTCTCATAATTATAGCTGGAATAGGGCTAATAAAGAAAAAGTTGACAACCCCAAACTGGTATCAGGTCGGCGCGCTATGTGGTTTTGTAAGAGGAAATAGATGTTTTTAATTTCTCATAGAGGAAATATCAACGGTATTGAAAAAAATAAAGAAAATAATCCTTTTTTTCTTGATAAGTTGCTAAAAGTAGGTTATAGTATAGAAATAGATGTATGGCTTATTAAAAATAAATTATTTTTAGGACATGATGGTCCCCAATATCAAATTGAACTTGATTATTTGAAAAATCCTAATTTTTGGTGTCATTCTAAAAATTTAGAAGCACTTTCTTTAATGTTAAACGAGGGTATCCATTGCTTTTGGCACCAAGAAGATGATTATACTTTGACTAGTAAGGGTTATATATGGACATACCCCAATAAACCAGTTTGTAAAAATTCTGTTATTGTGTGCAAAAACTTAAAGGAAACACAGTATTATGCTAATCTAGATATTGCAGGAATATGCAGTGATTTTATAGGAGCTTTATCGTGAAATTAGTTGTTATTACTGGCTGTCTGGGGCTTATAGGTTCCCATTTGACGAAACAGTGTCTAGATATGGGGTGGCAAGTTTATGGCATTGATTCGGTAACATATGCAGCAAATAAAAATCTCATATATGAGTTTGGTGAATATGATAATTTTACTTTTGTAAAAGAAGATATCGCTAATATAGATTACTTGCCAGATTGTGATTACGTTATTAATGTCGCGGCAGAATCTCATGTTGGTAATAGTATTGTAGACGCAAAAGGCTTTATTCACACTAACGTTTTGGGGGTAAAAAATCTCTTAGATTTAATACGCAAAAAACAGAATAATGTCTCTGAACAGCCTATTTTCTTACATTTTAGTACAGATGAGGTTTACGGAGATATTGAAACTGGTAGTCACGTAGAAACTGATATTTTAAAACCTTCAAATCCTTATTCTGCTTCTAAAGCATCTTCAGACATGCTTATTTTTGCTTGGGCTAGAACATACGGGATCAAGTATTTAATTGTAAGACCAACTAACAATTATGGAATTGGACAATACCCAGAAAAACTGATTCCAGTTTCAGTTAAAATGCTTCAAAGATGCAAAAAAATTAGACTTCATGACGAAGGCGAGCCAATAAGAAACTGGCTTCATGCTGACGATACAGCATCGGCAGTCATAAGAATTATTGAGTCTGGGAACATTAACGAGGTTTATAATATCGCTGGCGGTTTCGAGCAAAAAAATAAAGATACAGTTAATAAAATAATACACTGTTATTTTGGCGACGATAGGGATTGTAGTGGTTATCTTGATTTGGGATACAAAAGAGAAGGGCAAGATGTAAGATATAGTTTGGATGATACTAAACTACGCAATTTAGGTTGGAAGCCTGAAAAAATATTTGATCAAGAATTAAAAAACATAGTTGAACATTATAAAAACAATTTTAAATGGTAATAAAAGGAGATTAATATGGAAAACATGAGATTATCAAACCAAGCGCTTGGTGCTATTATGATGGCTCTACAAGAGTCGCTACTACATCAGCTAGATATTGTGCCTATTTTAAAGGGCTTTGAGTTAAACCTTTCAGAAGAGGGGCTAGTTGTAATGAACCCGCCAACAGTTCGCATTACTGGCGAAGAGATTTCAGAAGACGATCTAAACAGCACAGTAAGCTAATGCCAAGATATAGATACTCATGCCAAGATTGTGATTCAGAGAAAATGGTTTTTCATTTGTACTCTGAGGTGCCTATTGTTATTTGCGATGTTTGTGAGTCACAACTTGTGCGTGGCTTGACTTCCCCTTCATTGAAAAAAGAAGTGGTAGAATCAAATGCACAAGTTGGAAAACTAACAAAGCAATATATAGAAGATAACAGAAAACTTCTAAAAGAAGAGCAACAGAAAGCAAGGAAACAAACTTATGAGCCGACTTGAAATTATTTTATCAGCGATTTTGTTGGTTTCTCTTGTATTTAATGTTGGCATGCTTATTTATGCTCGTTCAGCGATTATAAGATTATTATCTATCTCTGAAGAGCTTGGCGATCTACAAAGCATGGTAGAATCGTTTGCGGCACACGTACAGTCAATTTACGAATTAGAAATGTATTATGGCGATAATACTTTGAAGTTTTTATTAGATCATGCCTCGTCTTTTAGCGAGCAGTTAACAACTTTTGAATATATCTATTCTTTAACTGCCGAAGAAGAGCAAACGCAGTTAAAGGAAACAATAGATGAAGAACAGGCAACGCAGGTCGAGTAGAGAACCAAATCATTATTTTACTCAAGTTCATGAAGATGCAATTATAGGGTATGTCAATAGTGATGATTTAAAAGAAAAGACATACCTTTATGAAAACTTTATACAACCTGCTTTTTCTGAAATGGTTGATAAAATAGTTTTTACTTACAAATTTACAACTTTACCAAACTGTGATGATTTGCGAGAAGAATGCAAAATATGGTTAGTTACAGTTCTCGATAAATATAGTCCAGAAAAAGCAAAGGCATTTTCTTATTTTTCTGTTGTCTCAAAGAACTGGTTTATTCATAAGGTAAAACAACAGAAAAAGAAAAATACAAGAGAGATTGATTTAGACAACATCTCTAAAAAATATGAAGAACAATACTTATCAACCCAAAACGCTTATGAAGTAAATCGTTTACAGAAAGAGTTCTGGCAATCTTTTTACGAGGAAATAAAAGATTGGAATACAGAGTCCATGAAAGAAAACGATTTAAAAGTTTATAAAGCTATTTTGATTCTCTTTGAGTCCAAAGAAGACATTGAAATTTTTAACAAGAAAGCTATTTACTTATATCTTCGCGAGATTACTGATTTAAACACTAAACAAATAGTTAATTCTTTAAAGAAGTTTAGAAAGCAGTATTCATCATTTAAAGAAGATTGGGAAAATGGTTTAATATGAGCAAAGATATTGATTCATTAATTAGCGAAGCATTAGACAACATACGAGATGATCGCAAGATAGCTCGTGAGTTTTTAAATGAGATCGCAAACCAAATCGCGGTTAATGCAGAAAATAATAAATATCTTTCACCTGTAGCTGCAAAACATATAGAAACCATGCAACGTTCAAACGAGCAGTTAGTTAAAATTATCGGTTTACGTCAAAAAGCAAAAATTCAATCTTTTGAGCTTACAGACGACGATAAAAATGACATCTTTGATATGCTCCAAGATAGTAATCAGGAGTCATAATCATGTCTCTTTCATTAAGAGAGTTAGCAGAGATTCTTTTTGTTAAAACACTTGACGATGGAACAAATGCGTTTAAAAACGAAAACTCCTTTAAGATTAGGGTGATTAGTAAGCCAACAAGATTTTCTGGACCTCAAACTTCAAGTGATGATACCGAGACGACGGCGACAGAAAATGGAAGAGTCGTCGAAACTAAGTTTATTTTTATGGGAAGAATATTGCAAAACAATATGGCTCATGAAAGTTACTTGCCTGACATTTGTGATCTTTCTGTCGCTTCTGATCCTTACAAACAAAATGTTCTTGGTAGTTTGCATACAAGAATAATAGCTAGTACAAAAATCAGCCCTGAAGTTGGCAATCTACAAATTGGTGATGAGATCGTGGGCGAATGTCGCGCATCTGATGTCGGAGATTTTGACTTACAAACAATAGAATTATCCAGAATATCAAGAATATTCGAAAAATCATCACAAGGTGGCGTAGCTGCATCTTGTCAAAGTTTAAAAGATGCTTTTGACACATCTCCAGTTTTTTCTTTAGCAGAACTTAGGAATGGTGAAAATCCAGGTAATACAGAAAATACACAAAGTCTTTATGACTACTGGAAAAGCCAGTACCCTAACGCAGCAAATTTGTTTCCTCCAGAGGGATATTGTGGCACCACCGCTTTCCCCGGCTACGACCCAATGCCTTGTAAGACAGGCAAGATAGGAACAGAGAATGTAACTTTACACCCCGTTTTTTGGGACAAAGTAAAAGAAGTTTACGATAAAGTTGAGGCAAAAGGATTTGGCGAGAAATTCAGCGCTGGAGGCGGGCTTAGAAGCGTGAAGACGCAAATGTCACTAAGAATAACTAATTCTATAAAAGCAGGAAACTATTTTACTTATGAACAACTTTTGACGATAAGGTCTGGAGGCGGCAATTTTAAACCTCCTGCTGCTCCCATCCCAACTAAATCGCCAGAACAGGGTTCTCGACATTTATTTGGTCTTGCGATAGACTTTTCTGGCATTTTAGGTACTGATTCGGCTACAAATTCAGAAACTTACAAATACATGCTGGACTTAGAGACAGATGGTTTTAAAAATTATAGGGCAGAACCCTGGCACTGGAGCATAGACGGTAAATAAAAAATGGCAAAAAAGAAATTATCAGATTTAGTCAAAGGCAATTCAGAAGATCCAACTCTAACCGCACAAGAGATTATTGATTCTGGAGCACAAATAAACTCAGTACCTACTGGAACTGGATTATTTAACACGCCTTTGTACGGCACTCCTTTTACTTACGATACTCCCGCTGGTGCTTCCCAACTTGAAAATAAAGGTGCTTATATTGTATTTGGTCAAGTTCCTCCTTCTGGTAAAACAAGCGGGTATGGTGCCAAAGGTATTCCAGCTTCTTCAATCGATTTGGTTGTAGGTCGCCATTCTTCGACTTATGGTGGAAAAGGACCGAAAGAAGGATCTGTTATTGATAATAACTTTTCAGCAGATGCAGCAAGAATTTATATTTCAAGGCTCTGCGACATTGATCAGATCTTTGGATTAGAATCTTCGCCAACAAAAAAAGAAGGACGAGGGTTAATAGCGCGTTCTGGTATTGGCATTAAAGCAGATGGTGTGCGTATTATTGGGCGCGAAGGAGTCAAGATTACTACTGGCAAAATGCGTGGTGGCAAACTTGGACCTAAAGGCGAAACAAATTCTCTTGGTGGTGTTTTAGAATCAAAAGCTCCAAAAATTGAATTGGTCGCAGGTAATAACTATAGCTTAAAATTCAATAGCAAAGATGCATTTGATCAAGTTCAAGGCGTGGCTTTAGGAAAAAGAACAGAGCTTTGTATTTCAGAGCTAAACGACATTATAGGCGAACTTTGGAGTGCAGTATTTAATATGACATTAATACAAATAGGTGTTAATATTCCTCTTGGTGTTAGTCCTTTGCCGTGGCAGGCTCCTGCTGTTGCTTATGGAAACAGCCAGTATGCATCTAAAGTTTTAACTTCTTTGTACCAAACAAGAGTCAATTCAACACTTTGGAAAAACAGATATATTGGAGCCACCGCTGATCGCTACATCGTATCTAAAAACGTTAAAACAAACTAACTACTGTACACAAAGGTAAATTATATGGCTGAATCAAAGTTTTTACCATTCCAAGATGTTGATGGTGATGGGTTTAACGATTCTTGTAAAGAAGAAGTAAGAATAGAAGACGTTAAAGAATGTCCCACTTGCACTCCAGATCCAAATGCGATAATTCCTATTTGGTACAACTTGACGGAATACGAGCCGTATTTTAATGGTCGAGAATGCCAATACCAAATTACTATTACTACAACAGAATCAAATACTGGCTACACAGATGGAATGTCAGATAGTGAAGCTCAAAGCGCTTTAAATAATATTTATGATGCTTATTCTGATCAAGCAATTGAGTTTCTTTTGTTGTCTTACGATAAGAACGACACAGAAGGAACTCGCTCTTTTATAAAAGAAAATCTTGAGTATACTGATTATTATCTTGATCCACGACAATTCTCTAAATTAAAATTACTTTACTCTGTCCCAATTGAAGTTCTGGACGCTATTGGAGAATTAGATTCAGAAGAAGAATCAGAAACAGAACTTCAATT
>Ga0208644_1002712_pt1 | contig 14038 bp, 13 predicted proteins | sample VirMetDEL_Nov_18_FD_184517 | JGI IMG/M metagenome (GOLD analysis project Ga0208644, IMG submission 184517) | Aqueous microbial communities from the Delaware River and Bay under freshwater to marine salinity gradient to study organic matter... | ecosystem: Environmental > Aquatic > Marine >... | reverse complement strand
ATCAACATGCAGATCAGCATGAGCGGGCGTCATGTCATCGCTTCGATGGATGGTGTGATGCTCCCCAAGTCAGAACAGATTCACGTTCCGAATGTCGTTCAGTTTGAGGCATGGGCTCAGTTCACGATTATGGACCCTGTTGAGTGTCCGACCACCTATGAAGATGATGGTGGTGATTCAAGTATGGATGAGGTGATAGAATGATTGTTCAAGTATTAGCACTAACAGTTTGTTTGTATTCCAATGATAATCTTTTGAACGCGATTTGTAAGGTTGAATCCAACTGTGAAGAATCTGCTGTAGGGGATTCTGGAAATGCAATTGGACCTTATCAGATCTGGTATGTTTACTGGAAAGATGCTATTGATTATCGTCCTTCCATCGGTGGATCATACTCCGATTGTGTAAACAAGGAATATTCCGAGCAGATTATAAAAGCATATTGGGATCGGTATGCAAATGAAAATCGACTTGGAAGAAAAGTCACCGATGAGGATCGTGCTAGGATTCACAACGGCGGACCAAACGGATGGAAGAAGAAGTCTACTATTAAGTATTGGAATAAGGTAAAGAGTTTTATTCATGATCGAAACTCGCAACATCATTGACCATTATCATTATTGGAAGCACGATGCCATCCTTGCTGATCTCGACTCTAAGCGGAACAACTATTCTGTTCTGTGTTCAAATCTATATAACGATTTCAATATTAGCACTGTTGTGCGTAACGCTAATGCTTTTCTCGCCAGAGAAGTCATCATCTTCGGATCAAGAAAATGGGACAGACGAGGAGCAGTAGGAACCCATAAATACAGCAGACTTCGTTACTTCAAGGAAAATGAATACGATGAACTTGTCAGATATATTGATTCTTACACCGTGGTTTGTGTTGATAATGTTGAAGACGCTCGAACTATATCTTCATTTGAGTGGTCGAATGACATGCACACCCTCCTCGTCTTTGGGCAAGAGCAAGTAGGAATCCCAGAAAAACTACTTGACTTGGCGGATGATGTGGTGTATATTCCGCAGTATGGTTCGGTTAGAAGTTTGAATGTAGGAACAGCATCTGGAATCGTGATGCACGATTACTGTTCTAAAGTTTGCCCCGTGGTGTAACGGTAGCACCGGAGATTTTGGTTCTCCTTGTCCTAGTTCGAATCTAGGCGGGGCAGTTTAAAAGGAGTTATTATGGCTAAGACTATTCGACCAAAGAACACAGACATCTCTCGTAAGGCTGGAAAGCCTCGTAAGTCAAAGAAGAATAAGTATGGAGTTCGCGGAAGGGGAAGAAAGAACTAGATTTTCTTTCCAGCGTAATAGTCACCTTCAAAGTAAGTTTGACCAGTGACTAGTCCGTTTGGAACGAAGAAAGTCTTACCTCTTAGTGTGACAGTGTGATAACCTACTGTGGTTTCTCCCTCTCTTGTTAATGATGGGCTTGGACTAGCCTGAATAGCCGCTTGAGCGGTAGTGTAAAGAGGGTAGTAACCATCGACTGAGATAGGTCCAGTGAATTCTGTTTTCGCTGGACCTATTCTTTCGCCTCTAAGTTTTCTAGACTTTGCTTCTTCGTAAGCGGCGTGAGTTGTACAGGGCATGAAGAATACAGTTCCATTCTCTGCCATTTGATGATACCCACTGCAACGATAGTAGGTTGCTCTCGCCAGTGCTTCAGTTTGTGTTTCGAATCTGTCCGCGTCTTTGTTGATCACCTGATCACGAATAATTCTCAATTCATCAAATTGCTTTTCGTTTGCATCTTTGATTGACTTTGGTACAAGAACATTCACAACGACTGGAGTTGTGAATATTGATTCTGGTACTACCTTCTTATCTAAGATGAGAACTTCTGATCCATCATCTCTGGTGAGAATATCTTTTACTTTGTAAGAATCTTTGTTTGTGTTTCCAGAGAATTCCACATAGTAGTTTTTTTCTACACCAAGATTCTTGAACGAATTTTCATTTTCTTCGCCAAATATATTTTTCACACCATAGGTTTTTGTTATATTTGTTACACTTGTTATCGTGATTTGAGGAATTCTAGAAAAATTCTTTGCTTCAAATCTGGTTATGTTGGAGGGAAGAGTGATCGTTTCATTGATTGCTTTTACAATGTTTCCGTTCACCACTCCCATAAAGGTGTATGTTCCAGATATATTCGTTTCTATGCTATTTGTTGGATCCTGATATAGTGCATCGCTCAGTGTAAATGTTTCACCTGGCTTCAGATCTTCCAGCACATGATTCAAATTGTGGAGAGTATCTTGGCTTTTACACGAACTGTAATCTATGAATAGGTTTGTGCCATCAAATACTACTGTTGGTTTACACTTTAAGAATGTTCTATTGGGAGTAATCTCTTCATTTGAATCAAAGAACTTCAACCCATAGACAACAGCGGAAGAAATCTTTATCAGATTATCTTTCGCCGTTGGCTTAGTGTTTTTAACAGGTCGAGTTGTTCTGTTTCTTATCATGAGGAGATGTAGTGAATGGTTTGGGTGCCGCTAGATGATCTTACATAGATTGTGTTTAGGTTACCCACTTCTAGGAAGACTGACTCGCCTGGATCTAGTGGATATCCATTATCATTTGATCTTGTAAGGGTTGATGATCCGACATAAACCACATCACTGTTGTTTGAAGATGCCTTTATTGTGACACCTGCACGAAGAACGACATTCGTTGCTAACTTTACTGCGCCGCTTGATGCGGAGATTCTTGATGTTCCTGCGGTGAATGTGCTAGGACGAGTGATCTGACTTACCTTGACGGATGCGTTTCCGTTTCGGATATCATCAGCAATTGTTGAGATTCCTGATGTGTTAGTCTTGATGTCTGTGAGACGAGAGTAAATGTCTCCAGTGGTTCCTAACTTGGCAAGAATTGCAGAATCATCTATCGAGACTTCGTTACCAACACTTACGTTGAGTGCTGCTGTTGAGGTAACTTCAACTGCTCCATTGTTTTCACCACGAACTGTTACTGGAATACCATTCGATCCAGTGTAACCCTGAATCTTGAGAGGTGGTTCAGTTGAGTTTGTTACACCGATTGTCGCAGCGACGTTGAGTGTGAAGGTGACACCAGAGTTGACTAGGTTGACGTTGAGAGCGTCTCCAGAGTGTCCTAGAGTTGTTCCGTCTCCTGCGAAGAGTCGAGTCCATACCTTAGTTCCGCCGTCATAACCACGAACTGCCACAGTGTCAGTTCCTGACGAGAGAAACCTACCGCCAGTGATTCCTACTGTACCAGATACGGTAACGCTATCGACAGAAGAACTTAATTTTCTTCCACCTGTAACCATGACTGGATATATTCCAGCACTGATTCCAGAACCAGTTGAACCACCGAAACCAATGTACCAGTCTTCTGTGATGCCTTTGATTGGAACTGCTAGGTTATTTACGTTGACATTACCAGAAATTCCTACTGGATGACCACCAGATGTACCTTGAATGTAACCAGTTACTCCAACCAAACCACCGCTAGTTGTTCCTGCAACTGCAAGGTAGATTGCAGTATTTCCGCTTATAAGACTATTTCTGACGTAGAAATCGCCAGTTCCTCGAATATCTCCTGTAACTTCTACTGCTGAACCAGTGTTACCGTTGATCTGTACTGGTAGTGGATCTGCTGATGATACGCGAGTCGCGGTATCTTGATCACCGAAAACTAGTTTGGTTATGCTAACATGAGCAGCGGTCAATCCTGTACCAGACGGTCCATAGTCCGTTGCGAATGTAGCCGTATTTCCATAGATTTCTAATGGAACATTACTTGCGGTATAGGGCATAGGTCATCTCCTGTGTATGATATATATAAAGGATTTTTGTTGAACTTTTTATAGTATGAGGTATAATTCACGCATGGTATTTACAGAACAAGAAAAGAAAAGATTTTGCAAGGCGATCGAGGATATGGTTGTTAACTCCAACATGTCCTACATTGATGCCGTTCTAGAGTGTTGTGAGAAGATGAGCCTTGAGCCAGAAACGGCAGGCAAGTTTCTCAATTCTCCCCTGAAGGAGAAGTTGTTCGTTGAGTTTCAGAACATCAATCTTTTGCCTAAGACAAAATCAAAACTTCCTATTTGACATCTAAGAATCATCTAGTATAATTATCACAGTGGTGGGGAGGTCCCACCGTTCTCAAGTGCGAGGGAGATCCTCGCGGAAAGGTAACGCATATGGGTTTTGCAGATCTAAAGAAGAACTCAAAGGGTTCACTGGAAGTCCTCCAGAAGAAGTTGGAAGAAACCAACAACAAGGACAATTACAAGGACGATCGGTTCTGGCGACCAGAACTCGATAAGTCTGGAAACGGTTATGCAGAGATTCGATTCTTGCCAGCCCCCGAGGGGGAGGATCTACCGTGGGTCAAGTTGTACTCCCACGCTTTCAAGGGACCTGGTGGTTGGTACATCGAAAACTCTCTTACTACCAAGAATCAGAAGGATCCTGTGTCGGAGATGAACAGCAATCTGTGGAATAGCGGATTGGATAGTGACAAGGACATCGCCCGCGAGCGTCGTCGCAAGTTGAACTACATCTCCAACATTTATGTGATTTCTGATCCTGCGAATCCTCAGAATGAGGGTAAGGTGTTCCTCTTCAAGTATGGTAAGAAGATCTTCGACAAGATCAACGAAGCCATGACTCCTGAGTTTCAGGATGAGGAAGCAGTCAATCCATTCAACCTCTGGACTGGTGCCAGTTTCAAGTTGAAGGTTCGCAAGGTAGCGGGATTCATCAACTACGACAAGTCTCACTTCGAGACTTCCTCGGTTCTCAACGAGAGCGATGAAGAACTCGAAAGGATTTGGAAGAGTGAGTATTCCCTTCAGGATCTCGTCGCAGACGATAAGTTCAAGTCATACGATGAACTTAAGAATCGTCTTCATCAAGTTCTTGGCGGTGACGAGCGTGCTCGATCCGTCGAAAACGAGACTGTTGAATCACAGACTGCTCCAGCAGTCACTTCAGCAGCATCAAGTGACGAGTCTGTTGAAGAAGAGAGTGCCTTGTCGTTCTTCGAACGACAACTGAATGATGATTGATAATCATTGTTCGAAAGAAAACCCCACCTTTCGGTGGGGTTTTTTTATTATCCCATTCTTTGTCGCCATTCTGGGACACTGAAGTTTTTATTCACGAAGAATCTTTCAAACGCTTTCGATCCAGAACCCATACCGACGCCTGTTTCTCCGACATTTGTGCTTGGCTGAATTGCTCGATTTACTGTAAAATCATTTCCGTTGTAAGGTGCTTCCTTAGTAGGATCTGTCTGTGGGGCTAGTTTGTTGTTTGTTATGTTGTTTATGGTATTATTCGTTTTCTTCTCAAGTGCGTTTACTGCTGCTGGCAAGTTCTGATTCTTAGCAACAGTTCCTTGCATGTTTTGCATTTGAATGTTGTTATTTGTTTGGTTTGTAGTATTGTTCGAGTCTCCGCCAAAGAAGTTGCTTACAGAACTAAATTTGTTCTTTATTGCTCCAACTGGATCTGTTATCATTTGCTTGGCATTTGACATGTAAGAAGTTGCGGCATTTTTTACGAATCCAGTTGCTGATTTTACTGCTCCCGACACGGCGGTTACTGCATTGTTTGCAATCGGATTTGTCATTGACATCATTGATTGTACAGGTGAAACCATTTCAGGTCCTGCTTCGCCGAGGAGTCCTAGTGTTGGTTTGGTAACCATTCCACCAGCCTGAAACATAGGGACAACTCCACCTTGCTTTTCTATTCTTTCTACTATCTTCGTACTATCAACTTCTCTTTCTTTTCCTGCGAGATATACTTTCGTCTTTCCTCCCGATTGGATCATGTTCTTTATAACGCTCTCATAATATGAGTTGCTTTGATTTTTATATGTGTTTTCTACTGGACTAAGGAAAGAACTGTTCTGTGATGCGGTTTTCGAGAAAGAATTTGTAACTAGTTTTTTATTGGTTGTGTTGTAGAAGTTAGATGGCAATTTTCTGCTGTCAACTGCTGATATTGAAGTGTTATATGTCTTTGGAAAGTAATTGTTGATTGTCTTGTAGTTCTTTATGAAGTTCTTGGACAGTTCTCTAATCAAATTTTCAGATAGAATGTTCTGGTTTGACTTTGTGTCTTTAGTAGGTTCTTTTTGATCCTGTACTTTTAGACTTTTCTTAGTCGCTGATGGGTTGGGTTTCTCTAACTCGGGCAGAGACAATCTAGATCCTGAAACAACATCCTTGGAGGATTTCATTCTGTCTTCTAGGAGTTTTTTCTTTGACTTGTATGGTTTTTTCGATGCTTTTATTTTTTTAGTATCTTGCATTTGCTGCCTCTTCTTGGAGTCTCATGTTTTCCTTCTCGACATAAGCCCTCACCTGAGTCACATATATTTCTCTTTCCCAAGGAATCATGTTTTCAAGTTCTTCTAGGCTGTATCCGTGGTAGTGAAGTAGTTGGAAACACAGTCTGAAGTAATTCCCGAGATCAATGTGACAGAGGGCTATACGAAAAAATCTTTTAATCCCTCGAACCTAATTTGCTTTTCTTCTCCATCTTCGATGTAAGTCTTGACGGTTACTAGTTTTGGTGTATTTGAAAAGTGATCTAGAACTGATTCAAACTGTTTCTTATTCATACTTTCGATGAAATCTATTCTTTCTTGGATCGAGTAGTTTTCTGTGTTTATGGTTTCTTCTTTGTTGGTTATTTCAATTAGGCATTTTCCCATGATTTTAAGAAAGTCATCTGGGTTGTTTTCGTCGAAGTTTTCTGTTATAAAGTCTTTTACCTTTGGATGCCTGAACTTACAACTTATATTATTTCCTAGATCTATTTCTTTGTCCCCATATTCACCAACTACTTGAATATCCTCTGAGAGATTTATTGAAACATCAATTTCAGAACCATCGTTTGAAATTACTCCAAAATCCACAACATCTCCGATAGATTTTGATCTTAGTTCTAATAAAAGATGTTCCAGATCTGACATGTACAGTTCATTGATGTCTTCTATATTTTCGTAGCAGTTTTTAATTAGGTTGATAAGGGTTAGTATAGTTTCCTTTTTGTCCGATGTTTCTAATGTGATCAGTAGTGTTTTTTCGTCTCTTACTAGAAATGGTCGAAAAGTCAAACTTTTTTTGCTCGATGGTATTTTTGTTTCATACCTCGGCAAAGAACCAATAAGCATGTCAGATAGCATTTAATAACTCCGTTAGATTTGTATTTGTCCGCTGGGTCGCGTCGAATATGCACCAGCAATAAATTCATACTGTTTGAATGTAAATAGGACAGTGAATGTCAGATGTTCATTTTTCTGTTCCGATGAGAAATTGAAAGGAAGAATGCTTTTTGGCAAAGCCTCGTAAAAAATATATTTAACATGTTCTGGTTCTCCTTCTTCCGTACCCAATTCTCGCAGTTCTATTCTGCCTTGAAATATATTGTTTCGATCATTTAGTGTATCTGTGAATGGATTTACCAGTGTGTCCATCCATGTTTCTATAGAACTTTGAAGTATTCCTTTTTCATCTGCCAAGAAGGTTATAGAAAGGTCACCAAACTGTCTCTTATAGGGTATTTTTCTATTCACCCCATAGTATGAATACTCTTTCATAATGATATTTTTTTCTGGAGTTTGGAAACCGACAACTGGTAGTACATTATCTGGGATTATTTGATTGCCGTTGGGGAGAAATAACCTAGCCTCAAATCTGTTATTTCTTTGAGGAAGGTATCTTTCTATTCTCTGTACTAGTTTATTAATTGATGTCATCTTTTTTGTCCGGGAAAATTTGATTTTCTGTTAATATTACAAATCTCCACCCTTTTTGTTCACAAACTCTTTTTGCAGATTCCCACTTAGCCTTATTTATTTGAAATGTTAGGCTTTCTTGTAAGAAAGACTTGGTTTTCTTTTTACCCTTTGGAGGTTCTGTTTGCTTCATGGGCTTTACTTCTATAACCAGTGTTTCGACCTCATTATTTTGGTTTCTAACCTCTGCTATGAAGTCCGGAAAATATCGGTGAACTTTGTTGTCTTTCGGGGATTTATATGGAATCGCTATCTCTTCACTGCCCCAGCGAAGGACATTTTTGTTCCCATCCAGCCATTTACAGACTTTTCTTTCCCATAGAGAACGGCAAATTATTTTTGTGGGATCGCCTATATACTTTGAAGCATTTTCTGGTAAAAATCTAGTCTTATATGCCATACTAGTATGTAGAGGAATCAATAATGGAAATAACTTTTCCGCCAGACGAGTTGGATGTTCAAGTAACCTCGATGGAGCAATCCGTTGGGAAACTTTCTGTACCTCTTAAGTTAAAACTCAGGGCTTTCGAATTTTCTAACTTACCAGATGCGAGGGCAAATCCATCCAATGAATTGCTTTCTATAACTCTACCAATGCCAGAAGGAGTCGGATCTTCTACTGATTTGAACTATACACAGGACACCGCGAAAGAGGCTGGAACTATAGCAAAACTTTTTACTGAAACAGGTAACTTGGGGGCAAATCTTTTAGATTTGCCGGGAAGAGTTCTTTACGATAAGTTTCAATCAGCAACAGGTGTTGATATTGGTAGAAGAGTGATGGATGTAACTGAGATGGATTTTATCTCTGCGTTTAAAAGAAAATACTCATTTAGTTGGGTTTTAACTGCTACAAGCGTGCAAGAATCTAAAACCATCCTAAATATAGGAAATTTAGCGACAGCGTACAGTTTACCTTCCGCTGACACATCTTCCACTAGGATGATTGCACCACCTCTTTGGACTATAGATGTGGTTGCAGGGGGAATTTCTGACGGGGATGGTGGATTCACCGCATCAGGTTCCTCCCAACTTAACAGAGACTTTCTGAGCAGTCCAAAGACATGTGTTTGTACTAATGTTACAGTCGATCGAGACTCTAGTGCAGTTTACACTACCAGTGAGGGTAGATATCCAATATCAATTTCTCTCACAATGAATTTTGTAGAGATTGATCCAATTCTTAAGGCTAGAACAACTGATCAATTTGTTTCCAGATCAGAATTGAGGTCGAGGGGTAAAAGATTAGTATCTGGACAAGATGTAAGTGCTGCTGTTTCGTTTGTTAATTCAATTAATGTGGTTAGGAACTTAATTCCGTAAGGATACTTACTAGAATGACATACTTAAAATACCTACCAAAATTTAACTACAAATTCGGAACAAAAGATATTGAGGTGAGTGATATCTTTAGACGAGTCGCTTTCACTCAGGAAACACGAGATTCTCCTAAGAACTGGAAGTCTTATGTTATGAACGGAACCGAAACCTTTGACTCTCTGGCTAACAAAGAATATTCAGATCCAGATCAATATTGGCAGATCATGATGATGAATAATATAGTGACTAGATCGGATGGACCTCTCAATTTTATAACAGTAGAAAAGGCTCAGAAAAAGTTTGAGAATGAATATTCCATAACTTTAGAATCTTATTTGACTGTTCAGCCAGATCCAGGCGACTTTCTGGTTTATATACTTTCTGATGGCACCGTCACTGCACAATGGGCGGTAATTGAAAGTTATGATCCTGTTCACAGAACTATACTTACCACGACTCATAGTGGTTTATTTTCCACCGGAAATTCAGGAATACTTTTTCATCTGAAGAGAGTTGGTTCATCAATGCAGTTTGTCCAACAATTGACTGCTAGCAAAATATCCAGATATGGAAACGCACCAAAGTACTTTTACACAAACGATGGTAAGATATCTGCATATTATGTCCCATCTACGAACACCTTTATAGATCCAGAGACAACAACTGTTAGTGGTACAAACTGTTTGCTTGAACAGTACATAGATAATACATTAGCAACTGGTTATAAGTATAGATCAGTTTCTCAAGATTATATGGATGGTGTAGTGGATAAAAGAAACGTAAAAATACCAAGGCAATCAACTGTAAGAGATGTAGAGAGTGCTGTAGAAGACTTGCTCTTGAACGGTAATGCGGAGGACGTTGTTAATGTACAAGGAGTTGTGTTCGTAGGTAACACGAATACTGATACTGTATAATGGCTGATAATTCATATTTTAAAAATCAAACAGAAATATTAAGTGTAGTTCTTAAGAAAATGGACGGTGGTTCATCATTTGATTTGATGACAGAAGAAAAAGGAGTTCGTCCGTTTCAGAGATTGGTTCTTAGTGAAAGTTTGTGGGAACCTTCAGTTTCTGGGACAATTTTTCTTATAGCAAAGAACTCTGAAGGTGAATTATTTAATATAAATGGATTCGAACTGCTTGAAGTGACAATAAAGACACCTGTAACAGCAGTTGATCTATTGAAATATGCAGCAGGTGGTCCTCTTGGATGGTTGTTCAATAAATTAAATGACAGGCAGACATTTAAGTTTCAAGTAACAAAAGTTACAGAGATATCAGACAGTGCTGCTCTAAGTATCGAGGGATTTGCCGGTCCTTCTACTGTTTATGCACTCGATTTTCAGCCATTCGAAGTTCAATTCTTCGATAAACAAAATCCACTCGACTCAGAGGAGTTTATTGGAAAGATCGCAGGTGAAGATGGGTTTGTGGATTACCTTGCAGAAAAGTTTTTCAATCCAGATTCCTCAGATTACAGTTCTGTTTCAGAAGAGATGGATATAGAACCAACTTTCAATTCTATATGGTATAAAGCAACTCAAGCAGCATATCCATATGGCAAGCAAGCAAAGAGAATGGATGTTGGACAATTAATGAACAATCTAGCGGAGAACGCAGTTTCATCGGAGAATCCTTCCGCTGCAAACTATCTTTTCTGGCAAGATCTTAATCAGTGGCATTTTAGATCACTCGAAAGTCTTATAGTAAATCAAGATGGTGAGAGAGAATATGAAGTTAAGTTTGGTGATCCCGGAAAACAATCCATAGACTCTTTCACTTTTACTAAGAAACTGAATCAGAGAGAACTGATGATCTCTCAGGCTTACAGATCTTTTTATAATCATGTATCTCCAATTTACTACGACCCATACTCTGATTATCTGACAACAACGAGTAAATTGAATAAAACAACTGTCACTTATGATTATACCAGAGATTATGAAAGATGGGCACATATAGAGAAATATCCTCTATTACCAGATGCTTTGACGAATCCAGACTCTGACGGCGGTGAGATCAAGGATCAGATGTACGGGTATTTCAATATCGGAGAGTTCAATGATCCTTCTCCCACAAAGTTGGATCATGTCCAATCAACAAACAAGAAGAACTCGATGAACGCCTGGCAAACCATGTTCGATCAAACTGATCTGAACATTGATACAATAAAGACTATTCGAAACGATATCTTCCTACCAACACAAGAAGCAAGACTTCAATACGCTCTTAGTAGAATGCTAAAAGAGAAGTGGAATGTTTATAAGTATTCAATCTGCTGTGAAGATCAACCAGTCGTAGAGAGGGAAGAAGTCGGACTTGGTATGATTGTTCATTACGATAAACCAGAAGACTCTTACTACTGGAATTATAGAGTTGCTCCTATTGAACTCTGGACTAATGATGCGACAGTAGAGCAAGAAAGAATTCTAAGCACTTCTTTCCCGGTATCACCTTTCTTAATTGCAGCGAAGGGGATGACAGGTGAAGGTGAGAATTATAAGCCAACAACAGTTCTTGCATACAACATAACAGAAATATTTAATGGACCGAAAGGTTCTGGTTATGGTGTGAAGAAGCATGAATTCATAGAAACATATTCTAGCGAATCTCATAAACCAGAAGAGCAATCGTGTGGCGTTAACGGTGAAACTGAAAACATAGCGAGGAACTTCAACGATCTTCCTTGTTTCTGTAATGATTCGAGTCCTTGCGATCAAGCAATTCCAGATCCCTGCTGCTATCCGTGTGGAGGTGCTCCGAGTTCAACCAATCAGGGTGATTTTGGTTTATGTCAATGGTGTCAGCCAGACTGGGTTGATCCTTCCAATCCATGTAATGTGCCTGGAGGTGAATGCGGTGACTATCCTTCAGGAGAACCTTCTGTTGCATATTGTAATGGAGCAAGTGTAGTAATTGACACGGTTTGTAACTTCTGCTGTGGACTAGCATCTGGTCAGTTTGATGATTATACGGCTATGCAACCATGCTGTGCTGGAAGTCCAGATGATGGAACTCTCACATGCAGAACCATAAACGGAGAACTTGTATATCCTCTTTGCAGTGATATACAAGGTTCTCCTTCATATGATCCAGAGTTTTGTGGAGAAGATGCACAATGGGTTTGCTGCCCTCTTCAAGACACTGGAACATGTTGTCCAACGATCACATCTTACTATGATTATGGTTATAGAAATTGCAGTCAGTTGACACAAGCAGAGTGTTTAGGTATCAGTGGAGATTTCCGAGGAAATGGTAGTTGTGAAGAGTGCTCCGAAATACCACCCGAAATAACTTCCGCAGGATGTTGTGAATGTATTTGGGAAACTTATGGTTATTGTAACCAAAGATTTGTAGCAACTCCAACTGAAGATGGAGACTATGATTATAGTGGTCAGGAACAATTTGTTGCAAATTGTGAGAGTAATGGAGGAACCGTTATATTCAACGAGAACAATGATCCTCTATACGATCCATGTTCAGAATGTACAGCGGAAGTCGTTTGTCCAGATCCAGAACCAGAAGAGTGCTGTTTCGAAGGTTTCGGTGGACTGACATTCGATTACTACAGACAATTCGATCGCTATAAGTATGACTCTGTTATCGGTGCAGCAGGAAGTCTTCCAAGTGTGACTGGTGGTTCTACCTTTGATTGTGTTCGATTCGAGGAAATCAACTCAGGTGGCTTCGAGATGGAACCAGACGGATCCTTTGATCCCCAGAGTCCTCATCCAAACCTCAAGGGAACCATAGTGAGACTGTATAGAATTGCTAAGAATGACTTAGATTATATTGAACCAAATGAATTTGATGAAAAGGAATACATCTACTTCTTTGAAGCGGAGCAGCCAGTGAACCATCTATTCAGAGGAGAGCATATGGGTATTTCGTGTGGGTTCGATAACCCAGAAGCAGGTGAACTTCCTGCCAGTAAGTGTGGCATTAAGTTACCACCAAGTGACGAACTGCCACCATTAGATTCTGGAGGTTTCAATGCTTGATCCACACCAATTACTAGAACTCACAAAGAACCACAAGGAGACTTGGGAAAAGAACGAAATACCAATTACTCAAGAAGAGAAGAGGTATTACAAGTGTTCTAACCCAGATGGACCTGTTGACAATAGCACATGTCCTCCAAATGATCCTCACTGTAATTGTCCGTGTAAAGAATTACAGCCTAGAAATGCATTTATATACAGCACCAGAGAATTGTATGATCTTGCTGCATATTTGGAAGACTATAGTTATGGACTCGGATTACTGTGGACAGGACCATCATATCTATTCGATCTAGCAAAGGCAGCATCAAATGAACTTTATGGGGATGTAAACAGTGCTGATGAAGTCTATATCGTTCTTGACAGTAATCTGGAAAAACTAAACCAGTTTCCTTCCTATCAGGAAGCACTGGAGTTTGTTCAGGGATTAGAGCCTGCTGAAGAACCAACAGATCAACAATTGGAAGATCTTCTCCAACAGTCAAAACTATGCGATGCAATAGAATCTAATCTTGGGGAAGAATACCTTGGCTGTATATGGGATGATCCAGACAATCCAGCAAGTTGTAATTGTCCCTGTATAGGAAAAGAATATCCTAAATGGAAAGAATATACTTCCACATATTCTACCTTCTGGGACACCCCGAAAGATACTATTCTTCTGAGAAATGCTCAGATGACGCTCATCAATGCACAAAAAGCACAGATGACAATAGCGGGTGATTTCAGTCTAAAACCAGGCTCTATAATTAGGATAAAGATCAAAGATGTTGATTTAGAAGGAAATGAGAAGAACAAATCTGCTAGTGGTAAATGGTTGGTGGATTCGGTTTCTCACTTCATTGATCCCCAGACTCATGTGATGCAAGTAACTCTGACAAGAGATTCGTCTTATGTTGATTT
>Ga0208644_1002710_pt1 | contig 14045 bp, 24 predicted proteins | sample VirMetDEL_Nov_18_FD_184517 | JGI IMG/M metagenome (GOLD analysis project Ga0208644, IMG submission 184517) | Aqueous microbial communities from the Delaware River and Bay under freshwater to marine salinity gradient to study organic matter... | ecosystem: Environmental > Aquatic > Marine >... | reverse complement strand
ATACATTCTTCTACTACATAGGAGCCTATAAAACCTGCTCCCCCTGTTATTAATATTTTCATCTACATATCTCCTATAGTTGTTTTCTTGTGTCCCATGGGTCAGCACTTCTGTTCTGTGGCAACTGCATGGTTAGTTTGTTTATTTCTTCATGATCATTATCATAGTATGCATACCATAAGTCTTTATAGTTTACATGTTTTCTATCAAATGCATGTTCTGGTATTGGCCATGGTTTAGGCCCTGCAAAATGAGCAATAATATCTTTAGTGGTCAATTCGCCGTAGTATGTTAAATTTTGATACTCTGCTGGCAAATATTGAAAGTGTCCTTGATGAGCATAACTCATTACACTTTCTACATTTACACTAAACTTCTGTGGTATTTTACCTGCTTCATAGTCATGCATAATTTGAAATATTTCTTCTGTGGTTTTATTGTATCTCCACTTGTCGCAATCTACCATAAATGTGCCTGAAGCCATATCATCATGCATGTGTCCGCCTACCCAACCTATATGTGGTCTGTACACACACGCAGTTCTGTGATTTTGCATATCCATATCCCATAACTGGCTAAAGTCTTGCAACACCAAGCAATCTACATCAACATAAAATGCTTTGCCTGTGAAATATCTTGGTATAAGCAGTCTAGCATACATATCAGGACCCAGTTGCAAGTTATGTCGCCATTTCTTGCCTGAATCTACTATAACACCTTCCATTGGTGCTTCTTTGATATAATCTATACCTTCTGGTAATTGTATGTTATCGTCTTGATCTTGACCATACCAAAAGCAGGTTAATTTTGCACTGGGAAAGTTTATTTGTATACTGTTTCTAAGTGCTACTAAACCTGGTAAATATTGTGGTGTACAACTTGTGACTATGTTGTATTCCAATGAGTTTTCATCCATTCTATCTCCTTTACTTGATGCGGCATAGGTGATCCATGAAAGAATACCATTTTTATATGCTCGTCTAATTGTTTTATTTTGTCCAGTTTATTTACTTTATAACTAACACAACTACCTGGAAATACTGTTTGCAGTCTTACCACAGGTGGTGCATTCTTTATAGCAGGTATAGGATTCTTGTTTATTCTCACCACACCCATACATTCTTCTAAAAATTGATTAGTGCCACCCCATTGTGTGTAATCACAATCTAAGTGTGGGTAGTCTTCTGGCTTATACTTGGTTGTGAAGTATTCCCATACATTATCTCTTGTTTGCTTATCCCACATAATCCATGCTGTTTGCAATCCTGCAGGCCAACCAAAGTCCGATATAGTGGCAAATGGCACATCTTGTTGTAGTATATCATCTATGTTGCCAGTTATTATTGTGTCTAAATCCATATACACAACACGGTCATTGTGTTCATGTTGTGGATTAGTTAAGCCTATTATATACCACCACACAGTATTATATACCACCACACAGGTAAGTCTACCAAGAAAGGTCTTGTTTCACACTCTATGCCTTGTGGTCTGTCTGTGTAACATATGAATCTGTGTTCAACAGTGGTATTTCTTTTTACACTATGGTAAAGATTGTTTACATATTCTGGATCGAACTTAGGACCCCAACTAAAGCACACTATGTCTATCATGGAAAGAAACTCCTTTGATATCTAAATCTACTGGCATTGCACAGATGATTCATCACTATGTTTTGATCATCTCTACTGCGATTCTTTATTTCACACCATATCTTCCACAGCAGAGGGTGTTTGCTTACCACACCGTCTAATCTGTTCATCATGTTGTATATCATATCGCCACTTGGTATGTCTGCTGTGATCATACCACCCCATGTTTCAACTTTTAGTTCGTGTGCCAGTTTGTTGCCATCTAATCTACCGTCTACTACATTTACTAATATTGTGCTGTCTAAGTTGCATCTGTTTATGCATTGCACTATGTTCATTGCCGTAGCACCTGTGATGGGGTCACCTATGTCCACTAAGGTGTCACAGATGCTCAGCAACCAACGGATATCCAAATGTTCTAAAAAAACATCTAGATACTTGTCTAATAAATCTTTAAACAGTTTTTGTTGTTCTGTGTCTTTGGGTTTTCTGCGTAATCTAACTATGTGTGATGCCAATGTGTGACATACTTCTGGTTTGCCTATGAATTCACCTCTAATAGCAGATATGTTTTGTTCTTGATCTTCCAGTCTGTTCAAATTACGGGCAATTTGTTCTGTGTTGCCTGGTATGATGTTTAAGTTAGGATCTTTTGATGTCATCTTTGTCCATCATAAAAGGTCTTGATCGTCTTTCTCCATAAAAACCACTTTTGGGATTTTCACTCCAGTGTTTGCCAGATAGATGCACACCTTTATTCCAAGTGTCTTTGATCGTGCCATCTCTTCTTTGAGGCGTTACATGATACACATCACCGAATATATTTTCTCGCCTTGCAATAGTAACAGGATGTACACCTAGTTCTTCTGCTATTTGCAATATGGTTTTGCCGTATTTCTTTTCGAATTTGCTTGGATTTTTGGCTCTTTGCCATGGGTTACCAAAGTTCTTTACACGCATTCTTATTGCTTCTGGTGTAACACCTTCAGCATCTGCAATGTCATTGCAACGGATACCCCATTTCTTTTCAAAGTCTACTCTGTGTAGAGTGTTGCCTTTAGGTAAGTTGTTCTTGCTCATGTTTCTCCGTGTTAGGTAAATATTTATCACTTCTTCTTCTAACACCAAAGAAAACATTGGGTAATGCACGGTTTAGACTTTCACAGTATGCAGTAGCACACTCATAGTCCTTCCAGTATTGTTTAGTGACTATCCATTCTTTAGTTGGTTCTGTGATAACTTCCCACATTACGCCACCTCCTTTGCGATCTTTCTAAAAAAACCTCTAGACTTCATATCATTAAATTTTTCTTTACTCAATGAGTTAGCAAAATCTTTTTCATATCTATATTCATTGTAACTAAACGGTGCATTATAAAATCCTTTATCTGTGCGGGATTCTTCAGTATAAAAATATTTGTTCCATCCTTTAGGTGCTCTTTTTCTGTAGTCTCCCACAGTCCATTCATCATATCTCATATCACCATAACAATTAGTTGATCCATTTATTTTGTGTGTAAAAGTCTCCAACAATACACCTTTCTTATTATAGTAATGAACATTTACTGTTTTTTTATCAAACATTACGCCACCTCTTAAGAATATTTAGACATAAGCATTTCACAAAATGCCATTGTCTTACTTGGTGATTCTGCTAGTGAACTGCTAACATGATGAATGCCATTTACTTCTTTAACATTTACTTTGTTATGAACACGCATTTCTGCCATCATATCTGACATCGATATATCTTGTTCTCTACCATCAGGCATAATAAGTGTCATCATGTCACCAATGCGTTGATTAGTTTTTTTAGCCTTCTTACGGGCGTTTGCCTTTGCTTTACCTTTTAATTTCTTACTCATATTAATTACTCCTTTTTGTTTAATATGTATATATTATACTGCATTTATCAATAGATGTCAACCTCATTGCGCCAACTCCTGTTGTGATCTATTTTTTAATTTTTCTATAAATGCCTTTTTACCTTGTATTCTGCTTTCTAGAAATGGTATTTCTTTAGTTAAATTGTATTTTTTGGCAAGTTCTAGCATTCTACATAAACCATTCAATTTACCTGCGTGGTAATAATATTTTTTCTCATCATATTTCATTACGCCACCTCCTCTAAAGTAGCCTCAAGTTGAGTATTGAATCTTTCATATAATTCAATTCTTTTGGGCATAAGTGGACTATCAGATTCTTTACATTTTGCAATAGCATCATTGTTTTTTTCTATTCTTTTTAAAACAGATTCTTTGATTGCTACCTTAAAAGCACGGTCAACAATATACTGCCAAACTTTATCTTGACTGTTAAACAATTTGACAATAATAGGCAATATAGCCTGATTCTTGTCTGTGTATGTTACAAAATCAAATTCTGACATAGCATTTACACATTCTAATAAATCTACTGAATTGTATTCTTTACTAATATCATATGCATTAGCACACAACTGTTCTGCTACTTCACCAGCAATTTTCTGTGCTTTTTGTATATCTTGTGTTTTCATATTAATTACTCCTTTTTGTTTAATATGTATATATTATACTGCATTTATCTATAGATGTCAACCTCATTATGCCAACTCCATAAGTTGTAATTCATCACAATGTTGTTTAGTGTATAACACATAAGTATCTTCTTCATAGCATCTATGGTCATCACTAGTGAGTGTAAGTTTGCTATAGTGAGTAAATCCACAATCTAAAAATTTATCTATATTGGCTGTGAAGTTTCTTTGTTCTATTTGCAAACCGATTTCAACATTCTCGAACGAATCTATATATTTGTATACAATTTTGGCAATACCTGAATTTCTGTATTTTTTGTCTATATAGATAGTTGCTATGTTTAACACTTTGGTAGCATAAACATTGCCTGGTGTTGCCTCGACCATACCTATACATTTATTGTTTAATAATACAAGTAAACATAATATTTTGTTATCTAAGGCATAATTGATATCCAACATAGACATAGCAGGAGCATCTGACCAATAACCTTTTCTGAATTTATTAATATACTTGAGATATAGTCTTTTGTCTTGTCTGCTTTTTGCCGGTCTAAGTTCGATTTTAGTCATTACTCCACCTCTGGATATTCAACCCAACACCAGGAAGATCTATAATCCCATTTGTCTTGGAATATATCTTCCATTAAGTTATGTGCATTAATATATATGTCAAATACTTTTCCTGAGTATTCGTCACATCTAGTTTCAAATGGCATTGACATTATGGCATAAGTGCTCCAGTGTTCACATATATCTATATAGGTATCAACATCATTAATTTTATCTAGAGGTATATCATATGTAGTAGCATTACGACCCATGCCACCTACAGATTTATCTCCACTACACGCCAATATTTTATAAGTTTTTTTAGCATTTTTAAACTTGCGTTTATCTAAATTTAATGTATGTTGCATATCATCATATGTAGCCTTGGCTAGTTTTGTATGTTTAAATTCTTTCATATTAATTACTCCTTTTTGTTTAATATGTACATATTATACTGCATTTATCAGTACAGGTCAACCTTTTTTTACAAGATTTATCAATTTTTTTGGCTTTTTTGATAAATACTTTGTTGAATATCTATATTAATACGGAGACATTTTGTCAGAATACATCGATTATATAACTGGCACCCATTCATTATACGACAAGTATTATAATGATTGGCGATTGGCCATAAATTCCTATCATTCAGGACCTGAGTATAAAGATGCTCATTATCTAAGAGCATATCAAGTTGATCTAAACACACCTTCAGAAACAGTTAATACATATGAAAGAGGTGAAGATGGTTCTTATGTGAGTAAAACCAAAGCCAGAGTAGAGCATGGTATGACCAGCAATGAGGTCGACAAAGGCCAAGACATGCTTGGTGGTAGTTTTTATGCAGAAAAGATCGACAACACACCCGTATACAATTATGTTAAATTGATTGCTTCTGAATACAATTCAATATTATTCCGTAATCCTCCACAAAGACTAACAGGTGAACAACCTGAGATGTTGGAGTTTATAGAAGATGTAGACGGAGAAGGTTCAAATTTAGCAGAGTTCATGAGCCAAGTAGATATTCTCACAACCATATACGGTGTATTACATATAGGCTGTTACAAGCCAACAGGCAGTGACATACCAAAATTCAAAATACACTCACCAGAAGATGTAACCAATTGGAGTTACAAGTATGACATAGATGGTAATCTCAAATTAAATGACATGGTTATCAAACTAGAAGAAACAGACTTTCATACAGTATACAGGGTGCTAACACCTGAATTTATTGATACTATATTTGTAGGTCAAGATGAAGATTATATGCCTCCAGTAGAAAGTGATCAATTAGAGGCCTTAGACGATAACAGTTACAGAATAAGACAAGAAAATGAATTAGGTTACATACCTGTAACAACAGTATATCAAAATGTAAAAGTACACAACAACATAGGTAGTACTATTATATTTGATGTAGCACAAATACAACGCAGTATATATGGTGATAGTGCAGAAATTTATAGTGCAATCACATATGGGGCTCATCCAACTTTAGTAGTCGACGAAAACACAGACGCACTAAATGATGGGCAAGTAGGAGCCGAACCTGGAGCAGTAATTCGTGTCCAGGGCGGATTAACAGGCGACCAACAGAATTTTGTATATCAATTTGCATCACCGCCACTAGATGCAATAAGTGAAATCAGAGAACTAATAGATAGCAAAATTAACAAATTAACACAAATAGCAATGTTGCGTAGTGAAGATTTGATTAGAAGTGCAAGAAGTGGAAATCAAATAGAAGTATTCGATGACAAACTTGCGGCACTGATTAGAAAGAAAGCAACCAATTTAGAAAACACAGAAAGCATATTGTTTGATATGTATTTCGATTGGACAAATCAACAGAAGCCAGAAGACTTCAAAATCAGTTACAATAGACAGTACAACAAAAGAGCACTTGAACATGAGATATCAGAAATGGTACAATTGATCAATGCATATGAAAAATATGAAAGTGTGTTCTTGGAAAGACCAAATGCAATAGGCAGTACAGTCACAGAATTTGTAGCAGAAGAATTTGGCACCAGTGCAGAAGCAGAAGCAAGAGCAACAGAATTAGGTGGCAGTGGTTCACATTCACATACATTAGAAGACGGCTCAGTGGTATACATGCCATTCAGCACACATGCAGAATATGAACTACAATTAGAAAAGAACAACCCAGGCGTCGATTATGAAGAAAGAAACAGCATAGTTGCACCAGGAATTAAAGAAACAATGCGAGACAAAGTACGCATGAGACTGGAAGAATTGCTTAATAGTACAAGCAGTGAAAACGGACTGTAATTACTTTGAATAAACCCCACTCAGGGACTAAAAGGAGATAACAAAATGTCAGAAGGACTAGATGTAAATACGCCAGTTGCAGGCGAAACTGTGCAACCAGTAACAGAAACTGAGGTACAAAGTGACCAAAAATCTGAAGTAGAAGTTGATACACCTAAAGGCCCTTTAGTAGAGCAGAAAGAAGGTAGATTTTATTTAGATGGCAAACGAGTATACACTCGTGAAGAAACTGATAGAATAGCCGTAACTGCCAAAAAGGACGCAGAAAGTAGAATACTTCAAGACTTGGAAGTTGATGACTTAGGTCAAGTAAAACAAGTAGTAAACCAACTGAGAAGTGCCTCTCCAGAGAGTAATTCTTTAGATGTTGAAGCACTCAAGAGTGCTGTTCAAAAAAGGGAGCAAACAGTTGAAGAACTCAAATTAGAGTTAAGCAAAGTCAAAACTGACTATGCTGTAAGAGAGCATATTAGTACTCTTAAAGAGAATATGCCAACTACTTGGAAGCCAGAGCAGAAAGATGCTGTGGTAGACTTGATGAAAGCCAGAGATATGTTTCAAGTTGAAGGGCAAACATTTGCCATCAGAAACGGAGATGATTATCTTACCGTTGATGGTGAAAAACCTGATTACAAGACTGCTGTTGAAGTAGTTGGTAAAAGTTTAGGTTTACCATTTGCCAAGAAAGGTGTTGATACATATGATGTAGACACAACAAGAGTTGATCAAGGGAAACAGATAGCAGTCGACGATGCTCGAATGAAATCAGATCCAGAATATAGATCAGCCTTTGTTAATTTACGATCTACTAACAGGTCATTGAGCAGAAATCAAATTTCTGATCAAATGGTCCGAAAACATATAGATAAAATGAGAGAAAATAGAAACATAGGTGATTCTAGATCTCTCAAGTAATTAACCATATAGGAGAAAAATTATGGCAACGACAAGTAACCAGATTAATGAACTCTATGCGGAAGTAGTTGCAGACCTCGTACCTTATTACGATGACGCAGTATTACTACCTAATCCTTCATTAATCACAATGAATTACAATTTGACAGGTGCAATTGGTAATGAAATGAAAATTCCATTAACTAACTCATGGCCAAATGGTAATGTTAACCCAGGTGAAAACACATCATTAATCAATGATGGTTTTGACTTTAACCCTACAAGTGCTACACTTGGAGTAACTAAAAAATCAGCAGGTTCTACTATTTCAGAAGAAGCATTAGAAGATGGTGGATTAGATACTGTAAGAAATGCATTAGTAACAAGACTTTCCAGATCAATTGCACAAGCAACTGATGTAGAAGGTTTTAGAGTGATGGTATCTGGTGGTGCAACAGCATTATCAGACTTAGGTAATATCAACATCATTAATGATGGTAACATCGCAAGTGAATTAACAACAGCAGAATTAGCCGTTGTATTTTCAAATGAAGCAATGGGATATGCAGTAAAAAGAGATCCGTCAGTCAAAATGTTTAACGATATCGAAAATGATAACCACGACTTCGTGGCTACATTGAGAAATGGTTTTGCACAAGTTAGAAGTAACTTTATTAGATGTGTTGCAACAGAGGCAGGAGTTGGAAGTTCAACAGCCAGTTTAGCACAATTTAGTAAGTCAGTAGCAAACTTAAGAGCACAAAATGCCCCAGCAGATGTTGGTGGTTTCTACTATGCAGTTATTACTCCAGCACAAGAATTGAAACTCGCAAGTGAGTTAAATGGTGTTGGCGGTATTGCAAGTGGATCAATTGGATCAGTATCACAAGCCTTGGCTAACCAGGCATTGTTAGAAGGTCTAATTGGACAAGCAGTTGGACTCAGATTTGTTAGAAGTAACAACTTAGTATCAGGTATAACTGCATTATAAGGAGTTAGTTTATGGCATTTATAGTATCAGGAACAACAGTAGTTAGTTACGCAGAAGCATTAGATGTAAGAGATAAAGATCAAAGGCTATTTGAAGCCAATGAAATAGATTTCTCTAATGTTCCTGATGCTCCAGCCAACCTTAATGAATACATTGAGGACTTGACTGCGAAAAGCACTAATAGGATAAATGAAAAGATCCGTGCTAGTGCAAGATGGAGAGAATATTTAGGGTTTTCAAGTGCAGGTTTTAGTGATATTAACAATATACCAGCATTTGTACCAGAAAATATTATAAACCGTAAAAGTGACTTCACAGATATGTGTTGTTACTATACATTGAAAGAATACTTGTTACCCAAGATTGCCGATTTTGGTAATCCTGAAAGTGCTGAAGTACAGAAGATTCAATATTATGAAGGTAAGTTCGAAGATTTATTCAGAGAACTACTGGATATATTTGATTGGTACGATCAGTCAGGTGACGGAAGTGTTACAGCAGATGAAAAAATGGTTAGGTTCCGTCAAACTCGCAGAACAAGAGGCAGAAGCAACATAACTAGAGTTAGGTAATGGCGATTAGAGACACTTTAATCACAGGTTTAACTGCTAATTTGGCATCAAGTAATGTGTCAGTTAGCAGTGAACTGCCTTTTAACTCAGGTGGTGAACCTTTATATATAAAAAACAAAAAGTTTGTTTACATAGATCAAGATAACATTGATGTTACAGAACTATACGGCACACTTGATGGCAATGAAATATATGAAACAGAAACCACAGTTACAGCATACCTGACAGTAGATGCAAAAAACCAACCCTCAGATATTGACACTATAGTCAATACTGTAGTAGCAGAAAGGCTTGGAGTAAGTGGACCTCATATTAAAGAATGTGAGGTTGAGACCGAGATCACTCTAGATTATATAACATATAATTTCGATTATCGGTTCGTAACTGTATAACAATAGGAGAAACCAATGGCAGTAATGAATGTAACAGCAGGACAAAAAGCAGTCTTAACATTAGGTAATACCAGTGTATTGGCGGCCCCAGGTGCAACAGGTGGTTTAGAAGTACCATTTATGCAGGACATCACTGTTAATGCTTCAACTGGAGTAGTTAGATATAAAACTCTAGACTCATCCAGTGAAAAAGCATTTACAACACCATCAACTAACCAGATTAGTTTAAACTGTTTAGTAGATGAAGATGTTTTCTTTGGTGCGGCAAATACTACCAATAGTATTGCCAATGATGGTTTGTTTGGTTCGCAAAACAGTAAGTCAACTGTTCACTTTAGTGTGGCATTTGAAGGTACTGGTAGTGGATCAACATATCTCAAAGGACAAGGCTTTTTAAGTGGCTTGGCCCCAACTGCCTCTCAGGATGCGGCGGTGTTCATCACCCCTGTGACCATTGAGGTTGATGGTGATTTAAGCAAAGACACGGTCTAGCAATAAATAGTATAGTACCCCTCACAATATGTGAGGGTGTACTTTTAAGGAGTAGATATGGAACACAAATGGTTAAGAAACTTTGATGAACATGGTGTATGGACAAAACCCACACGAGATATCAGAGTAGAAATCAATGGTGTGATCACCAGAGTAGATATGGATGAATATGCTAAAGAAAAAGGTATTGAATTACCAGATAGCAAATTCTATAATAAAAAAGATAAAAAGGTAGAAAAACATGAAGATATGGGACAAGCACTCGAAGAAAGAGATTCTGAAGAGTCTTGAAATAGAAATGGCCAAAGCACAGGCTGAATTAAAATGTGCAAACAGAGATATAGAAAAAGTACATAGCAGAACAGGATTCGTCCTAAGTGCTATACATTACTTGCAAACAAAAGATACAGAGGAGTAAAGATATGGAGTTAGGTCAACTAGCACAAAAACCAAAATTAGTTAAATTAACAATTGACAGAAAAGAAATAGTAGAAAAGTACGGTGATTCTTTAGAGTTTTACATGTACGACAGACAACCACTAGATGTATTTGCCAAACTGGCAAACTTTGAACAAAATGATTCAGGAAGTATCATACATCTATTACAAACAGTTATACTAAATGCAGAAGGTGAACCAGTCATGAAAGACGGTTTACAATTACCTATGGATGTAGTAACAGAATGTATTAAGGTTGCAGGCGAAACACTGGGAAAGTAACCTCCCATAGTATTGAAGAAAAGTCACCTGTTACAAACTATATTTTGATGATTGACGCAATGGCTAAAAGATATGGGTCATTGCCAAGCAACATTTTAGCAAATGGCGATACATTTGATATGATGGTGTTTGATGTTGCAGTAACTACAGAAGTAGTAAATAGTTACAAGCAACAAAACAAACCGTTACCTGCAGATTTTTACAATCAATCGCAGATAGACGATTTAGCAGAAGAGTATTATGGGCATAAAAGTAAATGACAAAGAAGTAATGCAAATGTTTGAGGAAATGAAAGATATTCCACAATTCGTTATGGAAAAAACATATCCATATTTAAAAAGCAGAACACCCATAAGATCAGGTAACGCAAGAAGCAAAACAAGAATAGAAAATAACAAATCACAAATAGGATCTAGGTACCCCTATGCAGACACATTAGACAAAGGGTGGAGTAAACAAGCACCCAAAGGTTTTACCGAGCCATCAATAGAAAAAATGGAAGATTTGGTTGCAGACCAAATTAGAAAAGCAGGACAATAATGGCTAAAAGTATAGAAGTAGTATTAAAATTAGATAACAAGCAGTATAATACTGCTATCAAACAAAGTAAAAATCAAACCAAAGACTTTGAAAGCAGTAGTGTACTCAGTGCAGGCAAAATAGCAACAGCCTTTGCCGCAATAGGTGGTGGTGCTGTACTAAAAAGCATAGTAAATGTAGGTAGCAGTTTCCAAGATCTACAAAACTCACTAAATGTTGTGTTTGGTAGTGTAGATGAAGGTGCTAGGCAGTTTGATCGTATTACAGATTTTGCACAAGGTACACAATTTAGTGTAGAAACATTAACACAGGCATTCGTACAGTTAAAAGGTGCTGGTGTTGAACCCACAGATGAACTGTTAAAAACATTTGCAGATACGGCTTCAGTAACCACAGACCAGATGGGTACATTTCAGGCCGCCTTAGACTTAGTGTCAAGGTCTACAGCAGGTGGATTAGGTTTAGAGGACCTAAACAGGCTGGCTGATAGAGGAATACCAGTATTCAACATCTTGCAAGAAAAACTAGGTATTACCAGACTAGAAGTTAGTAAATTTGGACAAACAGCCGAAGGTGCTAATAAAATTATTGGTGCACTAACAGACGGATTAAATGAAAGATTTGGCGGTGCATTAGAAACCAGCAGTGAAAATATTAGTAGGTTACAAAATAATTTAGGTGACGCACTAAATGAATTACAAGCCGCATTGTTTGGTCTTATAAAAGAAGACCTCACTAATGGACTAAAAGCACTAACAAATTCAATTAATGGTGTAACAGAAGGTGTAGAAAAATTAAATGAAGCATTTGGAGATATGGAAATAGCATTTGGAGTTATACTAAGTGTAGTTGTTTTTGTATTGAATCCATTTGCAAAATTAAGAGTTGCATTTAATGGTGTTAAATTAGCAGGACTAGGCGCCGCAGGTGCAATAAAGAAAATAGGTGAAGTAGTTGCAAAGGCAATGCCTGCATTTAAATCTTTTGGTGAAAGAGTTCTAGATACTTTGTTTGTTTTGGGCGGTTATATTATATTAACAGGTCAAGTAGGAGAATTAGCAAAATTATACAAAGAAAAGATTTTTGGTGTAACAGATGCATTAAAAGAAAATACAGATGCTGTTCTAAATAATGCTCATGTGTTAGCCTTTGAAGCAGATCAAGAAAAGAAGGCCAAAGAAGAAGCAGAAAAATTAAAAGTAAGAATAGATGAATTAACCAGTGCCGCAAATGCTTTTGCAAAAAATGATTACAGAACAGAATTAGAAAAATTAACAGATAGACAACAAAAGGCAACAGATGCCATTAATGATTTACGATTTGCACAATTCTTAGCAAATGGTGAACTTGAAGATTATGAAAAATTACTTAAAGCCGCACAGTCAGAATTAGCACAAGCAACATCTGAATTAAACAAATTTAAAGCAAGTACAAAGCAAGTAGATCCATTAACAGCATTTTTCCAAGATTTAAAAGATAGTGCGGCAGAATATGTTCAACAACAAAATTTTGCAAGAATGGCTCTAGACTTTTTCTCACAAGACATAGTTAAAGCAACAACAAATGCTACAGCATATGAATTTATTATAAACAGATTAAATGAGATGTTGGGTAATGTAGATGAAAGTTTGTCAGAAGGTCAACAAGCATTCAAAGACTTCAATGACAGCATTGGTGATATTGTCACAATAAAAGAATATGTTGAACTAAATGAACAATTAGCCGCAATAATGCAAAAATATCCAGAATTGTTTGATGAAGCCTCAGATGCTAAAAAAGAGTTAGATGAAGCACTAAGTGAGAATGAAGGTTTAGCAAATTTCTTAAACACACTTGGCCAAGCACAAGTTGCCTTAAGTAAAGACTTAGCAACCAGTTTAGTAGAAGGCAAAAGTGCCGCAGAAGCATTCCAAAGTTTCTTCAAAAAATTAGTTGTACAGTTGATTGCAGATGCATTAAGATTAGCAATTATACAACCTATACTAGGAAGTTTATTTGGTGTTACATTTGGAGTAGGTGGCGGCGTTGATAGTCTAACAGGTGGTGGATTATTAGGTATATTTGGCAAAAGAGCAATGGGTGGTCCTGTGATGAAAAACAGACCTTACATTGTTGGTGAAAAAGGACCAGAATTATTTGTTCCAGGTGCAACAGGAAACATTGTGCCTAATGATTCATTAGGTGGCGGTAGAGCAGTCACATACAACATAAATGCCGTAGATGCACAAAGTTTCCAACAATTGGTTGCAAGAGATCCAGAATTCATATTTGCAGTCACAGAAGCAGGTCGTAGGAGGTTACCAGCATAATGAGTATTCAAACAATTATAGATAATGCAACATTTATCAAGTTTGGCAGAACTAAAACTGCTGGACAAACAATATCAAGAAGTGGTAGAGTTCTTACAAGTTTAAGACCCACAAGTCAACCATTTAACTTTGAAGTAGGCATGCATGATGCATTAAGATACAGTGAAAACAGAGATTTA